>Ga0209210_1002982_pt1 | contig 11850 bp, 33 predicted proteins | sample RifGroA1_FD_183991 | JGI IMG/M metagenome (GOLD analysis project Ga0209210, IMG submission 183991) | Contaminated groundwater microbial communities from Rifle, Colorado, USA - Rifle Groundwater A1 (SPAdes) (version 2) | ecosystem: Environmental > Aquatic > Deep subsurface > Groundwater >...
GACGGCGGAATGAGAAAAAGAAAAACTTAAATATAAAGGAAAATTTTTTATGTAAGTTGCTTCTTTTAAGACAAGAAAAAGTTGATTATCAATACACCGATTATTTATGTTTATGTTTCCTATTTCAGGAAAAAAATTATGTGAGCCAATAGATTTGTAAATCTTATTTATTTCTAAAGTTAATGGCATTTTTTTATCACCAAAATAATTCGTCGAACGAATTTGGTTTAATGGATTTAAAAAGTTTTGCTCTTGCTTCTTTAACAATTTTTTCTTTTAATATAACTAAAAGATCATTGTTAATTTTTATTCTTATTTTCCAAATAAAATCTAAACTTTCCAAATCTAGAAAGCAGGAATATTCATCATAAATAAATCCTAATTTTTCATCCAATTTTAAGTCAAGTTTCTTTAAAAACCTTTGTTTCTCTTTGAGATTATTTTTTTTCATTTATTCTCTATTTTGGCTCGGGCAAATAAAGCAAAAGATTATAAAATCTTATATCTATTGTGGCTTCTTCTTTCTTTAAATAGTCGATATTGTAGCCCTTAAAATAAAGAACGCTTCCATTTTTTTTATTAAAAATAATTTTATCAACGATGAATTTTGAAGACAGACAGCAGGCGCATTTAATAATTTGGCCAGGCTTAATTGAAGCAGCCAAATCGGCGGGCGAAGCAAAAATTTTATTTGCCAAAATTTTCATTAAGATTTAATCGTTTTCTTTCACAAGAGAGAGACGATAAAATTCATCGGCAATATTTGCGAGACGAAAAATTCGAAAATTTTCTATTTTATGGCAAGAATTTAACATAAATCCGTCAATATTTTGTCCTAACGAGAAAGATTTAAGAGCAATATAAACCTCTTTAATATTATATTTCAACACTTTGCTATTATAGCACGCAAGAATTAAATCTCCTTTTTTAATATCTTTATGTTCTATTTTTTCTTTTAGAATTTTCATTTTTTCGAGTAAATCAAAAAATCGTCAAAATAAATTTTATCATCAAATATTTCATATGTTTTTATATTTAAAATTTTCATTCTGACAGAAGAAAAATTTAATTCGTGTTCAACACCATTTAATTCCAGAAATATTAACTTTGTAAGTTCGCAGCCGCAATAACAGCCAATAAAATCTCCTTTTTTTAGGGAGACAGAAAGAGAAGTTGCGTCTGAAAATTTATTTTGGGCTAAAGTTTTCATTAAGAATTTGAGGATTTTAGGTTGGTTAGGCAGAAATATTTTACAATTGATTTTTCCGAACGAGCAAAAATTTTATATTCTTTAAGAAATTCTTTTCGATTATTGGAATATAATTGAATTCCTATTGGAATAGATAGTTCAATTTTAATTACAAATCTTATTTCATATAAATCTGCTATTTTGTAATAAATTTTTATTAAATCACCTTTTTTGATTTGTTCAAATGAAATCTCTTTTCCCTCATAAGAGGAATAAGGAATATTTTTATTTTTCTTCGGCATTATTTTCGATCAATTCCGTCCATTGTCTTATAGAACCTTCGTAGCCTTTTTGAACAGCAGATAAATATGTTTTATTGGATAAGTCTGTAAGCCAAGAATCTTTATTCTTCTTCCATTCTTTGTGGGCATCTTTCGCAATTTGCCGGGCACCATCGGTTATAACTTGCGGAATTTCTTCCAATTTCTTGTTTTTCACGCGGCCAAATTTCCAAACCTTTCATTGTCTTTGTCATCGAGAGACGTTTCTTTAACTTCAACGTTTCCTCGTGAAGAAAATTCAACATAAATTCTTGTTTTATAGTTTTCGTCGCAAGGAATTTTTGCCTCCAAAAGGAATTCATTTTCCTCCGGAAACTTCGCGAGAAGATACGCGACCGCCTGCTTTAATGTAAATTTCTTTCCCTCTTTAGAACCAGACTCCGGATGGTTTTTCGTCATAAAATAGAATCCAGAATTTCCCGAGGAAACAGGAATAAGACGATAAATCCAAGCATTTTCAACAATCTTATTCATTGAATTAATTCCTTTCATTTAAAATTGGGAAGCGAGCCAAAGAACGAGGATCGTTAAGATAAAAATGAGCGGTCCAAAAGCGGCAAAAAAGAATTCAAGAGCACATTGGAGAATGAATTTAAACATTAAACTTCTTCTCCTTTTCGGTTGAATTTTCCGAGATATTTTTCTTCCGTTTCAACGTCAAAAATGATGTCAGATGAGAGGAGAAGTTTCAATTTGTTTAAGGCGTCCAGAAGATTTTCTCCGTGGACGTAATAACCCTCTCTGGCGGATAAATCTTTATACCCTGCGGAAGTTGGCGGATACATTTTTGGGCGCGTAATACGATATTTATTCATTATTTTAAAATCCTCCCGACTTCATCACAGACTTTATTCCCGACTTCATCACAGACTTTATTCCCGACTTCATTCCAGACTTTATTCCAGACTTTATTCCAGACTTTATTCCCGACTTCATCACAGACTTTATTCCAGACTTCATTCCAGACTTTATTCCAGACTTTATTCCAGACTTCATTCCGGACTTCATTCCCGACTTTATTCCAGACTTTATTCCAGACTTCATTCCGGACTTCATTCCCGATGTCTTTCATTTTTTAATCCTCATTCGCAACATAACTCTTCCCGCAAAATCGGCATTTAAAACACGAAACAATTTTGGAAGAAACCGCATAACAAGTTTGCCCGAGAGGAATATTTTCTGTTTGAATTGTCCCGTCAGAACGAATAAAACCATAGACAGGAACAAGAATAATTCCGCCGGAAAACTTATGAGAAAAACAATTGTTTTCCATTTATTCCTCCGGAGGAAAAAAATTCTTAAATTTCGGATAGTTGTCAATAACCCGCTGGCAAGGATCGACCCATTTATTTTTCACTAATCGGACAGTATGTCTCCAAGGTGAGATATAAGTTAGAAGATAAACGGCAACACCATGGCGAAAAGGAATTCCGGCATTCAAGCCACTTATAATGGTTCAATTCTTCAAACATTAATTCCATTTTAATTTCCTTTAATAAAGGAACATCATCAAATAAATTCCAATTGCAAGAAACGAAAAGAAAAACATCGCTGACATCACTTCAATAACGAACGAAACCAAATCATTTGCTTCGGCGATAATTTCTTTGAAAAAGTCGTTGATAAAATCTCGATCATTATAATTTTGGCGCATAATTTCAATCTTCCTCTTCATCATTTTCTAGATTTTCAAGTTCATTAATTGTATCTTCCGTTGTGGTCATTGACCCGCCCAAAAATTCTGTTTCCTTAAAAAGGGCGCTTACAATATGGGCATACCAATAACCCTTGGCGCGAACCCAAATTATTTCACGCTTATGTTGTCTGACAATTGGTATAATAATTCCTTTTGCCTCTTCAAGAAGTTGGTCAATATCGTCTTGAATTTCTTTTAGGCGTTCAATATCTTTGATCATTTAATCATTCTCCCATCCTTCGCCCTTTCGGCGATACAACAAAGAGATTTGATAGAGTTTTTCTGCCAAATTTTCATCCTTGAAGCGATAAATCTTTTTAATCATCCACAAACAAGTTCTGGCAATGGCGTGATTGCTTGCGCAATCCATTTCAAACTTCCAGGAAGAAAAAAGATTTCGCATTTCCCAAAAGAAGTTTTGGATTTTTTCAAAACAACTCATCACATCTCCAAGCACTTGCGATATTCTGCCGCGCAGAAATCATTATGATTTTCACGACAAGTTTCCCATTCGGGCTCACAAGCGCCGTCAAAAGAAAGACATTTAAGATATTCGTCTTGGCAAACATCTTTTTGAGTTTGACCGCAGGCAAAAAAGAGAGAACAGATAATTGAGAGAAAGATTGTCTTTTTCATGATTTTTTATATCCTTTTTCAAAGAGAGGTTAATAATCAATTTCCTTGCCATCAACGAGGTCTTGACAATAATTTCCCGCTTTTGAAAAATAGAGGAAATCACCCATTTGCGTGCCAGTTAAGGAAGCAATCTTGTCCGAAAAAAGAACGGCAACAGGGTGCCGATTATACCAATCGGTTCCTTTATTGGGGTAAGTTTGCCGAAGGTCTTTCATAAATTCTGCGAAGGAAATAGCAACACCAGAGAGATTACACGCATTTTGAACCAGAACAGCATCACTCGCCCACTGTTGAATAGTTTTCATAAACTTTTTATTTCTCCATTTCATACTTCTTATAGAAGTGCCAACTAAATGAATTAATGCCGGTCCAAACTAAAAATCTTTCAAAAGATGAAAGACATTTCTTGAAAAGAACTGGTGAACCTCTTTTCCTAAAGCGGAAAATTTTATGATATTTTCCATCAAAATCTTCGAGGCAACGGGAACATTTATTTTTTCTCACTTATAAGTCCAGTCGTCAGTCAGGTTTTACGCACCAACCTTGACAGTTTTCCGTGTGCGCCAAAGAGAAGACAAGTTCGGCAAATTGTTTTTCAGAACAATTGTTTTCCAGAAGTCTATTCCAGGCTTTTGTTGCCGAAGGTATATCTTCTCCAAAACGAAGGAAAGTCTTGCCATTTCAATAGATTGAGTTGTTCTGAAAACCTTTTTGTTGGTTGTTGTAAATGTTTAAATCCATTATTTCCCCTCCGAATACATTTTTAAGCAATTATCGTGCCAATTAGGAATTGCTCGGACAACCCCTTCAATTAAGGGTAATCCCCTATGAAAATCGCTTCACTTGCGCACAAAAATGTTCATAAAGGAAAACCCTAATCGGGTTTTTCCGAAGGCAAAGTTTCATACATTTTTATATACAGATTTTACTATAAACTCTATAGAGAATAAGATATAAACTAATATTTAAAGATTGAAATTTGAAGGATAGAATAGAATTCGTTTAATTAAAGAATTTCTTTTCTTTCGAGAAGACAAGAGAACTTCTTTTTCTTTTGACCGGAACGAGGCTATCGTTCTGTTTTTCTGTTATTGCTGGTTGATAATGTTCGTGAAGAATATAATCCAAATCAAATGTTTTTACGAAATCGCTTCCCAAAACTTTCATTCCTAATTCAATAAATTCTTCTGCCTCTAATTCACTTTTAAAATTTAACCAAAAAAAAGAATATAAATTATCGCTTTCATAGAAAAGATCCGGAGGAAGACAGAAGGCCGTCGGAAAAATATCCATTATTGCGAAACCTTTTTTGGAGTCAAGAATGAGAGAGTAGAACATTTAGTCTCCTTTGTTTGTTTTTTCGCGAATTTTTGTTTTATAAAGCAAAACAATCCAATAAAATTTGCTTATTTGATAATATCTTTTAGATCTAAATTTGACAAAGAGAGAATTTAAATGTTCCTCATAATAAATTTTATGAATTCTATCATTTAAAATTTTCACTTTCTCCTTCCTTCTCTCAATTCTCTATCTGCACCGCAATAAACACAAATCTTAAATTTGTCTGCGCAAGAAAAACAAAACTTGTTCGTGTCGGTTTGCATTCAACACAATTGGATTTTGTAAAGGCTTGTCCGGCAACGCGAGGACGATAAAGATAAAAACAAACCTTACATTCTTTTTTAGTTTCTCGCTGTTCTTTTTGAACATCAATTTTATATTTTGCCAGTTTCTTTTCTAAACTCTCGGCGTAATTTAAATTTATCGAAGTTTTGAATTTAATTGAGTAGAGGTCTAGCATTTTTAAATATCCGCGACTTTATCCCAGACTTTATTCCGGACTTCATTTTTGACTTTATTCCCGACTTCATTCCGGACTTTATCCCAGACTTTATCCCGGACTTCATTCCGGACTTCATTCCGGACTTTATCCCAGCCTTCATTTTTGACTTTATCCCGGACTTCATTCCAGACTTCATTCCCAATGTTTTTCATTTCTTTTACCTAAAAAATTTGCTCTTCTAGCAAAGAGGATTTTCTCGCTTTTAATTTTATATCACAAAATTTATCAAAAGCGCCAATGTGTTTAAATGGATTAACGAGTTCCTTTATTTTTGTTTTTAAATCCAATCTTTACAAGTTCGTTTTGAAGAGAAATCAAATCTTTTTCTGTCGGCCAAAATCTTTTATTAATAAAAGCAAATTTAAATAAAGTTTTAATCATTTTTAATCTTAAACTAAAATGCGAGGCTTTGATTTGTTTGATTGGATTTATTAGTTTATTCATTGTTTTGCCCGCGTCAAAACATAACGAACTCTATCTTCTGTGTTTATGATTTTGAATTGATCGAAGAAATGTTTTAAAACAGAAGGATTAGCAACAACCTTTATGAAACCACTTCTTAAATTCAAGAAAGAATAGAAATAAATTCTAAACATCTTAAAATTATATCCTTTTTTAAGAGGAAGTTCTTCAAATGAAATAACGGAAAGTCTTTCGACTGGCGGCGGAAAATTCCATAGAAAAGGAATATTTTCCCCGGTTTCTTCATCCTTTCCATAAAAGACAGGCACCACCCTATTAGAACCACCATTTTTATTAGATACAAACTTTAAAATGTGTCCTTTTCTTAATTCGTTTAAAGGCTCTGGTAAATTTTCAAAGTCAGTTCTTTTCATTTTGAAAGTTTTTCCAGCCACCCATTTATATACTTGTCGTTAATGGCTTTTGCTTTTTCTATAAGCACGAGCGAAGCGTTTATATTTCTAATACAAGAAATTCTCAAATCAATATCGGTTGTCTTATCAAAAACTTCTTCAAGTTTTTCCGCGGAAACTCGAGGATTTCTCAAGGCAACACTTTGAACGCTTTTGTCTTTATCGTTCAACAATTCCTTAAATATTGGAAGAAGATGACAATTTTCGTTTTGTGCGACGAGAAATCTTCGCCAGCGAAGAGAATGATTAAAATTTTCTTCAAGAATTTCTGGCGGGCAGTTTTGGTTGAGCAAAAGAAAAGAAAGAATTTTAATATCTTCATTATAATAAAGACTTTTGCTCGCAGCGACTTTTGGATTAATGATTTCATAAATATTTTTCAAAAGATATGCCGGGCACTCCGAGTTTTGAGCACACTCAAGATAATTTTCCTGGTAAAAAGCAAGAGTAGCCTTGTAATAAAGAATATTATTAAACTCCATAAAATTTCCTCCTTATTTCAAGATATATATTGGTTCTAGTGTTATTAACTTGTTTATAGAAACAAGTCCGCGTCAATGAACTGCTTAAAATAGATGTTTATTTTAGAACAATGACTGGATACTCAAAGAGATTTATGGAGCTTAATTCTCGTAATTCTTTTTTAGTCCATAAAGAATTGTTGCGGAAAATTTGTTTATTGGTCATTTTTGAGTAAATCTTCCAATAGTTTAATATTAATTCGCTCTCTGATTTGTTTAAGAATTGAAAAGTGATTTTCTTCTCTGGAAGAAGTTCTATGAAGACTTTTGGTTTTTGAGTAAATTTCTTCAGATAAACAATATTCTGGAAATAATCCTATTTCTCCGCTTATATAGGTATAATAATGATACGATTGAAAATAACGAAAATTAATTACTTTAAACTTTTGTTTATCCATTTTTAGTCATCTTGAAGCGGAAATCCATCTTCATCAAAGCCAGCCTTGTTTAGAAAATGTTTCCAAGTTTTTTCAAGTCCTTTTGGTGCTTTTTGTCCGTAAAGCAAATCACTCAAAATGGTTAAAACAATAGGGCTAATGTGTTTTTTCCCTTCTTTTGACCAGCCCCAAGAACCATCTCCCAAATCCTTAACGGCATAACCATTTTTTATTAAAGAGTTTAAAAGTTCTTCATTCAATTTTGCCTTGCCCATTGCCGTGCTCCTCCGTTCCTTTGTGGCATGCAACCCTTATGCCCTACCGCTCCTAAAGCCCTTATGTGCCCTTGTGCGGGCTTCCCGAGGGTTTCGGTTGCCTCGGGTGTCTCCTGCGATACACGCCCACAGAGGGCTTTTTGGCGAAGCGTTCCGCGCTTAAGATTAGCAAACAATCTCATTAAAAATGAACCATTCCAAAACAAAAATCCCAACATTTTAAAATAAAACAAATTCTTCCATTGTGGAAAACTTTAAAATAATCCTCGGGTTCTTTTAGAGAAGAAAGAATTAGGCATATATTTTTCTTTTTTATTGGAATTTTACTTCTTTCTATAAAATTTAGATCTATGTATGGACTGATGCCTCCTATAATAACTGACTTTATGAGGACGCCTGGTTTTATATCTTCTTGTTTAAGCATTAATCTTTTCTTTAATTTCTCTTTCTATAAAATATCCAAAATGTTTCCGCGGAAGGAAAAGAAGAAGTTTTATATCTGTTGGCAAAATAATTTTTTCGGCGTGAAAAACAGAATATAAATATGCTATGTTTGTGCTTCTAAAATAAATTTTAATATGGTTATAAACTTGTGTGCTAATGTCTTTCACTTAAGAAATCCTCCGCGGGCAAAAAAGAACCTCTAGGCAAATATAAGATGATTTTTTTATCTGTTTCAATAATGATTAATTATTAATGACTTTAAATAAATCTTTTAAAGATTTTAATTGAAATTTTTTATAATTTTTGTTGTCTAAAATTTTCATAAATTTCTTGGTTTATTTTAATTTTTATATTTTTTTTTATATTTTCTTCGTTATTATGAATAAGTTCAATTGTGGTATGCGTATAAAATGGCAATACATCAACTGGAATTGAAAAATGAGACAAATCCAAATGTAAATCTTTAAGAAAAATTTGTTTATTGGTTTCCGCGGGGCAATCCAATTGCGTCCCAAACTTCGTCCGGCAGAAACGCAACCCTTTTTGAAAGAATGTCTTGAAGAATTTTTTCATCTTTGATAACCCTTTTTAGAAAATCCTCCCTTACAACAACCCAACCTCCAGTTCTATAAGGATTTTTAAGATCGCCGGCTGACTTCTTTTCATCAACGGAAATTAAAATAATCCCTTGTTTCATATATTCCGCGCATTTTTCGCACGGTTCAAAATCATAAACACCTTCTCTTGGCGCTTCCTTGTCTTCTTTTAGTCGCCCCAAAAGAGCAACACCCTTGTCTTCAAGGCAAAAGAAACATTTCATAACAGAAGGATTGATGCCATGCAATAGAGAAAGATAAAGTCTAGACATTTTTTTCTAACCTCCAATTTGTCTCGCCAAAACCGATTTATTCGCGGGCATCATGAGCAACCGCTTTTTATACGGCGCGCGAATGTTGATACAGTTATAGTAAAAAACGGCCTGTGAAAGATTTCCCTTAAAAGAGTATCGTGTTTTATATGAGCCCTTTCCTTTTCCGTCTTGAACAATAAAATTGGTTTCAGAAGAATAGGTAATCTTCTTGCCGTCAAGTTCTGAAGTTATGATCTTCATATTTTCTCCCATTTTCCTTTATTCCAAATATATCTTGAATGAACAACTTCGCTTTTGTCTGTGAGAATAACTTCTGTGTATAGAAGTTTTGAGTTTTTTACTTTATCTTCTAAAGCCTTTTGAAGAGAAGGAACTGACCAACAAATTGCCTGCGCAAAATATCTTATTCCATAAGTCTCTGGAAATTTGATTTTAAAAAAATTCTCAACTTTAATTTCTTTATTGTCTTCTTTTTTAATTGAGAACCATTGAATGGCAACCCCGATGAAAGTATATTCCCTTAAGAGAATTTTTTTATTTATTAGTTTTCCGTTCCATTCGGAACATGAACTTAATATATAAAAGTTTTTATTGGTTTCCCACGCTGATTGGGCTTCTTCTTCTGAAGAAAATTGTCCTTCTTCTGGGAATAGTTTTAATCTTGGCTCCGGAAAATCCATAAAAATTTAACGAACATCAAAATATTTCATTGCTGTTTGAAGAAGATTATTATAATCTCCAGACATCATTTCGGCTCTCATTTTTGAACTTACTTATTCTTTGTGGAACCCAAACCAACTTCGGCTCTTTTAAGTTCAATTACCGCGGAAGTAAAAAGCAGTAAAGTTCTATAAAGTTCTGTCGCTCGATTAGGGTCTTGTAAAATATTTTCCAAGGTGGACTTCATTTTTACAGGATTGGTTAAATCTACATTTACATCAAAGTAATTTCCAGCATTTACAATCGCAGTCAAAGACGAAATAGAAATTCCACTCATTTTTATTGCTCCTTTAGTTTTGCTTTTAGTGTCGATATTATTAGATTATTTAAATTTCTTCTATGGCTCGAATTAATATTATGGATAAATTCGTAATAATTTTTGTCACTCCTAAAACAAGATTTAAATTCTCCATTTAAATGGAAATCCAGAATACTTTTAAAATTACCGGTAGAAATTTTCGTCAAAAATTCATAAAAAGTTAATTTACTTTTAAGATTTTTTGGAAGTTTGGCGTAACATCTTATACAATATGTTTCAATTGTATCAATATGCTTGTGGCGATCGATGTGTTTCCAAAACGTGCTGGTTGGCTTTTTACAAATTCTACAAGGCGATTTTCGGTTCAATTTTTAACCTCTTTTTAATTAAATTAATCCTTTCCCATCCTTTTCAATAGTTCTTTTCTCTTATCTTCATTTACCGAAAATGTGCCATCTTCGTGAATTATCATTACTTCACGGCCATATCCTATTGAAAAATTCCATCGGTCATCCACCTCGCATTCTTTTAAAACATTATTTCTATATTCTTCCGCTCCTTCCTTTGAAAGTGGGTGCCAAACTCCGCAATTTCTAAAAGAACAAAAGGTTCTTGAAAATTTTATATCAAAATCAATAAGAATAAAACCATTACCAACCGGATAATAAATGGGCTCAATTTCAATAATTTTCTCGTTTAAGCCAGAACAAGTTTGAAGAATATCACCTTGTTTATAGTTATTAAATTTAGTATAAATCTCTTTTGAATATTTCTTCCAATAGGACTTGGAATGTTTTTCTCCAATGCGTTTTTTTAGATTTTTATAAATTGGGAAACCCAATATTTTTGGGACGGACATATAAACTTTCTTTTAATCTGAAGAGTCTAGCGAAAAATGCTTTCCGCAGTCTTCGCAATAATATTCGTGAAGTCCATACCTATTAGAATAGGTTTCTTTTGCGCTTGAATGAATACATTCATTTAAAATTTTTTTCTCAAGCCTTTCTATTGCTTCTTGAATTTCTTTTTCGGTTTCAATAGTTTCACTAATACTAACAGTGGAATTATTCGGATGCCAAACACAAACAGAAAATCCATTAAAAAGAATTTGCTGCTCTGGGTCATAGATCCCCAAACAGCGATAATCTGCCATCACCAAAATAGCACCAACATTTTCTCGTTGATGTCTTCTAAACTTTTCACAAAACTTATGAATTGGATGATTATCCCAATTTTTACGAAGAATAGTGTCGCCGATGTTAAGGTTTGGCATATAAATTAATTCTTTTGAAGTGAATGGCATGCCGGACAATCCGTTCCGTTTGAAGTTAAACCTTTGCCTCCGCAATTCGGGCAAAGATTTTGCTCGCCTTCGCTCTTTTCAAAAAACTCTGAACAGAAATTCCAACAATTTCTGTTTAAAGGATCGCGAATATCTACAACAAAATATGGAGTTTCGTGTTTTTCTGCGTATTCGTCTAACTCTTTTTGGAGGCGCAAAGCATACTCAAAGGCTTCTTTTGGATTTTCAATTGATTTAACACATTCAAAATCGGTCGGGTCGTCTGTATTGACCTTGATAATATTATATGACCAGAGTTCTTTCGTTGTCATAAATCCGTTTCACCCTTTCCTAATACAAAAATAAAGCAATTTCCGTGCCAACACTAAAGGCATAGGGAAATCCACCCATTAAGGGTAATCACCGACACAGTGCGCGACACACCCGTGGCAAAAAAAATACAGGAAAATCGAAATTAAACGATTAAAACTTTTTTGACGTGAGTCAAAATTCTAGAATTA
>Ga0209210_1002983_pt1 | contig 11849 bp, 11 predicted proteins | sample RifGroA1_FD_183991 | JGI IMG/M metagenome (GOLD analysis project Ga0209210, IMG submission 183991) | Contaminated groundwater microbial communities from Rifle, Colorado, USA - Rifle Groundwater A1 (SPAdes) (version 2) | ecosystem: Environmental > Aquatic > Deep subsurface > Groundwater >...
AACTTCCGAATCCGGTCCGCCAATCTCTCCGACAGGCATTTTGTCCGGCGGTCCGCTCCTACTCCACCAGTTTTTATCAACCCCATAAAAGAAAATGTGGTCTTCGGGAACGCCTATTTTCTTCCAAGTATCATACGATTCTATATCTTTTGGCACAGAATCGTTTCCTTCAAAGACAGAAATATAAAGTTTGGTTGGATCGAATCCTAAGTCTTTAGTAAAAAATTCCCAAATCCAAGGAATCTGCTCGGCCTTAAAATAATCACCGAGAGACCAATTACCCAGCATTTCAAAAAAAGAAAAATGACGGTTGTCGGCAACTTCATCAAGGTCCTGCATTCGAACTGATGGTTGACTATCAACGACTCTTTTACCAAGTGGGTGTTTTTCTCCTTTGAGATAAAGAATCATTTGTTGCATTCCGGAAGAGGTGAAAAGAGTGGTCGGATCGTTCTCGAGTACGAGTGGGCTAGGAGTAATTTCTTTATGTCCTCGCTTTTTGAAAAATTCGATGTACTTTTCTCTAATTTCCTTTGTCGTCATGGCTAAAGTATACCTTCAAAATTGACATCAATCCAGACAGTGATAAAATACGACCAAGATGGCAGAAAGATTTTTGGAAAAAATTGGCATACTTAAACACCAGCTTACACTTGAGGAGGTTGATGCAGCTGAATTAAAAAGACGTCAACTAACCGAATCTTATATGACGGGGGGGTCCCACTAGAATATTATAAAACCGAATTGGACAAACTTCCGGATATAGACTTAAGAAAACTTGCCCACGATTTACACTACAAAGGATAACCTATCCTCCGTGGGTTTCGAGTTTTTTATTTTTACCGAGGATTTCCATAACAGAAGTTAACTTTTCAGGTCGAATTAGACCTCCACCTAAAATCGCATCTTCCAAAATAGAGTTAAGCCTTTTTATGGCTTTTCTAAGGTCAATAATAATAAGCATTACCTGAACTCCAACAATTACAAGAAGAAGCGTCAGGCTTATTACTACGACAATTAATAATGTTTGAACGTTGTCCATGTTTCAGAAATAAATAATTTTAAGTTTTCAATTTTCATTCAAATTCAAATTTTTAATATTTTAATTTTTAACATTGAAAATTGATTGAAAATTTAAAATTGGTGATTAAAAATTAATTCGTCTGTATCTTGATTGTACGTCGAATTGTTGTCATTTTACCAGATCGGCTAGTTGCTACAATATCAATCTCTTTTGTATCTTTTGTAACTCCAATGCTAACGGAGAATTTTCCGTCGTCCGAGACCAGAACCGGTTGATTATTAACGATAATTTTCGCATCAGTTTCTGTTGAACCAAAAACTAACACCGACCCTCCGCTGACAACCTGTCCCTCCTTTGGACTTTCAATGATCAAGTTCGGTGGTGAAATAAAACGAGAATATTGAAAAACCAAATAACCAAGTACTGTAACCAAAATTACGCCGACCCCCAAGGTAAAGGTTAACTTGGGGCTCCATGTAAATTTGGCTGAAACGTCCGGTTTAGGATTAATGTTTAATTTTTGCGGCGGATAGTCCCTCTTTAGAACCGCAACTGCTAGGTTGGTATCAACTCCGAGCGCAGCCGAGAGGCTTTTTACAAAACCCAACACAGTTGGAAAGGGAGGTAGATCTTCCCATCTCTGTTTTTCTATAGCGTCTAAAAAAGAGTTTTTAATCTTTGTTAACCCTTCAACATCGGCAAGCGAGTATTTTTTGTTAACACGTGCCTGACTTAGAATCTCGCCAATCGTTTTCATATATTTATTTAAATAGCAGGCGACAAGATCTTTTCCGTAGGAAAAGTAGCCTTATCGTTTTCATTTTGTAAGCGAAGCCAAAAACTCATCCGCGTTTTGAATCAATACGTCCCTTGGTTTACTGGATCCGTCAGACGGAGCAATAGCTCCTGACGCCTCAAGTTGGTCCACAATTCTTGCTGCTCTTGCATAGCCAATTGAAAGTCTGCGCTGCAGTAGTGAAGCTGAAGCTCTATCGTACTGGCAAATAATCTGCACCGCTTGTTTAAAAAGATCGTCCATCTCACCTGACACACCGCTAATAGTAACCGATCCGGGTTTGGTCATGGTTGTAACTTCCTCTGTATACTGTGGCCCGATTCCCTGATTTTTAAGAAAATTAACCAAATCCCCAATTTCTTTATCGTTTACAAAAGCGCCCTGAATTCTCATTGGCTTAGCTTGTTCCGGAGGTAAATAAAGCATGTCGCCCCTTCCAAGTAATTTTTCAGCCCCTTGAGTATCTAATATCACTCGCGAGTCAACCTGTGAGGCAACCGCAAAAGCAACCCGAGACGGAATATTGGCTTTAATAAGTCCGGTGATGACATCAACCGAAGGTCTTTGGGTAGCAAGAACCATGTGTATCCCCGTGGCCCGACTCATTTGGGCAATCCTCGTAATTGCGTCCTCGACCTCAACAGGAGAAAAAAGCATAATATCTGCAAGTTCATCTATAAAAAGGAGTATGTAAGGTAGCGCTTGAAACCCGGACATTTCATTATATGAGTCGATGTTTTTTGCTCCCGCCTCTGCAAAAATCTTATAGCGTCTATCCATTTCCGCCAAAATCCAACGAAGAGCTGAGATAACTTTGTCAGGGTCAACTATTACCGGAGAAAGAAGATGGGGAATCCCATTATAGTGAGTAAGCTCTACTCTCTTTGGATCTACCATAATAAGTTTAACTTCGCTTGGGCTTGCTCTAAAAAGGATTGAGGCCAGGAACGCATTGATACAAACAGATTTTCCGGAGCCGGTCTGCCCGGCGATCAGAACATGAGGCATGCGAGCGATGTCTGCGACAATTGGTTTTCCTGAAACATCTAGCCCCAAAGAAACTTCCAACCTACTTTTTGCTGACTGCATTTCTTCCGATTCCATCATCTTTTTCAATGGAACAAATTCTGCACCTCTATTTGGAAGTTCAATTCCAATCAGATTTCTCCCGGGAATTGGTGCTTCAATTCTAATTGTCCCGGTAGGCGCGGCCAAGGCCAAGGCCAAATCCCTCTCAAGCGAGGTTATTTTACTTAATTTTGTTCCCAGGGCAACTTCCAAGGCGTATTGAGTAACGGCCGGACCCAAGTTAACTTCAACCACCCGCGCGGTTATTCCGAATGATTCCAAGGTTTTTTCAATTGTTGCAGCATTTCCCTTAATGTCCCCGCGGTCCGCCTTTCCACCTTCAGTCTCGGTTAAAAGATCAAGGCTCGGATATTTCCAAACTTTCTCCTCACCCGGAATATTGCTTACCAACTTTTGCTCAAGAGGTTCATGGGGAATATTTACAGATGTATGCGCAGGCCGGGACTCTCCGCCCATTTTAAATGGTCCTTTGCTCATGAGTTTTCCGCCAATTTTCATTTGCCCGCCGTAAACATACCCTGACCCTGTTTTGAAAACCGAAACTATAATTTTTACAACTTGATCAATCGAGGTGTTAAAAAGAACTATCAAACCAACCAAACTTGTGCCAATCAAAATTATTCCAGCCCCAACTCCCGTGACCAGGGCAGAGATTGCCTCCCAAGACGCTAAACCAATAATTCCGGCCCGAAAGAGGGTCATAACGGAAATAAAAAAAAGCATGCCCCCAACAACTACATTGGGCTGCCCCAGTGGAAACTTAATTTTCGAAACCAGAAAGGCAAATGCCAAAAAAAGGAATGGTAAGAAAAGCGCCGACCAGGAAAAATAAGAAATTAGAAGATCATTGAACGACCGAAGAATGGCTCCCTGCCGGGAAAATGAGATAAGAATTAAACCCGCAAGAGCAAAAAAGAAAATTTGAGAAATGGAAAAAACCGTTTCTTTTTTGAGCTTTAATCTGAACCCCCTCTTTGTAAATCTCTTTCTATGTTTCATCGCATACCCATTCTATATCGAAGTGGAGCTAAACCTCAACAACAACAGGTAAGATCATTGGTCTTCGGCGGGTCTTTTCATAAAAATATTTCTCCAAAAAATCTATCGCAGTATTTCTGATAACATTAACGTCCTTTACTTTCCTTCTCTGAAATTCCCCCACCAAATCCCGTGATGCATCGTCTAAAATTTTGCCGTATTTTTGTTCAAAAACGAATCCGCGGGAAAGAAGTTCCGGCACGTCCATTATTACTTTCTCATTACGATCAAAATGAACCAAAGCTATAACTATTCCTTCTTTAGAAAGAATGTGCCGATCCCGTAAAACCGTGTTTCCCACATCTCCAATTCCAAGACCATCAACTAAAACGCTTTTTACATGAATGTGTCCACTACGTCTGGCGTTTTGTCCGGAAAACTCAACAATATCTCCATCTTTTAAGGCCAATGTATCAGATTCTTTTGCCCCCATACTCTGGGCAATCAACCCGTAAGCCCGCATATGACGAATTGTTCCTCCGATAGGAATAAAATATTTTGGCTTGACAAGAGCAAACAACATTTCTATGTCTTTCTGAGATCCGTGACCGGAGACGTGTAAATCCTCCTGCATATCGTAGTAATGAACGTCAACATCGCTTTCAATAAATTTATCAACCAAAAAATCAATACTGTTTTTGCTTCCCGGAGGCCCGGGGTCGGCTGAAAAAATGACAGCATCACCCTTCCCAATCGACAAGTAATCGTGCTGACCTAAGGCTAACCGATAGAGGGCGCTTCCAGGTTGTCCATAACAGCCGGAGATAATGTAAACAAGCTGATCCGGACGGAATTTCGCCGCCTGCTTGGAACGAACCACGACTCCTTCAGGAAAAAACAAAAATCTCAAATCTCTTGCTATCTCCGCTTTCTTTTCAATTGAACGACCTATAAGAACCACTTTTCTCCCTAAATGCCCCGCAGCATTAATCATCTGCTGCATCCTGCTGATATTACTTGATATTGTAGTGAAATAAATTTTTCCTTTCGCCTCCCTGGAGACGTTTTCGATTCTTTCCTCTATCGCCTTTTCACTTTCTGTGTAGCCGGGGTTTGATGCGCCAAGTGAATCAGAGGCGAGTGCAAGTGCACCGCTGGAAGCAAGTGAGGCAACCTTACCAACGTCAAAAGGCCTACCGTCAACTGGTGTCCAATCAAATTTGTAATCCGGAACATGGAACATCTTACCTTCAGGAGTATCTATACAATAACCAACACCGTCCGGAACCGAGTGGGCAACTCTAAACGGGGTTATTTTAAATACTCCCAAAGATATTACATCACGATCAGGGTCAAAAACCTTAAGTTGAACTCCACGCATACCATAATCATCAAATTTATCCTGAATAAACCCAGCAACCAACTTTGTGGAATAAATGGGAACGTTAACGTCCTTGAGAAGAAAAGGCAAAGCACCAAGGTGGTCTTCGTGTCCGTGGGAGATAAGAATTCCTCTTAATTTTTGCTTATTCTGAATAATGTAAGTAAAGTCAGGAATGACCAAGTCAACTCCAAACATCTCGCTATCGGGAAATCCCACACCACAATCAACGACTATCATGTCATTGCCATATTCATAGACATAAAGATTTTCCGTTACGTCAGTTGTGCCCGAAAGGGCAATGAATTTTAAAGAAGGTTTCATGATATTCTAACAAGCTTTGCTTATATCAAACTGTTTTGTTGTACCTCAACTGTATCATTTTTTGGATTAAATATCTCGTCCAAAATATTTTTTAGATTGATAAAATCCAATTTTTCGGATTTTAAAACACTTCCATTCCTAAGTGATGCGGCAGGGTGGTACATAGGAACGACTACAACACTACGTCCCCCCAGAAATACTTCGTATCTCTTGCCGTGAACGGCCGAGATAGTCGGTGTTCTGGAAACCTCCTCGCCATTTGGTAATGTCGTAAAAACATTCGGTAAAAACTTGGCCATGGAAAATCTCCCTAAAGTAATAATAACTTTCGGATCAATTATTTCTATTATTTTGTCCAGATATTTTCCGTAGGCAGAAATTTCTGATGGTTCGGGGTCACGATTTTCGGGAGGCCGATGATGAACGATATTTGTAATAAACACCTTTTTTCTTTCTAAGCCCGCCAAAAGTAAAAACTTTTCTAGCAATTTTCCTGCTTGGCCCACGAAGGGTAAACCCGTCTGGTCTTCCGTCCTTCCCGGACCTTCCCCGATACAAAGAATTGAAGCTTCCGTGTTTCCCGATCCGAAAACTAATCTATTCGCGCCTTTTTTGAGAGGAAGGGAGTCGTCCGCCTCCATTTTTTCTTTCAGTTTGTGAAGTTCCTTAAACTTACTCATTTACAAACTCTATTGTACCAGAGACGGTTTCGTAAACAGCAAAATTAATTCCATTAATTAGTGCCCCGGGTCGGACAAACTTTGTCCAGTTTACTATTTTTTCTTCTTTTGAATGCAAATGTCCGCTAAATACAATATTAAATTCATATAATTTTTCGTTTTTAAAATCGACATTATGTATCACTCCAATTTTTCTGCCATCTATTTTTAGCTTAAGCAAATAAGGATCAAACTTTTTGCATTCAAGCCTGAGAGCTTCCTCCAAGTCTGGGTCAATATCAGCGTTACCCAGTACTGAATATATCGGAATGCCGAAAGGCAAAACAGTATCGAACGCGGCAAGGTCGGCCCAGTCCCCGCAATGAATTACAACTTTAACTCCAGCCTTTTTCCCAATCTCCATCACAGCTTTGAGGTTGGCAATGTTTCCGTGAGAATCTGAGATTACTAAGATTTTCATTAACCCTATTATATTAGATCATCAAAGAAGTGGTGCGAGAAATAAAGTATCACAAATCCCGCTCCAATAGAAACTAAGTAACTAACAAGAGGGTTATTTGGATGAATATATAAATCCATCAGACCTCAGGACCCTCTCCAAAAGAGAACCACGCCGGAGGCAATAAATAAAGTTCTAAAAATGCGTTTAAATTTCCTTATCATTTTATTGTGGCAAAAACTGTTTTATATTCTCAGTTGAAATCCTGACAGATTTTGCTATGTTTTCCACAATCATCCTTGCAACTTTTCTTACCACTCCATCAATATTTCTTTCCAATGTACGAATTCCGGCGTCGTAACCAAGAGGACGGACAATATTGGCCCAGATATCATCATCAATGATTAATGACCCGTCAGGAAGACCTGAAGCTTTAATGGCTGCCGGAAGAATGTATTTTTGTCCAATAACAATTTTTTCAGCATCGGTGTAGCTTGGCATTGAGATCGGCTCAAGTCTATCCATGACAGCCGTTGCTATATTGGTTGTATTATTTGCGGTTGCAATAAAAAGCGCTTCGGAAAGGTCAAACGGAAAATCAATATAGTGATCGGTAAAGGCGTGGTTCTGTTTGGGATCGAGAAGCTCCACCAGTACTCCCATTATTGAACTTCTTCCCTGGTCGGTAACCCTATCGATTTCATCAAGAAGTATGACAGGATTCCTGCTTTGGGTGTCCCGCAAAGCTTTAATAATCTTCCCCGGCTCAGCTTCCGGATGCATGCGCGACTGGCCACGAAGATCTAGGGGATCCCCCATTCCTCCGAAAGGTATACGGGCAAACGGGCGTCCCAACGCTTCCGCAATGGAAGATGCTATTGTTGTTTTACCCGTACCGACCAGCCCTACAAAACAAAGAATCGGGGCTCTGTATACATCGGCGCTTTCGCCTTTTTCCAGCTTAAGCTTCATTACACTCATATATTCCAAAACACGGGTTTTAATATCCTCCAAACCATAATGATGAAGGTCTAAAATCTTTTTGGCGTTAACAAGGTCAAGTGTATCTTGGGTTCTTTTATTCCAAGGGAGAACGGTTATCCATTCGATATAGCGAACCATGCTATCAAACTCCGGTAAAAATGACGGGGAGTTGGTAAGTTTTGTAAGTTGATTCAAACGGACCAAAACGAGTTCTCTTAGCTTATCCGGAAGATCGGCCTTTTTAACTCTTTCAATTAAAACATTAATTTCCTGGGCAGCAGATTCCATAACTCTATAATATCACGAAGAGTTTATCTCCCGAAGTCTTTCCTCGCCCTTCCGAAGCCTTGGCGAAGGAGGGTTTACCTGTCAAAACTTTTCTTTCCTTCATCAACCAATCTTGAAGTCGGGAAATGGGGACCCCCACTTCCACCACGGTCATCCTGGTTAAACCCTCCGGATCTTGGGCCTCCGAATCCACCCCTTGAAAATCCACCTTCACGCCTTGGTCCTCCAAATCCTCCGCTTCTCCCGCCACCAAAACCTCCCCGCGATCCGCCTCCGAATCTATCGCGTCCGCCGCGGTCTCCGCCGCCTCGGTATCCTCCACCTGTTCTTGGCCGCTCTTCTCTCGGTTTGTCTTTAGCCGGATCCATGTTCATGGAAAGATTAATTCTGCCCATTTCATCAATTCTGACAACTCTAACTTTTATCTTGTCACCAATCTTAACAACATCGTTGGCATCGGCAACAAATTCTTCCTTGCCCATGTCGCTTACGTGAACCATTCCGTCTTTACCCGGTAAAATGTTTACAAATGCTCCAAAAGGCATGATTCGAACGACTTCTCCGTCATAAATTTCACCCGCCACCACCTCTTTAGCAAACCCTTCAACGTAGGAAATAGCTTTAGCTATTGACTCCGGATCAATTCCGGAAATGCTTACACTTCCGTCATCATGAGTGTCAAATTCACAACCAGTATCTGCAGAGAGTTTTTTAATGTTTTTACCACTGGGGCCAATAAATTCTCCAATTTTATCTACCGGGATCTTTACAACTTTTATCTTGGGAGCAAACTGTGAGACTGTGGTTCTTGGAGATTTTAGCGTGTCAGTAATTGCCTTCATAACTTTTGCACGGGCGTCTTTAGATTGTTCCAAAGCTTTAGCCAAAATCTCGCTTGTAAGGTTCAGTGTTTTTACGTCAAGCTGAAGGGCTGTAATTCCTTTGTCTGTTCCTGCAACTTTAAAATCCATGTCGCCGTTATAATCCTCAAGACCCATGATGTCGCTCAAGACCGCAAAATTCTTTCCTTGCCCTTCCGAAGCTTTAGCGGAGGAGGGTTCATCACCAAATATCAAACCCATAGCTATACCCGCTACTGGAGCTTTTATAGGAACTCCTGCATCCATCAAAGAAAGAGTTGATCCACAAACCGAAGCCATGGAAGTTGAACCGTTGGAACTCATAACTTCCGAAACAACTCGAATTGCATACGGAAAATCTTCTTTTGATGGAATAACCGGAATGAGTGCTCGCTCGGCAAGGGCTCCGTGACCGATTTCACGCCTGCCCGGGTTGCCAAATCTTCCGGTTTCACCTGAGGCATAAGGAGGCATGGAGTATTGGTGCATATAATGCTTTTCTTCCTCACCCTCGGCAGACTCCAAGAGTTGTCCCATTTTCTCGGCACCGAGAGTTGCAACAGAAAGAACGTGTGTTTGACCCCTTTTGAAAAGAGCTGATCCGTGAACTCTTGGTAAATATCCTACTTCACCTGAAAGCGATCTGATTTCAGTTAATTTTCTGCCATCGGGGCGTTTCCCTTTCTTCAAAATTTGTTCGCGGATAAAATCCTTTTTAAGGTGGTCAATAATTTCGGCTACCCATTTTGCCTCAGACTCGGTAACATTCTCGATAACTGCATCGATCAGATCCTGAAGCTCATTTGATCTTCCGTTTTCAACATGAACAAGACTTTCCACGATTCCTGCCATTTTGTCTCCAACTAATTTTTTGACTTGATTTTCAAGTTCAGCCGAGGGTTTTTCCTCTTTATAAGTATCTCTTTTTGTTCCGACTGCTTCTGCTAAATCCTCAATTAATTTTAGAACTGCCTTACTTTCTTTTTGGGCAAACTCGACTCCTTTAATAATCTGTTCCTCGCTTACTTCTTTTGCTCCTGCCTCAACCATCAAAACTGCCTCTTTAGTTACCGAAGCAGTCAAATCCATTAGAGAGCTTTCAAGATCGGCGGAAGTGGGGTTAACAATATATTTACCATCAACCAGCCCAATAGTTAAAGGGGCCACCGGGCCTTTCCAGGGAAGAGAACTAATATGAACCGCTGCGGAAACTGCTATAGCACCTAAAATTGCCGGGGTGTTTTCCTTGTCGACTGACAAAACAGTGACAGTTACTTGAACTTCTTTTTTGTAAGTTTTGGGGAAAAGCGGACGAATTGATCGGTCAATAAGACGTGCCGAAAGAATCTCTTCGTCGGTCGGTCTGCCTTCTTTTTTGACCCAACGGCTACCTTTAATCCGACCTCCGGCGTAAAGCCTCTCAAGATAGTCAACTGTTAAGGGAAAGTAATCAAGCTCTATTTTTAGAGGAGCGGAAGCAACGGTGGCTAATACTACAGTGTCGCCCATTCGGGCCATAACGGCACCGGCCGCTTGTTCTGCTAATTCACCCGTAGTAAGGATTAATGTTCGTCCACCTAATTCGATGGACTTTTCGATCTTTTTCATTACTTATAAATATTATTTTTCCACCGCGTTATACGCGGGCTACTTACTTCCCCAGCTTAAGATCCTGAAGGAGCTTTTTGTAGCGCTCTTCATCACGAAGCCTTAAGTATGTTAACAATCTTCTTCTTTTAGCTACCATACTCAGAAGTCCGCGCCTTGAGTGAACATCCTTTTTGTGTTCCTTAAGGTGGTCTACTAATTTGTCAATTTTATTTGAAAGGAGGGCTATTTGAACTTCAGGAGAACCTGTATCGCCCTTTTCTCTTGCAAACTTACTTATTATACCAACTTTTTCGTCTTTGGCTAGTGCCATATTGTCATGATTTGCAAAGTAAGGTTGCTTCCAAACCAAACCTAGCAAACATCTGGAGGTATTTTAGCACGCTCAACAGGAATGCGCAAACAGCAAAATCTACAATTAGATGTCTAAAGTTTGGCTTCTTTTTTACCAAACGCCTGAGACGCGTTTTCGACTGCCTGAAAAAACTCTTTACGAGCAACCCTAGTTTCTCTTGCCAAAAGTATGGGGAAGTCGTTTTCTGGAAGATTTCCAAAACCACGATCGTTTAAATAAACCACTAAATCTGGACTGATCTTTGTATCTTTCTTAATCGTAGACAATATCTGTTGCATATAATAACCTTCTTTTGGTTCGTAATCTTTCTGATATGAACCGTGAATTCCGTTTTCAAAAAGAGTTTGGGCTAATTTAATATCGGGGTCTAAAGATAGGGTCACTCCCATGTCTAAAGCCAAATTTTCTAAAAAAATATAATCAGGTTTGTTAAAAGCCTTCTTTTTTTTCATTTTCAACCTTTGTTTTCACTATACGAATCTGGCTGGTTACTAGAGGCGCCTTTATAGGCGGAGCTTGAAAGCGCAGAGCTCTTGTAAACTTTCGGCTGGAGCCAGTCGTCCGGAGGATTTATGTCCTGTTCTTGTTCCTGAGTTCCTTCTACGTCGGCACCTGTTGATTGGTTAATTGGTTGATTTGTCAATTGGGTGGCTGTCTCTTCAACTTGTGTTACCTGTGGCACTTTTAATACCTTTGATACTTGTTCTCCAAAGGGTTGGGTCGGAATTGAGCCCGCCGGGAAATTCATGGGCGACAATTTCGTTTTGAGGGATCTCTGTCCTCCGCTCCTAAGTAAAAACGCAAAAGTTTCAAAAGTGTCGGGTGTAACTTCGCTTGAATTAAAATTACTGCTCCCCTCCTCAATTCCCATAAGAAGGTTGGTGGCTACATCAGGATCGATACTCATATTATTTTCTTTAATAAGATTCGCGACAAGTTCACTGGTTGTGGCGCCGGGTTTAGCCAAGGACATCACTTCACGATTCGAGGACAAAACTCTGTTTCCTATATGGATGATTTTGGCTCCGCCCAACTCCCCCGAT
>Ga0209210_1002985_pt1 | contig 11847 bp, 10 predicted proteins | sample RifGroA1_FD_183991 | JGI IMG/M metagenome (GOLD analysis project Ga0209210, IMG submission 183991) | Contaminated groundwater microbial communities from Rifle, Colorado, USA - Rifle Groundwater A1 (SPAdes) (version 2) | ecosystem: Environmental > Aquatic > Deep subsurface > Groundwater >...
CATTACTCGGGCAATTGATTTGCCGCCACTGAAGCAGTTCTTGGCAAGGTGGGATGAACTCCTCGAGGAGCTTAGCAAACGGTTCCCAGACACTCTGGTCACCATACTGGTGGATGGCGTAATCGAAGTTGCGTTGAACGGCACCATTCTCTAACCCGACCGGCAGGGTCAGTCAAGACTTTCTTGATACACCCTGCCAATTTTTTTATTTTCGTGTAAAATACTCTTATATGGACAAAGCGGTTAAAGAAAAATCCTGGGACCACAAAAAATTAGGCAAAGAACTGGACTTGTTTACTTTTTCAGAAACCGTCGGCAAGGGCTTACCTTTGTGGACCCCAAAAGGTGCGGTTATCAAGCGCGAACTGGAACGCTTCATTGTTGACGAAGAAATTAAAAGAGGTTATTTACATATTTACACGCCGGATATTGCAAAAATAGAACTTTACAAAAAATCCGGGCATTATCCTTATTACAAGGATTCCATGTACGCGCCGATTGCCATCGAGGATGAGGAATTTATGCTGCGGCCAATGAGCTGTCCCCACCATTTTGAACTCTATTTATCCCGCCCCAGAAGCTACAAAGAACTACCAATGCGCCTGGCCGAGTTAGCCAAACTCTACCGTTTTGAACAATCGGGAGAACTGGCAGGCCTCTCACGCGTCCGAAGCTTTTGCCTAGCCGACGCTCATATTATTTGTACCAAGGCCCAAGCCGCAAGTGAAATTAGCGCGGCAATGGATTTAATTGAGGATGTGGCCGGTGTTCTCGGACTTAAAAAAGGCCAAGATTACCATTATCGACTTTCCCTAGGAGACAGAAAAGATACCAAAAAATATCCCAAAAATGACCAAGCCTGGGATGAGTCCGAAGATCTCCTGCGCCGAGTCCTCAAAAAGAGGAAAGATGAATTTGAAGAAGCCAAGGGAGAAGCGGCATTTTATGGACCGAAAATTGATATTCAAATGATCAATGCCAACGGCAAAGAAGAGACCGCCTTCACAGTCCAATACGACTTTGTCCTACCAGAGCGCTTTAATTTGACTTTCACAGATAAAGATGGGGAAAAAGGCTATCCCGTGGTTATCCACCGCTCGTCAATCGGTGCCATTGAAAGAAGTATTGCTTTTCTGATTGAATTTTACAGAGGCGCATTTCCGGTTTGGTTGGCTCCAGTCCAAGTAAAGATTCTGCCCATCACCGACAAGAATATCGATTTTGCAAATAAAATCCAACTCAAACTTAAAGCTAAAAATATTAGAGCAGAGGTCGATGACAGAAATGAAACCTTGCCGGCAAAAATTAGGGACGCACAAGTTGAAAAAATACCCTACATGCTAATTATCGGCGGTAAAGAAGAAAAAGAGGATAAAGTGTCCGTCAGATTGAGGACCGAAAAAGATTTGGGATTAGTCTCACTGGAGAAGTTTTTGGAGAGAATTAAAGAGAAAGTGCAAAAGAAAGCTTTGGATTTGTAAATTGTCTTGAATTTGTGTTAAACTAGCCTCAAGTCTAAGTTGAGTAACAACAAAATTTTTTGGCGGGTTAACAGTGAAATCAGATCTCCTGAAGTTCGCGTGATTGGAGCGGATGATAAACAGATAGGAGTAATGGCCTTGGAAAAGGCCATTAGCAAAGCTAAAGAAGCAAAATTGGATTTAGTCGAAATTGCCCCGAAAGCTAAGCCGCCAGTTGTTAAAATTGTAGATTTTGGCAAGTTTCGCTACCGCGAGGAAAAGAAGCTTAGAAGCCAGAAAAAGAAAGTCAAGCAGACAGAATTAAAAGAGATACGCTTTTCGCCCTTTATCGGCGAACAAGATTACACAACCAGAATTAATAGGGTTCGAGAGTTCTTAAAAGACAAAAATAAAGTTAGATTGGTAGTGAAATTTAAGGGCAGGCAAATGGGCAGTACTAAATTTGGTTATAACCTTCTGAAAAAAATAGAGGAAGAATTTGACCAAACTATTAACGTAGACATGAAGCCAAAATTCATAGGACGTCATTTGACGATGGTAATTTCACCATTAACTCAAAGGAAAGCTAAAAAAACAGATGAAAACCAAAGTAAAAACGAGAAAATCAGCTAAAAAGAGGTTTAAAATAACCAAAACAGGCAAAGTTTTGCGCAGGCGGGCTTTTACCAGCCATTTGAAGGCCAAAAAATCTAAAAAAAGACTCCGCAATCTTAAAAAACAAAAAGAGGTTACGGGTTCTTATGCCAAAAAAATCAGAAGAGCGCTCGGAGTAAGAAAGGCTAGATAAATGGCCAGAGTTAAATCACTAGCACAAAGAAAGCACAGAAAACTAAGAGCCGCGACCAAAGGCTTTAAACAAGCTAGAAGAAGGCGTGTTAAAGCAGGCAGGGAAGCGCTTCTTCACGCCGGCCAGTATGCATATCATGGCCGAAAACTAAAGAAAAGAGATTTGAGAAAGCTTTGGATCATTAGACTTAATGCCAGAGCCCGCGAGGAGGGTATTAGCTACAGCAAATTAATTTCAGGGCTTAAAAAAGCAAAAATTGAAATCAACAGAAAAATTCTTTCGGATATTGCAACCAGTGACCCCGATACCTTTAAAGAGATAGTTTCGGCTGTGCTAAAATGATCTTTAGTGCGAGAAGAAATAATTAACCTCAAGAACCAGGCTGTGAGCCAAATAATGGCCGCTGGGAACGACCGTGAGCTGGAAGAAATACGAATAGAGTATTTGGGCAGAAGCGGAAGACTAACCCAGATCTTCAAAAACATCGGCAATTTAGAAGAAGGAGAAAAAAAATCGATTGGACTTCTGATAAATGAATCGAAAAACACCCTCCAAAAATTAATTGCAACCCAGAAAAATAAATTCAAAGAGACGGCTCGAGAATGGTTTGACCCAACTATTCCCGGAGAAGCGCCCAGGACTGGAAGTCTCCACATCATCACCCAAGCAATTGAAGAAATCGCCGAAGTTTTTAAACAAATAGGGTTTATCAGAATGAGATATCCCGAGGTGGATTGGGACTGGTTTGCATTTGAGGGCTTAAATTTTGATAAAAATCACCCCGCCCGCGATGATTGGGAAACTTTCTGGTTAAATGCACCCGAAAGCAAAAAATACGGAACGATGCTCTTAACTCCCCACACTTCAAACGGGCAGATAAGAGAAATGCAAAGAGAAATGCAAAGAGAAATGCAAAGAGAAATGCAAAGAGAAATGCAAAGATCAAAGAAAAATTTGCCCATCAGGATGATTAATATCGCCAAGTGCTACCGGCGGCAGTCCGATATCAGCCACACACCGATGTTTCACCAGTTCGAAGGTTTGGTAGTTGATAAAGACATTAACATTACCCATTTAAAGGGAGTTCTGGATTACTTCGCCAAGGCCTACTTTGGCAAAGGCAGAGTCACCAGATTAAGGCCCCATAATTTCCCATTTACAGAACCTTCCTTTGAGGTGGATATTACTTGCGACATTTGTGCGGGCCGGGGTTGCCGGCTTTGCAAAGAGGGTTGGCTGGAGCTCGCTGGGGCTGGCATGGTTCATCCCAATGTCCTTAAAAATGGCGGCATCGACCCCAAAAAATATACTGGTTTTGCCTTTGGAACCGGAGTTGAACGAGTACTCATGATGAAATCGGGCTTAAAAATCCCAGACTTAAGACTTCTTTACAGTTCAGATCTCCATTTTCTTGGTCAATTTTAAATCCTTGATATGAATATCCAAATATTAGACAGTTGGTTAAGGGAATTTTTAAAAACTAAAGCGTCGGCAAAGTTAATTGCCAAAACAGTGTCTCTATCCGGTCCGACTTTTGACCGCACCAATGCGGTAAAGGTGAACAATAAAAAGGACTGGATTTATGATGTTGAAGTTACCACCAACAGAGTAGATGCGATGAGCGTTTACGGCATTGCCCGCGAAGCCGTCGCGGTTCTTTCTCAATCCGACATTAAAGCGCGCCTTGCACCCCTAAATCTAAAAAAAGATAAATCACCCGCAAAATCGCTGCCGTTTACTATTGTAAACAACCAAAAACTCGCCCGGCGAGCGATGGGAATTGTCATTGAAAATATTGAAAAAAGAAATACTCCGGATTGGATGAGGGTCCGACTTGAAACCAGCGGCATCAGATCTTTAAATGCCATTGTCGACATTACCAATTACGTGATGCTCGAAATCGGCCATCCCACACACGCTTTCGATTATGACAAAATTAAAAACAAAAAATTTATTATCAGGGAATCCCAAAAAGGAGAAAAAATTACATCCTTTGACGGCAAAAACTATGAGCTCCCCGGCGGGGATATAATTTTTGACGATGGCGAAGGGGAAATTATCGATTTACCCGGAATCATTGGAGCTAAAAACTCGGTGGTAGACGAAAACACCAGAAAAGTTCTTTTCTTCGTTGATAATTCAAGTCCAAGAATAATCAGAAAAACCTCAATGACCTTGAATATAAGAACCCTAGCCGCCGCCTTGAATGAAAAAAATGTTGACCCCGAACTGGCTGAAATTGCCCTTCTTAGAGGCATTAACCTTTTTCAAACAGTCTGCAAGGGCCGCATCGCGAGTAAAATTTATGATAATTATCCTAACCCCTACAAGACAAAGACAATTTCTGTAAGTAAAAAATTTATAAACAGCAGGTTGGGAATTGATATTCCCAATACCCAAATTAAAAAAATCCTAGTTAGTCTTGGGTTTACGGCTGACCTACAAAAAGATGAATTTAAAATTCAAATTCCGTCTTTTAGAGCCAGTGATATTAATATTCCCGAGGACATTGTAGAGGAAGTTGCCAGAATTTATGGGTACCACAATTTGCCCAGCGAGCTTATGGCAACCAGTCTCCCCCAACCGGTTTTTAATACCACTTTTGATTTTGAAGCGAAACTTAAAAACCTGCTTGTAGGCCACGGTGGTCGGGAAGTTTACACATTGTCCATGGTACCCGCAAAATGGGTCGACACTAAAAAGGCCCTGGAGCTCAAGAATCCGCTGGGTAAAAATTCTAGATATTTAAAAACTTCACTCATGCCATCTCTCATAGAGGCGGCCCAAAAAAATAGGGGAGGCAAAGAACCATTTCATATTTTTGAAATGGCAAATGTCTATATTCCAAAGACGGGGCAGTTGCCAAAAGAAAAGTTGACAGTTGCCGGGGTTTTCTTTAATTATCCATATCGGGAAGCAAAAGGAATCATTGAAGCCATCCTCAAAAAATTAAATATTAAATATTTCTTTGGAGCTGAAGATATGGCCGGTTTTATACCCAGTAAAAGAGTCAAAATAATTTCAGAAGGGGAACTTTTGGGAGAACTTGGAGTTACCGAATCAGATTTTATCTATTGGGAGCTTGAAGTCGAAAAATTGAGAAAGCTAACAAAAGCTCTCGCCCGTTATCAGCCTATTCCCAAATATCCCGCACAGATAGAGGACTTAACTTTAATTCTTCCCCCAAAAACTCAAGTAGGGGAACTAATGGGTCTAATTGAAAAACAAAAATACGTTTCCAAAGTAGATTTGAGAGACATTCACAAAGATGCTTATACTTTCCGCATTTGGTATCGGCACCCAAGTAAAACTTTCACAAACAAAGAAGTTGAAAAATTGAGAAATAAAATAGTGGGTGAGTTGAGTAAAAAATTTGGGGCTGTTTTAAAAGATTAAAAATTATTAATCTTAAAAAGAGGTTCAACATCCTTCCTATTGGTACTGCCTCTCACTGCCAAATCTACAGCTGCCAGTAGTGATTCATTTTCTTCTTCAAAATCCAAAAAGCCAACCTTTTTTTGCAATCCCGACAAAATTCGCGCGGCTTTAGTTTTTTGATCTCTGGAAATTCTTAGTTGGGCTCGAAAATACTGCTTCACAAATTTTTTATGGTGGGGGTCAAAATCTTCGGGGAGATGGCTCGCAATTTGAAACCAACAGGCAAAAACTTCATGCCTTGCTTTACCAATCTCTGACTCCAATTCAACCATTCGACTTGCCTTTGGACTGATTATATCAGAACGGTCAAGGCGACACGTTAACGCCAATCGTAATCTTGTTTTCAGTTTTCTGGCCGGCCGTGTTTTCAGCTTTAATTAACAAATAATGAATGCCATCGGCCAAATTTTTAACTTCATACTCATAAGGCGTTGAAGTGAAACCTCTTTGATAAGTGTCATCAATAAAAAGTTCGGCGTTTTTGAGACCGCTTTCAGACCTAATTGAAAACTTAATCGTGAAATTATTACCAACCTGGTCTTTATTTTGGGGGCTATCAAAAATAACATCAATAGAATTTTTGTCTTTGCTAATACATTCATCCGCGGGAGGATGATAGCGGGGGTCAGTTTGAGTAGTGAGCCAGCTTAATATTCCTTCCTGCCAGAGGTTTTTGCCGCCGCGGCCCGAAGCGGGATCCTCCTCCTTAAAAACAAAGAATTCCTTTTCCTCTCCCTCGCAAGTTTTTAACTTCGTGTGCACCGGATCCTCGCCTGGTTCCGTTCCCTTAATAAAATATTCGATTCGCGAAGGGTAGCCATCATGCGCCCGATAGCCCGAAACAGAGTCTACCTCGGCCGAAACGATCCCCGACGGCGGCTTAAAACTGACCGCCGATTTTCCCTTTAACGCTTCTAAAATTATTCTACGCCAAATGGGGGAGGCGCCGGTAACACCCGAAGCAACTTGCAGCATTGAGGAGTTGTCATTATTTCCAACCCAGACACCCGTCACCGCCTGTGAATTACCACCAATTGTCCAGTTGTCTTTTTTGTCATTAGTGGTTCCAGTTTTAACGGCTACCTGCCGACCGCTGATGTTTAAAGCCGAGTTCAATCCAAAGATATCGCTGCGGGCTTTATTGTCAGAAAGAATATCGGCAACAAGAAAAGCTTCCGCCGCCGAGAGGACTTGTCGGCCCTTCTTAGGCTTTGTTTCTTCCAGAACCTTGCCATTGGCGTCTTCAACCTTAAGAACCGCTATCGGATCTATTCGATAACCCTCATTCATAAAAGCGCCATACGCGCCAGTTAACTCTAAAAGCCGAACCTCACCGCCCCCTAAAGTCAAGGAGAGTCCCACCCGATTTAGAGTGCTTTGCGTTGGCTCCATACTGTTGATTCCCAAATCATAGGCTGTCTGCAGAGTGTCTTTGATACCAACTAAAGCCAAGGTCTTCACGGCAATGACGTTTATTGAATTCGCAAGCGCGTATCTCAATTGAATTGGGCCCCTGTATTTGCCATCATAATTAACCGGTTTGTATTCAGGCTGACCAACCCCGCCGGGGAACGTCGTTGGAACATCCATCAGCATGGTTGACGCCGTATAGCCCTTTTTTAGAGCCGTCGCGTAAGTAATTGGCTTAATAGCGCTTCCGGGCTGTCTTAACGACAAAACGACATTTACTTGGCCATCATAGTCCGGGGCGTTAAAGTTCTTTGAGCCGACCATGGCCAAAATTTCACCAGTTTCGGGATTAATCACTACGGCAGCTCCGTTGGTTATTTTCAAACGTTCTACTTTTTCAATCTCTTCAGAAACTATAGCTTGAGCTTTATCCTGAAGCGCCAAGTCCAAAGTTGTAGTCACGCGAAGACCTCCCAATTCAACCGCTCGCTCGCCGTATCTTTCTTCTAAAAGAGACTGAACATACTGGACAAAGTGGGGGGCCTTAAAATTCGCCCCGCGGGCTTGAAATTCCAAATTATCTAGCTGGCCACCAGCCTCAAGTTCCTGCTCGCGAGTTATGTGCCCATCCTCGCGCATCCTCCTTAAAACTTCCTGCGTTCTCCCAACATAGGCTTTGGGGGTATTGGAATAGGGAGAATAGGCAGAAGGCCTCTGCGGCAAGCCCGCCAAAAAAGCAGATTCTACCAAGTTCAGGGCTTTCACTTTTTTCCCGAAGTAAGTTTCAGCTGCCGCTTCTACCCCCCAAGCCGTGCCTCCATAGGGAGCCTCATTCAAATACATTTTTAAAATTTCATCTTTTGAATATCTTCTTTCTATCTGAACCGTGACGATAAATTCTTTAATTTTGCGGGTGATGGTTCTTTCAGAAGTCAAAAGTACATTCTTGACCAATTGCTGGGTCAGAGTTGAACCGCCCTGTGCCCGGCCGCGAGTTATCAACCTGGAAACGCCCCTCAAAACTCCCAGAGGGTCAAATCCTTGATGACTGTAGAAATTTTTGTCCTCTATCGAGACCGTCGCCTGTTTCAAGTAATTCGGAATTTCGGAAAGCTCAACCGGAGTTCGTCTTTGGTCGGCAAAAATATCATACAAAACCTGGCCGTTTCTATCCAAGATCTTAGTCGAAAACCCTTCACGGCGAACTATCTTATCCGGTGAGGGCAAGCTAAAGGCAAAAAGGGGGACTACCACAAAAATAGCCAAAACAATGAGAACTACACCAAGAAAAGCAAACTTGGCAAGTTTTGCGACTTTCCTGCTTTTTTCCACCGAAGGATTAAAACTGCGTCTTTGCCTTCTTAAATTTTCTTTCCATAAAGGCATAACACATTGTACCAAAAATAGAGTTGAGTTAGAATATGCTATGGACAAATTAGAGGTCTTGTTGACAAGAGGCGTAGCACAAATTTTACCGAGTAAAAAAGGGCTAAAAGATCTCATGACCCAAAAAAAAATTACGCTGTACCAAGGATTTGACCCAACTGCTCCCAGCCTCCATATAGGAAATTTCATAGGCATCAGAAAATTGGCCCAATTTCAAAAAGCCGGAGCTAAAGTGATTTTTTTGGTCGGCGACTTCACCGCCATGATAGGGGATCCAACAGATAAAAAAGCACCAAGAAAAAAGCTAACCAGCCAGCAAATCTTGAAAAATCTGAAAGATTACAAGAACCAAGCGGGAAAGATACTTGATTTTACCGGTCCAAACAAAGCTGAAATCAGGTTCAATTCCGAATGGCTTTCCCGTCTCACTTTTGAGGAAATTTTGGACTTAGCTAGTTTATTTACCGTCCAGCAGATGTTGGAGCGGGACATGTTTCAGGAGAGACTTAAAAATCAAAAACCCATTTACATGCATGAATTTATGTATCCCCTAATGCAGGGGTATGACTGCGTTCAGATGGGTGTTGACTTGGAAATTGGCGGAAGCGACCAGCTTTTCAACATGCTTGCTGGCCGCACTCTTATGAAAACTTTAAAAAATAAAGAAAAGTATGTTTTGTCTCTAAAGCTTCTGGAAGATGATAAGGGCGTCAAAATGGGCAAAACTGAAGGCAATGCCATCAATTTGAACGACTCCCCGGAAGACATATATGGTAAAATCATGGCTTTCCCAGATAGTTTTTTGGGGCTTGCGGTTGAGCTTCTCACCGATTTGCCCCTAACGGGGAAAGTCAATAATCCTCTAAAAACTAAGAAAAATTTAGCTTATGATGTGGTCCGCCAAATACACGGCGAGGACAGCGCCCATCTTGCTGAAACCGAATTTGAAAAAATTTTTCAGAAAAGGGGAGTGCCGGAAGAAATGCGCGAAGTGTCTTTAAAAGAAAAATCAGCCCCTCTTCTCGATTTAATTTTTGAAAGCGGCTTGGTCAAAAGCCGAAGCGAGGCTAAAAGACTAATTGTTGAGAGGGGAGTCAAATTGGATGGTAAAGTAATGACTGATCCCCAAGAAGAAATTCTTTTAAATCAAGAGGGTAAAATTTTAAAAATAGGCAAAAGGAGGTTTGCTAAAATAAAATATGGAAAATAAGAAAAAAAAGAGAAGCAGGTTGACCGTAACCCTTATTATTATTGCCGGTATCGGACTCTTGCTAACCACATTTCTGCCGTTTGTCCCTTACCTTGTAGCCCTTTTTAATTAATAACTATGACTCTCGAGGACTCCGTGGGAACCTTGCCCTTCGTGGGAGTAGTCTACGCGAAAAAACTAGAAAAGCTTAATATCCGTTCTGTGAAGGATCTTTTCTATCACATCCCCAGAAAATATCTGGATTTTTCCAAATCTTCAAAAATTGCCGCGCTTCAGATTGACGAACTCGCTACCGTCAAGGGTGAGGTGACCTCAAGCGTAAACCAATACACCAAAAGCGCCAAAAAAATTCAAATTGCCCAAATAGCCGATTCCACAGGCAAAATTAAGTGCATCTGGTTCAATCAGCCTTATGTTGTTCGAATTTTTCACCCCGGCGCCCAAGTTTCAGTAGCCGGCAAAATTGGCTGGTTCGGCCGAGAAAAGGCTTTTATATCTCCCGAGTACGAAGTTTTAACAAGTGGTAAAAAAGCCTTGCACACCCAAGGAATTATTCCTGTCTATCCGGAGACTTCGGGTCTGTCTTCTAAGTGGTTGAGAAGAAGGCTCTCCGACACACTCAAAAAATACACTAAACTCCTCAAAGACCCTTTACCGCCGGAAATTCTTAAAAAGAATAACCTCATGAGCCTTTCCCAGGCCTTGAAGTGTATCCATTCGCCAACTTCGGCCAAAAATGCTAAAGATGCCAGACGAAGATTGGCCTTCGACGAACTTCTGGCTCTTCAAATTGCTAGTTTGAAAAGAAAACGGGAGTGGCAGAAAAAAAATATCTCTTCAAAAATAGAGATTAACCAAAAAGCAATCGGCAAGTTTGTAAACTCACTTCCATATAAACTGACTAATTCTCAAAACTCTGCAATTGGGGAAATTTTGGGTGACTTACAAAAAAATGTCCCCATGAACCGCATGCTGGAGGGAGACGTGGGAAGTGGAAAAACCGTTGTAGCCGCAGCGGCCGCCTTCTGCTCTTTTGAAAATGGGTGCCAAACGATAGTTATGGCTCCGACCCAAATTTTAGCAAATCAACACTTTGAAACATTAGAAAATCTTCTTTCTCCATTTAAAGCGCGGGTTTCTTTAATCACCTCGGCCGTTAAGAAAACTAATTTGGGCAGATCTGACGTTATCGTCGGAACTCATTCTTTAATCCACAACAAAGTTAACTTTGATAAAGTAGCTCTCGTGGTTATTGACGAACAGCACAAATTCGGCGTCGAGCAACGAACACACCTCGTCCGTCTGACGGCAACGGCTCCGCATGTTTTGACAATGACGGCAACCCCAATTCCCAGGACAGTGGCCTTAACTCTTTATGGAGATTTGGACTTGTCTGTTCTAACCGAAATGCCCAAAGGCAGAAAAAAGATAACCACCTGGCTGGTACCCATCGAGAAAAGACAAAATGCCTATAAGTGGGTCGGGGAGCAAATCAGCCAAAAGAAAATCCAAGCTTTTGTCGTCTGTCCTTTGATAGATGTTTCCGATAAAGAGAGTATGGAAAACGTAAAGGCGGTAAAAAAAGAATTTGAAGCAATCAAAAAATCTCTACCCAACTTTACTGTTGGACTTCTCCACAGCAAATTGAAAAATAAACAAAGAGAATCTGTCATCGCCAAATTTAAAAAAGGCGCGGTAGACATTTTGGTTTCAACTCCGGTTATCGAAGTTGGAATTGATATTCCCAACGCAACAATCATGGTTATTGAGGACGCGGACCGCTTCGGCCTAGCACAGCTGCACCAACTTAGAGGAAGAGTGGGGAGGGGAAAACAAAAATCTTACTGTCTGCTTTTTACCGAAAACTCATCCCAAAAAGTGGAAAAGCGCCTGTCGGCACTGCGAACATCGCTTTCTGGATTTGAACTCGCCGAGATGGATTTGAACCTTAGAGGTCCGGGAGAAGTTTTTGGTACGCGCCAGCACGGCTTCCCCGAATTAAAAATTGCCTCTTGGCAAGATATCGATTTAATTAAAAAAACAAAAGAGCTCGCTCAAGAAATGCTGGAAATTTAGAGCCCCGCGTGCTAAAATCAACATTATGACACCCTTACCCAAGAAAAAACATACCAGAT
>Ga0209210_1002989_pt1 | contig 11842 bp, 15 predicted proteins | sample RifGroA1_FD_183991 | JGI IMG/M metagenome (GOLD analysis project Ga0209210, IMG submission 183991) | Contaminated groundwater microbial communities from Rifle, Colorado, USA - Rifle Groundwater A1 (SPAdes) (version 2) | ecosystem: Environmental > Aquatic > Deep subsurface > Groundwater >...
TCTGTAATAACAGGACGTAGTCCGTTTTGCAGAAAGGAATTCTGGCGGGGTCAAGAGGTGGTGGACCTGAGAGGATTTGAACCTCCGACCTTCTCCTTGCAAAGGAGTTGCTCTACCACTGAGCTACAGGCCCATACAAACAATTTTCAATTTCAAATTTTCAATTTTCAATGACAATACTTACCAAGCACCACTCGTCAAATAGACTAAACTGCCTACTATTAATAATATGGCGAGGAGTTTCCAGACTGTATAAGTTCCGCCCATCCCCAAACGGTTTTCGGCCCAGCTCATTTTACCAACCATTCGCACTAATGGTTCAGTATATTTTAAAATTAGAATTGCTAGTCCGCAACAGAGAAGAAAAATTAAAATTTTAATAAATACCATATACTTGCTCCTACCACTATTATTTGGGTAATTGCGCCCCAAAACCATTTTTCTTTCGGTAAATCAAAATGAATTTTCGTATGAATTTGATGGATTTGCTTAAACACTGGTAATTGTCGCAAAAACCGGAAGGGATTATTATCTAAAATATCCACCGCAATACCACCAATCCCACCAGCAATAATGACATTAAAATCAGGTTTATATTGAAACAAAATAATAATTATTGTCCAAATAACCACAAATTCTGAAATAGCATAAATATAAATCCAAGTTGGCCAAGGTTTATTTTCGTCTCTTTCTGGATTAAAAAATGTCCCCGGGTCAACATGAGGCACGGCATCTAAAACAAAATGCAGAAAAAAACCAATTAAAAATGCCATCGGCCAACTATTAGTTGTCGCCGTTGCCAATGCTGATCCGGCTAAAAGATGGGGTGTAATAATCATATTAATTTCTTGGTGGGCACACCTGGACTCGAACCAGGGACCTCGTCATTATCAGTGACGCGCTCTAACCAGCTGAGCTATGCGCCCCCACCTACCCCCTGATTTTATCATATTTCATTCAATCTTTCAAGAAGCTAGGGTAATAATTTAAAAGTTTTAGCGGTACTTTCTAGCAAAGTATTTTTGCCATTTTGATCACCGTCTTTATAATTGGTGCCCAATCGATAAATGTAGTCGCCATTTTGAATCTCGTAGCCCAGATTATAATCGGCGCAACAGGCAATATTGGCACTGTAGCCTTTGATACCTGCCATTTCAATTTCCGGACCTAGCTGAAAGCCAGTCGCTTGACCTTCAAGGGTTTTATAAGTTTTATTAAGCCAATCCGCTAGTGAAGTTACTCTAATTTTTGGTTTATAGACCCAAACATAAATATTTTTTTCAAAGGTTAAAATATCCATCTGATCTTTTTGTTCTTGGGTCAGGTCTTGAATCAGTGGTTGACATTTTGTTTGAGGATAATCAATGTCGCCCCAATTATTTTTTTCGTTTAAAACACAATGAGCGGTTTCAACCTTTTTAAGTTGGTCCGGATCGGTAAATTCCACCCGAAAGACAATATCGCCGGTGGTATCTGATATTGCGTCGGTTTTTTTCTCTTGCCAAGTGTCTGGATACGCAAAAGAAAAACCGTAAACATCGTTAGAGTAAGTTTTATAAGTAACAGTTGGCGATTTAGTTGTTGTAACTACCGGTGGAGTAAGCGACGATTCTTTTGATTTTAGATATTTGGCTAATAAATATCCTAAAACCGCAAAAACTAATAAAACCAAAATAAAAACAAGAACATATAAAAATTTGTTAGGCTTTTTAATACTCAATGTTCCCTCCTCTATTTAAGAATACCAAAAATTAGACTAATTAAAAAGAGTACTTTTAGAAATTCTTTCAGAAAATTTACGGTTGCAAGAATGTCTGACCGAAACACAATCATATCTCCGACAATCGACACTACTATCCCCGCAAAAAAGCAGGGCTAGGTGTTTTACTCCCTAGAAAGGAGGTGATCCATCCGCAGATTCCCCTACGGATACCTTGTTACGACTTAGTGCTCCTTACCGACTTGGCCGTCGCACGCAAACGCGCACTTCAGGCCCCGCCGACTCGGCTCACTTGACGGGCGGTGTGTACAAGACTCGAGAACGTATTCACCGTGGTATGCTGACCCACGATTACTAGCGATTCCAACTTCATGAGGTCGAATTGCAGACCTCAATCCGTACTGGGGTAGTTTTTGAGGGATTAGCTTGATCTTGCGATTTTGCAACCCTTTATTCCTACCATTGTAGCACGTGTGTTGCCCATGGCGTAAGAGCCACGCTGACTTGACGTCATCTGCGCCTTCCTCCGCGTAAAACCGCGGCAGTCTCCTGTGAAAATTAACACAGGATACAGGTTTCGCTCGTTGGACCACTTAAGGCCACACTTCACAGCACGAGCTGACGACAGCCGTGCAGCACCTGTCTTAGAATTCCCTTGCGGGCACCCCCGACTTTCATCAGGGTTCTCTAGATGTCAAGCCCTGGTAAGGTTCTTCGCTTATTGTCGAATTAAACCACATGCTCCACCGCTTGTGCGAGTCCCCGTCAATTCCTTTGAGTTTTAGTCTTGCGACCGTACTTCCCAGGCGGCAGACTTAACGCGTTAGCTTCGCTACAAGAAGGGTCGATACTTCTGATAGCTAGTCTGCATCGTTTACGGCGTGGACTACCGGGGTATCTAATCCCGTTCGCTCCCCACGCTTTCGCATCTCAGTGTCAGTTTAACCTAGCAAGCTGCCTTCGCCATCGGTGTTCCTCCCGATATCAACGCATTTCACTGCTACACCGGGAATTCCACTTGCCCCTGTTAAACTCCAAGAACCCTAGTTTCAACTCCAGAACTCGAGTTAAGCCCGAGGCTTTAAAAGTTGACTTAAGGTTCCACCTACATGCTCTTTACGCCCAATAATTCCGGACAACGCTTGGACCCTACGTATTACCGCTGCTGCTGGCCTTTCAACCTGTTATTCACCGATTTTGTAACGAAAACACGAATGAATATGCGGTTTAATAAGAGAAATAAAACGCGGCATTGATTTTGATGGAATATAGAGACGAGGATAAATTTTTCCTCTCATTCGACACTTAGTCACATTTGCCTCGAACCCAAAGTTTATCTTGATTGCTTTTACAAGACGTTCGCAATCCTCAAACGAAAAACAATATGTCGCTATCATAGCATTTCTGTGATAGCGTTCACGATTATCTAAAGTTCCATCATCCATATACCACACAGCCAAACTTAGAGGATGGACTAAAAGATTTTCAATATCAGCCGGAATAATCTTTTTTGTCCCCGTTGGGTAAAACTTTTTCTTTAGTTCACCCAGCTCCAAGGATGGTTTTGTGAATATATAATACTGCGAATATCCAGTTTTCGGCTTGATTGATCGCACCGAAATCCCTTCATTCAACATATCACGCAACCATTCCAAATATGGAAGTTTGCTTGAATGTTGGGAAAGGTATAACTGAGACGTCTGGTTTCGAATTGCCAACCTATATAAGTGGCCATCGCCCAACACAGACCCAATTAAAATTTGGATATATTTTCTCATTTGGACTATATCATCATCCTATCATTAATATGACAGGAGTTCCACGTGTAGTCTCTGAGGGGAGTTTACCTCCACTTCCACGCCATCTGACATGTTATGGAATGCTCTTCCCTGCTGATTGTTCCAGAACCCATTGCTGTCCAGCGGTGGACTTTGCGGGTTAAGACGAAATTTTCACGACTCAAGTCGTATTCGTCTATTGCCAGAATGTTCCAGCATATAGTGAAATTTTCTTTAACTTGTTACCAAGTTTCTACGCACCAACTCTTTTTCAAGTTTCACGTAGTTAGCAGGTCCTTATTCTTAGGGTACCGTCACAATCGTCCCCTAAAAAAGGTCTTTACACCCCGAAAGGCTTCTTCGACCACGCGGCGTCGCTGCGTCAGGCTGTCGCCCATTGCGCAATATTCCCAACTGCTGCCACCCGTAGGTGTTAGGGCCGTCATATTACTCCATTATTACTAATGGTACAGACTATATCTTCTTTCCCATATCTTATATGGGAGTGTCGGCGTATTATATCGATATAATTCTAATACTTGTAGAATCGATATCTTGGTCTTACGACCTCAGTCGTTACGGGGTCAAATTTAACACTTTTTGGATAATTGTTTAAACTTTTAATTTTTTGAGCGATTAATAAGGCTTTTTGCAAATTATCATAATTATAATTCCTGTCTTGCATTTTAAGCATCTTGATTGCTAAATTTAGATGTTCCAATTTGACAATCACATATGGTTGAATATTTTCTAATATTTCTTTGATCGTTTCTTGATCACGAATTACATATTCCGCCATACCATTATGATCATATTCTGCAACTTGACCTTCGCTTATTTTGGATTTTAACTTATCTAAAACTTTTCTTCTGCTACGATGTTGGGTAAAGCTAATTCTAATTCTGGTTCTTACACCAAGTTTAGTTTTACTTTTCTCAACATTGGCCGCAATACAGCCGTCACCATCTAAAAATCCCGCGAAATAAGCCCAAAATTCATTTGTAAGTGTGTTAAATTGACTTCCCACGGTATTGCCCTCTTATCCTAAGTTTATCACATTTGGAGTAGGGTTTCACCGTTATTAGCCGAATTTTACTTGAACATTGCTGCTCAAGGAGATAACTTTTGTTGTCTCAGTCCCCATGTGGCTGATCATCCTCTCAGACCAGCTACCCGTCGTTGCCTTGGTAGGCTATTACCCCACCAACTAGCTGATAGGAGCAAGGCCGATCTTATTCCGCCGGAGCTTTACTCTTGCGAGACTATGGGACATTAGCCAACCTTTCGGCTGGGTATTTCCCGGAATAAGGCACGTTCCTTACCATTACTCACCCGTTCGCCACGCTCTTGCGAGCGTACGACTTGCATGTGTTAGGCACGCCGCCAGCGTTCGTCCTGAGCCAGGATCAAACTCTCATTAAATTGAGATATTCTACCTAGATTTCTCTAGACAAACATCTGGGCCACAAACCATTCATCCGCTAAGCGGATTCAGGTTTATGGCAATTAAATTTTTATTTAAAGTCTTCTAAAATTTTAAAAAGAAGTTTCTTGCAACCGTAGAAGTTCTGAATACTGCATAAAACTTTTACGGGTTTTAGTTGTTAAAGTCCAGTCCTGAGTGAGGTCGCCAATGGCGACCGAATCGAAGGACAAACAAAAAAGTTCCAAGGAAGTCCGGAACTCTTTTGACTATCCTCAATTTAAAAAAATGGTCTTAATTTTTCAATTTAAGGCAATATACAATATTTACTCCTTAAACAACATTAACTAAATTAAGTATAACTTGAATAGGAATTTGTGTCAAGAGTCAGTGCTATTTGCTTCCCATTGGCGGCAAAGGACCGGTTTCAAATTGGTAATCTGTTTGACCTTTTTTTAATGCTTCCGCCATTGCCCGCAATCGTTTGGCTTTTATATCATTAGGTGGCAGTTTTTTAGCCATTTGTTTATATTTATACGCTTGAATTTGATTATTCGGCCAAGGAATTTTGTTTTTAACATAAGGAATCTGGTAGATGCTCAAAATAAATATAACCACGCCAACACTAAACACAATAATACCACCTATATTTTTGAATTTTGACATTTTGATTTTTAATTACTTATTACTGATGCACCTTGCCATTAACTGTCCATTTGGTAGCAACAGGCATAGCATCAATTACATCAATTGACAAAACTCCTACCATAGAACCTTGACTAGCATCAGTCCAGTCAGTCCAATATGAACCATTTTCAAAATGAGGTGCATAACCCGCCACGCCATTTGCTATAAAACACTTAGGATCTTCACTGGTCCCTTGGCAATTATTACCCCAAATGTTATTATCCCTACGAGGCACTGTTGTGGCTACCCAAACACTTGCATTATTATTATCATATGTTCCTTGAGTTTTAGCCGATTTTTTTGTGTATCTCACCATTCCAAACATTTCCGATGCTGTCCATGTTTCTGAAAAACAACCTGACACACCACAAGTTGCTGATGTTTCATCAGCTCTCGCACTTTTGATTTTGACAAAACTAAAATTGATTATCCAAATAATCACTCCAAGCACAACTAGAATCAAACCAGCCGAAAAAAGAACATTCCGACGATTGAATAATTTTTTGACCACTCCCCTCAATTTGGTAGTTTTAATTTTAGACATTTTCCCTCCTATTTTCATTTAACTCTCTCTCTCTGCGTGTCAAGCCCCCATCCACCAAATCCCCGTTTTTTTGAACACTCTTACACCCATACACCCATTTCGTAAATGGGGATGAAATTGGTTAAATAGTTAAAATGCAATTTATCTGTCAAACCTATTAAAAAGTCATACGATCGTAGGAGTTTTTGATAGGTTGATGCGTACTATTGACAAACAAACATTTTGATATATATTAAGGCTAAATAATTTTAATAGAAAGGAAACAATGTCGCCCCAAAAAGAGATATCTAAAAAAATAACCGAGAAAAATACTAAACAAGAACTTTGGCAGGCATATAATGAACTTTTTCAACAAATTTCCAAAGAACCATTAAAAATCCAGTTGGAAAAAAATGAAATTGTCCCTTCTGATTCATTAAAAAATCTCGCAGAATTAAAACTAAAAATTAGTCAGCAATTAGATATTGCCGGCGAAGAATTGTTAAAAACGCTTAATTCCATTTTTGATACCAAAAATACGATTGATAGGGAAAAAAGACACTTAATTGAACATTTTGAAGATCAGCAAAAACTTTTAGAAAATGAAATTGAAAGTGTTAAAACACAATGGGAAAAACAGAAACAACTTCGCAACCAACAAATAGAGGAAGAATTTCGTCAAAAACGTTTTGAAAAAATGCGACAAGAAAATGAATACGATTATAAATTAGAGATCAAAAGGCGCCAAGAAAATGATGAAGCCAATCAAAATAAAATCACGCAAGAAAAAAAATTAAAAGAACGGGAAGAAATTATTATTTCCAAAGAACAAGAAATTGCCAAAAAAGAGATCAAAATATCTCAAGAAGTCAACTTAATTAAAGAAACCGTATCTATAGAGTTAAACACTAAACATAATAGCGAACTGCACGAAATTAAACTTGATTTTGAACGAGACAAAAAGATTTATGAATTGAAAATCGCCAATTTAGAATCTCAAATAAAAACCCAAATGGCAGAAATTGTCAAATTGGAAAGATTTTACACTCAAGCTTCCGAGCAAGTCAAAGAAATGGCTGTTTCAGTGATTGAAAATCGTACCGGCAAAACGACAAATCAAGAAGAAGATAAAGAAAAGTAAAGCCCCTCAACCATTTCCCCTTATACATAGTATAGGTGTAAATAGGTTAGACAAAGAAAAATGGGTGATTTTTAAACGGTCGTATGTTTTTCACCCATTTTATATTATAGAAAAGAGGCACCCGATGTTAATCTAGATGCCTCGTTGTAAATGATCTGAAAAGATTTGCCCCCGGCAGGATTCGAACCTACATATTCTTCCGGGCGCTGTTCGCCCCCTATTCCTATTCCTGTTTAGACGACAGGGGCATTTTTTTTGAAAACATTTTTTCTTTGTCCGTAAAATCTGTGCATGCCTCATGAGCCGAAAGTTTTGGCTCGTGGTCAACTTCACAATTACCGCTGGGCCGACATGGCATTTGCCCATGCCAACGGCCACACTCCAAACATGTTCTCTCCCTCTCTATCATTTCTCCGCCTCCTGCGTAATAAGAATAATGTTACCCTCTAACTTCTCAAACGATAACGCAATCCTGATCTTTATATATATCAGGATAAAGTATCCTTTTTACATCTGCCAAATACTTAAGCTCTGATATAGTAAAAGGATGACCATGCTTCAAAATAAACTCCAACATCCCAACTAGAGTATTTAGACTCCCTTTGGCATGGTCCACAATTTCTTTTTCAAACCTGCCAGCTTCCTTGAGAATGTTTAAATGTTGCGAAGAAGTTTTAAAAAGAACGTCAACAATATCCTCAACGCAAAGTTTTTTTCTGACTCATCTGACATTGTACTCCCCTCAACTTTCATAGAATGAGTTTATTCTACTACTTTTTAATGACTTCGTCAAGGAGGCCATACTTTTGGTGCTTTAAAAACACTCATATAGAATTTAGTAAATAAATTTGATTAAAATATCACACCAAGAAATCGTGAGACTTTCATACGGTCGTATTAATATCTCAAGTTTTACAGGTGTTGATAAAGAAATATGGACGATATTCAACAAGTTAATTGCAAAGAAAACCTTATTTTTTTATCACTTCGTCAAGTAAATGTATGATAAGATGTAAAAGTACTTTAACAAGGAGGTATGAAAAGGTGAAAAAGTTGCATTTATGCGTGATAATTATCACAGTTATCTTATTAGCAACCACTACCTTTGCCCAGCAACCAGTGATTTGTTTTGACCCTGGCCATGGAACAAAAAATTCTCGTGTAGGAACCAGCGGTGAAGCTCAAATAACTTTAGCTATTGCTTTGGAAATCAGCCGTCAGCTAAAAAACTACTGGAATACTCAAGCAGTTTTGACTCATCAAAAAATTGGTCAAAATCTTGGCGCCAAAAATCCTGATCAAGACAATCGTCTAAGAGCTCTGATTGCTAATCAGTCCGGAGCATTTCTCTTTGTCCGACTTCACGCCGATGCCCCTTCTGGCGTCGCTGCCATCTATTATCCTCAAGCTCATCCTGACCAATTGCTTGCTCAAACAAGCCAACTGGTAGCGGAATATGTTTGGACACAAATAAAGACTGTTTTACCAATCAGTATCCGTCGAGGTGGCGTTATCTCAGAATCAAAAACTGCTATTGGCGCTAAGCAGGGTAGACTCTTGACGGGTTCGCGTTATTCAAAAATTCCGGTTATTACCATTGAAATGGTTCCTATGGATAAAAATGGCAAAAACTGGATTTCTCAGAAGAAAAATCAGCAAATTTTAGCCCAAGCCATTATTATGGGGATTTACCATTATTATCAACACAGCAGACAACATCAAAATAACCCGCCAAAAGTTGGCGGGTTTTATTTAATAAATCTTAGTCGGTAATTAATCCTTTTTGAAGTTGATACTGACGAACATACTGAGCATTGCGTTTTTCTACAGAAGAAAGTAAAGAATCAGAATAATTTTGACTGACCTCGTACCAAGATTGAGCATTGAAATATGTTTGATATTTGGTTTTGACAAAATGCCGACCATAACGAGCATAGATTTCATTACGTATAATGTCCAATTCCCAAGCCGAACGGCTAGCCAAATCACTTTCAGTGAGATACCTGACTTGAGATACTGGACAAATTCCCACTCCTCGAGCAATCACAAATGGCTGAGCTATCCTTGATATTTGTCGCCCAACTTTTGGCTTTGAACTTGATTGAGAAGCAACAATCAGACCTTCAATTTTGGCTGCGATTTGGAAAGTCTCTCTAGGCAGTTCAGGCCAATCTTTTTGAAGTACCTGTTGATAAAAACTTAAAGCATCCCGGGCAGAATCACGAAGTTCGTCATAAGACTGGCCACTTTGCGCTCTTTTGTCAATAATCAACTGACAAAATTTATAGTAGCTGATATTTGCTTGGAGTCCTTGATCAAAATTAGTCTTCCAATCCAAAGGGAAATTAGCAACTTTGACCTGACCTTTCAGTTGATTAAGTTTCTCAATATTGGCAGAAGCTTTTTGATAAAGTTCCCTCAGCATCGGCTTGGGGTCAGCATATACTATAGCCTTAAAACCCTGATTCAAAACAACCATCTCTTGCCATATGGCTTGCGCTTGAATCCAATTATACTCGATTTTTTTAACACAACCAGTCCAAAGAACCAACCCCAGAGACAGAATTAGCCCCAAACCAACTATTGTTTTCGTCACCTGCTTCACTTTCGTCCACCTCCTAAATTGTTTAAATACAAACAAAAAAGGAATTATTCCCTCATTGTTCATACTGAAAGTAGCAGGTCTTGAAGAAGATGTCAAACTTTTTTATACTTTGGGCTTCAAAAACACCCGTATAGAATTTAGTAAAAAATTTGATTAAAATATCACACCAATAAATCGTGAGACTTTTATACGGTCGTATTAATATCTCAAGTTTTTCTGGTATAATATAGTAAAAGAGATGAAAAGAGAAATTGAAATTATTAATATCACTACGAAAGAAATACTTTTTTCTTTGTTTGATATTGTTGCTCTCGCTTACGAACCACGTCCGGCTTTTCGTGAACCAGTGAGAAAATATATTGATAACCGACCTGCCGATCGGCAAAAATTTTTGGAACGTTTTGCCTATTTACGGAGGCAAGGTTATATCCAAACTTTCACCACAAGAAAAGAAAAGTATATTGAACTTACTCCCAGAGGAATTGCACATGTTAAAAATTTATTTTTACAAAACATAAAAATTATCCACAAAGATAAATGGGATAAAAAATGGCGAGTAGTCATTTTTGATATTCCTGAAAAACTCCACCATAGTCGCGATATTTTCCGAAATAAAATTAAGGAATTAAGTTTTATTCAAATTCAAAAAAGTGTTTATGTTTTTCCTTATGAGTGCACGCAAGAAATTTCCAAAATCAGTCAAATTTTAAACATCACTAAATATGTAACTATCATGATTTCGGAAATCATCCAAGGTGAAGAATTAATTTTAGAAAATTTCATTACAAAAAAAGTCCTACAAAAATTAGATTTGAAATAATTAAAATAACATAGTCACTGTATAACTTGAGATATATATACGACCGTATTATTATCTCAAGTTTTTCTGATATATATGTAAATTAAGAAAATCCGCACCCAATAAAGTGCGGATCAAATGATTGATAGTAATTTATGCCCTCGGCAGGATTCGAACCCATGTTTTCTTCCAGGGTTACGTTCGCCCTTAGTCTTACCAGTATTAAACGACGGGGGCACTCAAAACTGATAAAGTTCTGTTGGTTACCTCGTGGCATAAACTGCGATAAGTATTACATACCCTATAATCATCATCACCTGTCCTAGTAATACTGTTCTGGGCGCAAGTTTTCTACCAATCTCTATAGACAGCAGAACTACACCTACCAAGAAGACAACCAAGGATATCAAGCCCACTATCTTGTCCATGATACTCATCTCCTTTTTTTCGTTATCAGCAGTATATCACTTTTTAATAACTTCGTCAAGGAGACCGTACTTTTTGGCTTCTTGAGCGCTCATATAAAAATCACGATCGGAATCTTTTTCAATTTTTTCAACTTTTTGACCCGTATGTTTTGCTAATATTTCATTAATTGCTTTTTTAATTCGCAAAATTTCGCGGGTTTGAATTTCCACATCGGTCGCTTGGCCTTCGGCTCCGCCCATCACTTGATGAATCATTATGCGCGCGTTTGGCAAAGCATAGCGTTTCCCTTTAGCGCCACAGGCCAAAAGCACCGCCGCCGCTGACGCGGCTTGACCGATACAAATAGTAGAAACATCGGCTTTAACATATTGAATTGTGTCGTAAATCGCCATTCCTGCCGTGACCACTCCGCCGGGCGAATTAACATAAATAGAAATATCTTTTTTAGCGTCTTCGGCATCTAAAAACAAAAGTTGAGCCATAACCAAATTAGCGACATAGTCATCAATCGGTCCGCCAATAAAAATAATTCTGTCTTTTAAAAGTCTAGAATAAATATCGTAAGATCGTTCGCCAAATTGACTTTTTTCCAAAACCATTGGAACTAAATATTGATTCGTAATATCTTTTTTCATAAATTTATATCCTTCGATGTCAATTTTACTTTACATTTAAAAGAATGTCAAGGCCATGGTATCCCCGATGCCAAGCATCGGGGCTTGTTTACTATTTATATT
>Ga0209210_1002990_pt1 | contig 11840 bp, 10 predicted proteins | sample RifGroA1_FD_183991 | JGI IMG/M metagenome (GOLD analysis project Ga0209210, IMG submission 183991) | Contaminated groundwater microbial communities from Rifle, Colorado, USA - Rifle Groundwater A1 (SPAdes) (version 2) | ecosystem: Environmental > Aquatic > Deep subsurface > Groundwater >...
CTCGCTCTCATGGGCGCAGTAGCTATCGCTCCGGTACAGGCCGCAGGCCTTACGCAGACGCAGATCCAGTCGATCACTTCGCTCCTCGCGTCTTTTGGCGCTGATGCGGCGACTATCGCAAACGTCACCGCGGCTCTTAACGGCCAGGCGACTCCGGGCACCGGCGGATCCGGCACCGGTGGCGCTTGTCCCGCTCTCTCGCGCTCGCTCCAGATGGGTAGCTCGGGTGCGGATGTTAAGGCTCTCCAGGTGTTCCTCAACGGTTCTGCTTCTACCCAGATTGCAGTAACCGGCGCGGGTTCTCCCGGCAGTGAGTCCACCTACTTCGGCGGCCTTACTAAGGCGGCTGTCGTCAAGTTCCAGGCTGCTAATGGCGTCAGCGCCATCGGCATCGTCGGTCCTGCCACTCGCGCTGCTATTGCTGCAGTGTGCGGCGGCACCGGCACCGGAACCGGCACTGGCACAGGTACGGGCACCGGCACAGGCACAGGCACCACGGGCGGCGCAATAACCGTCAGCGCAGGCGCGCAGCCGATCAACTCGCTTGCTCCGCTTGGCGCTACGCGCGTTCCGTTTACGACCTTTACCGTAACCAACAACAGCAATGCTGCCGTTACGGTCAACAGCGTAACCGTCCAGCGCGTCGGCCTCGGCGTCGACTCCAACTTCAGCGGCGTTGTCCTCTTGGACCAGCAGGGTCTCCAGACCGGCACCGCTAAGACGCTGAACTCCAACCATCAGGCAAATCTCGACGGCTTCACACTCGCGGCTGGTGCCAGCGCTTCCTTCACGGTTGCGGGTAACATCAGCTCGACGGCGACCGGCAACTCCGGTCAGGTGGTAGCGCTCCAGGTTGTTGCCATCAACACCGGCGCCACAGTCTCCGGTTCGCTCCCTATCAACGGCGCGTCCCAGACCATCAACACCACGTTGACGCTCGGCTCGGTCTCCACGACCACTTCGTCGTATGACCCGGGCGCGGCTCAGACCAAGAACATCGGCGACTCGGCAGTCCGCGTAAGCGGCCTGCGCTTTACCGCGGGCTCGGCTGAAGACCTCAAGCTCTACAACGTCCGTTGGCGCCAGGTCGGCACCGCTTCGGCATCCGACATCTCCAATGTGATGACGTTCGTGGGCGACACCGGCTACCCGACGACCCTGTCGTCTGACGGCAAGTACTACACGACCGTGTTCCCCGGCGGCCTCTTGGTTGCTAAGGGCAACTCGATCGACCTGTACACCAAGGTTGATATTACGGGCAGCAACTCTGCATCGCGCACGGTTGACCTCGACATCGACAAGGTTACCGACGTCTACTTCGTAGGTCAGACCTACGGCTACGGCATCGCTCCTTCCGGCACCTACAATCCGTGGTACACCGGCTATGTCACGACCATCAACGCGGGTACCGCTACGACCATCGGCAAAGCAACAGAGGTTGCCGCGCAGAACATCGCGGTCAACGTCCCCAACCAAGTCCTCGGCGGATTCGCCACGGACTTCAAGGGCGAGGCGGTATCGGTGGCTTCTCTCCCGATTACCATCGCGACCTCGACCGGCTTTTACGGCTCGGGCGTAATCACTTCAATCTCGATTGTTGATTCCAATGGTGTTGTTGTAGCGGGTCCGGTTGACGAGGCGTCAACCTGCACCACAGGCTGCACCGTCACCTTCACCGACACCATCACCTTCCCGACCGGACGCCATGTCTACACCATTAAGGGTAAGATTCCTTCCGGCGCAGCCAACAACTCGACGGTTATCGTCACGACGGTACCGACGAGCTGGAGCAGCATCACCGGTCAGACATCGGGCAACACCATTGCTCTGACGCAAGGCACCTTCGACATGAACACCATGACGGTCAAGTCGGCCGCTCTCACGGTCACTATGTCCACCCAGCCGTCCTCGCAAAACATCGTTGCGGGCGCGCAGGGCGTGCTCCTCGGGCAAGTACAGCTTGACGCTTCGCAATCAGGCGAAGACGTCCGCATGTCCTCTATCCCGCTTACGCAGACTGGCACCATCGGCGAGCTGACTTCCTGCCAGGTGTGGAACGGCACGACTGCCCTTAACACCGGCAGCAACGTCCCGTCCGCTCTCGCGACAAGCGGCTCTGACACGACCTTTACCTTCGACAACACCCTTACGGTACCGAAGGGCACGGTCATGACTCTCGGCATCAAGTGCAACGTCACGACCGGCGCGACCGGCACGCACGTCTGGAGCATCAGCGGCAATGCCATAACCGCGACCGGCGTAACGTCCGGCTCTACGGTCGCCGTTACCGAAACAGCAAGCTCGGGCGGCACGATGAGCATCGGCTCCGGCTCCATGTCGGTTACGGTTGACTCCTCGTCTCCGTCCTACGCTATTGTGGCGGCGGGTACGACCGGCCAGGTCATGGGCATCATCAAGCTCCGCGCTACGAATGAGGCGATAACCCTCAACAAGCTCGGGCTTACGCTTACCAACAGCGGTAACGCCAGCTCAAGCGCTGTACAAGGCGGCGGTTCCACCAACGGCGGTGTATCCGACCTCGTCCAGGTCTACCTCTACAGCAGCACGGGTACGCTCATTGGTACGGCTACCTTTACCGGTACCGGCACCACGGCGACTTCGACGCTCAGCACTCCGCTGACTTTGGCGAAGGACACCGACACGCTTATCACCGTCAAGGCTGACCTTGCAACCATAGGCTCCAGCAACAGTGGAGGCGTGGGAGATGTCATCAAACTCAATCCGCTCAACGCGGAGGGTTCCGGCGCGGCTTCGGGTACGACTATCAAGTCGGGCGCGACGACTGGCGTCGGCGGCATCCAGATGTTCAAGAGCTTCCCGACGTTCGCCAATGAGGGTATATCGTGCACCAACAGCAATACCTGCAACGGCACCGCGCAAGTGCTCAAGAAGTTCAAGGTTACGGCTAACTCGGCCGGTCCGGTGAGCATCGAGCAGATAGCGGTATCGTTCGCAACCAGCTCGGCGCGGGTTCGCAACATCAAGCTCTTCGCCTACACTACTGGCTACGACAATGGTCCTGCTAATATCTCGGGTACGACCAACGGCCAGTTCGGCGGTACGGCTACTTTGAGCCACGACACTGATATTGCGGCTCCGAGAGTCAGCTTCGTGCAGACCACTCCGTACTCGTTCTCCGGTACCGTCTACTTCGTCCTCAAGGGCGATGTGACTCCGGATGCGGCTGCGACCAATTGGTCTATCGGCGCGACCGTCCTCGGCGACGCGGCGACATCCTCATCACCGGCAAACTACAACGCGACGAGCACCCTAAACCGCTCCTCGCTTGTATCCGGCGTAGCCACGACAACCACCGGTTCCAACTTCGTCTGGGCAGGCAACTCGTCCACGACCCCGACGACGAACGACATCGACTGGTTCAACGGCTACTACGTCCCTGGCCTCTCTTCGACCGGATTTTAATCCGCGAAGTTAGTCCTACTGCTGGAGACAACAGCGCAAAAAACCCACTCTTTATGAGTGGGTTTTTTGTTTGCTTAGATTATTGTTTAAATATTGCTATGTGTATATACAACGTCCCATTTTCGATGGACACACTTGTATCCGAGAGGATATAAAATTGCTTCCACTGGTTTAGCCTGCGTATCATTTACCTCCAACATCAGCGCCGGAAGATGTCTTTTAATCGTCTCGATACCGCCTTGAACCACCTTCAGCTCGCTTCCCTCGGCGTCTACTTTTATAAAGGTCGGACGGATATCGAACTCTTTGCAGTACTCATCAAGCGTAGTGGCGGTTATTTTTACCGTGCCATCAAAAGTAATTTCATTTAAGCCCCGTTGTCCTAACCCCCGGTCATTCATACGGTATTCGCCCCGTTTATCCGTGAGAGCCAAGGGAACGGCGGTAAAGTTTTTCGCGTTTTTTTTCAGTATTTCGAAAGTTTTTGGAAACGGCTCAAAGGCGTAAGTTTGCGCCCCCTTATACGCCCCCAGCATGGCATAAAAACCTATGTTCGCTCCGACATTAAGAAACGTATCGCCGCTATTTAAGCGGTCGCGCAAATACTCAAAAGTTTCTACCTCTCCGCTGTCGTACATGCCGTTTCTGTGTATCATCCGGCCTTCCGGAAAAGCTATCCAAATATCTTCGCCCCAAACGGTTTTTGTTCTAACTGGTTTAAATAGACCCCAAATCCTAAGGGGTAATTCGGTAAAACCATGCAACTTCATTGAGGGTATTATACATGGTATAGTCTTCGCTATGGATACTACAATACGCACGTTCCTTATTACCTGCGCCGTACTGGCGCTTATTGCCGTCGGCGCGTACGCGTATATCAACCGCGCGTCTGAAGGACAGCCGTCATCCACAAGCTCGACCACCAGCCAAACACTATCCGATGGCACGGTTATTACCGTACCGGCGGGTTCGACGGTATCGGAAGTTCCTGCGGCGCGGCCGCCTACGGCGCCAAACTACCGCGCCCCCGTCGCCTACGGCGCGGAGGTAACCGCCGAGGTCAAGGCCGCCATCGAGCCGCGCCTCGCGGCGGACATCGCTCTGCTGGCTAAAAATAATCAAGACTTTAGCGCGTGGATGGACCTGGCAATACTCCACAAAATAGGCGGCGACTACCGCGGCGCCGAAGCCATTTGGCTCTACGCCACCAAGATGTGGCCCAAGAGTTCCATCGCCTTCTCCAACTTGGCCGACTTATACCAGAACTTCCTCAAAGACCCGGTCAAAGCCAAGTTTTACTCCGGCCAGGCGGCAAAGCTCTAAATACTCTTTCTTGTCCACACAAGCCCCTTTACAACAGGGGTTTGATTGTATACTGGGTACATCGGGCGTTTATTAATTTGTCATATATTTTATCATGACGTTTCTTAAAAGTTCTCTCAAACACGTCGTTTTCTCGGTTCTCGCTGTCTTGGGCGGCGTGGCGCTCGGCGCGACGCTCGTCGGAGCGGTTACCACTATTAGCACCAATGTGGTCACTGAAGGAACCCTATCAGTAACAGGTCTGTCTACATTGACGGCCGGCTATGTCTCGCAAGCGTCTTCGACCGTTGTAGGAGCATTTACGGTCACCGGCGCGGCAACGCTTGGGAGCACTCTTGATGTCACTGGTGCTACGACGCTCGCTTCTACCACTGCTACCGGATTTAAGGTCGGACAAACGGGGACTCGGCATACCGGTATCCTCTCCGGTTATTGCACCATAGCGGCGGGAGGACATACCGCTTCGACCACCAAACAATTTACCTGCGCATCGGCAACGGGCGTAACTACCTCTGATCGCGTGTTTGTACAAGCCACTTCGTCCATGCCCGCGATGTTCATCGTTCAAGCGGCAACCTCGTCCACCGACGCCATCGAGGTGGCCATACTCAATACCGGTGTTGGCACTACCACCGCGGGCGGTCTTGTTGGGCCCACATCACTCAACTTCTGGGCGGTCCGTTAAGGTTCGTAACTATTCATCATTATGAAAAAGTTACTAACCCGGACGGGGATACTAATCGCGCTTTTGCTCCCCGCTGTCGCGTTTGGGGCATATAACGACGTTACCCTTACGACGGACACGGTAATCTCGGTTGACAGCGTCTCCATAAACGTATCCGGTTCCAGCGCTACGTTGGAGACCATTGCTGTCGGTGCTGCCAGCTTTACCGCCACACTGCAGTCGGGCTCCACCATGATAATCAGCGCGCCGAACCTTTCGGTCACAACCGAGCCCGCGGTCGGCGGCATTACCACCAGTTGCAGCGGCGGCGTAAACACCGTCACTCTGCCCGTCGTCTCTGGAGCGGTTACGGTCACGGTTGCTCCGTCGAGCACCGCGTGCAACACCACAACCACCAGCACCTCAAGCGGCGGCGGACCGGCGGGCCTTATCAGCGGCGGTAGTGGTGGCGGAGGCGGCGGTTCCGCTTCGGTTATCATTCCTGCTTCTACGCCAACATCGACTCCGGCTTCGGCTCCGGCTTCGACCCCTGCGTCCGGACTCTCGACAACCCAAGTCGACGCTATCCTCTCGTTGCTCTCCTCCTTTGGGGCGGACCAGGCGACGATTGACAATGTTAAGGCGGCGCTCAACGGTCAGGCGACTTCCGGCGCTTCGGTAAGCGCGTTCGTCCGCAACCTCGAGTTCGGCATGAGCGGCGCGGATGTCAAAGCCCTGCAGGTATACCTCAACACGCACGGCTACGTCGTCGCCTCATCGGGCGCCGGCTCTCCGGGCAACGAAACGAGCAGGTTCGGCGGCGCCACCCGCTCCGCGCTCATCAAGTTCCAAAAGGCCAACGGCATCACGCCGGCGGCGGGCTACTTCGGACCTAAAACGCGGGCGGCGGCAAAATAGCCAACAACCCGGCTTTGATGCTAGTATAGGCGGATGAAATATTCCGCCTTTACGGTATGCGCTCTGTTTCTTGTGGTGTTTGCGGCACCGGTACTCGCGGCGCCGGCTTCCGAAATCCATATAACGCCGGACGGCACATTTACCGCCAAAAACGTGACGGTGATGCAAAAGTCGGAGAGCGGTTCGACCTTCTTTTCGCGCGTCATGTGGGGCGACATCTTTTTGCGCATCACGGTGCTCGCGGCGCCAAGCGGCACTGCGGCAAAAATAACCAAAAACAACGGCGGTGCGGCGACATATACTGATGTCAAAGTAGGCGACCTGCTCAACGTTGAGGGCACGCTCTCTCCGGGCGCGGATACCCTGCTCATTAAAGCAACCACTGTGCGCGACCTGTCGCTCAATGTCGAGTCAAAAAACATTTCCGGTACCGTCAAGACGCTCAATGCGCCGCTCAACACATTGACGCTTACCGACAAAAAGCTCGGGGCCATTACCGTAGTCGCGTCGTACAATATACAAAAGGGCGCGCGCACTATCTCGGTTGGAGAGTTGGCGGTCGGTGACAAAATACTGTCGGCGTCGGGGAGCTTTGACTACTCGACAAAAACTTTTACCGCATCAGCCATGGAGGTGTATCAGGACAAGTCGGTGTTCAAGGCGCAAAACTTCCAAGGTACATTCAAATCTCTTTCCGGAACGGTATTGCCCGTAAGCGCGGTTATTGCGGTCGGAAAAACTGATTACACGGTTTACTTGCCCGCGTCGGCAACGGTCATGAGTAAAAACAAAGCTGCCACGACTCTCCAGCGATACACCGCCGGCGACACGGTGCGCTTTTACGGAGCAATCCGCCAAACCAACTTGCAGGAAATAGACGCCAGTATAATCCGCAACCTCGCATTCTAGCTTGCGTAGGAAATAATCAAGGACCGTCCTTGATTATTTTCCTTCATAAAACAAAATGGCTAAACGGACATCAAAATACACACCGGGCAACTATGTGTTGCGGGTGCGGCGCTCCAAAACCGGCAAGGGGCTTTTTACCGGGGAGCGTATACCAAAGGGTGCGTGCGTTATCGAGTACACCGGCAGGCCGGTAAGCAAGGCCGAGCAGTACAGCGACTCCGGCAAGTATCTTTTTTGGACCGGCAAAAACACGATGATTAACGGCAATATTCCGTCCAACAAAGCGCGCTATATCAACCACTCCTGCTCTGCCAACTGCGAGGCTGACGGCCCGAGGGACCGCGTATTTGTACTGGCTCTGCGCAACATAAAAGCGGGGGAGGAGCTGACCTACGATTATGGGGAGGAGTACTTTGACAAGCACATAAAGCCCAAAGGCTGCCGCTGCCCAAAGTGCAAAATAATCAAGGACGGTCCTTGATTGTGCTAGACTGAACTAATGCTCAGGGACAAGCCCTTCGTAAACGGCGAAACCTACCACCTCTTTAATAGGGGTGCTCATAAGCAGGCTATTTTTACAAGCGAGGAAGATTACCGGCGTTTTCTGGTGCTTTTGTATTTTTCCAACACGACAGAGCGTGTCCAACTTGGGAATCTCCTTCAAAATCAAGGACGGTCCTTAATTGATCTGTTTGGTGAACACATAGATCAGTCCTTGGTCGATATTTTTGCCTACACCTTGATGCCTAATCATTTTCATTTGGTGATACGGCAAAAGGTCGACGGCGGTATTTCCACGTTTATGAAAAAGCTTGCCACGGCGTATTCTATGTACTTCAACCTTAAATACGACCACAGTGGTGTCTTATTTCAGGGTCGCTTCAAGAGCAGGCACGTGGGGAACGAAGCTTATTTCCGCTACATATTTTCTTATGTACACTTAAATTCACTTGATTTGTTTGAACCTAGTTGGGAAGAAAAAGGGATAAGAGATTTAAATGGAGCTAGAAGCTACGTAAATTCCTACCCGTACTCTAGTTTTTTTGATTACTCCGGAAATAACCGCGTCGAAAAAGTACTTTTATCCTTGAGCCAAGCGCCGGAGTTTTTGACGACTCAGAACGATTTGGAAATCCTTCTCCAGTCTTTCAATCAAGGACGGTCCTTGATTGTGAATAAAGATTAGAAAAGGTTGGTGGCGGTGGTACAATCTCTTCATGAAAGGATTTCTGCGGGCGGTGTGGCGGTGGGTGCGATGGCCCCTCCTTGTGGTGGGGGTACTCGCTATGATTTTTGTTGCGCTTATTATATGGCGGATATTTGTATTGGCTGATAACGACAAAACAAAGATTGATGTTGCGCGCATACATGCGACAAAACTGGCGTGGAGTGATATTAACGGCACCTTGCCGCCGGAGCCTGACACTGTGGAAAATAACGCGACCCTTGCCGGCGTCGACTCCAACCGCAACGGCATCCGCGACGATGTCGAGCGGGCTATCTACGCAAAGTACAAAGATAATAAGCGGGTGGCGATAACGATGTTGCAATACGCAAAAGAGTTGCAAATGGAGTTTACGGAAGTTCGTAATTCGGAGACGTTAGTTGCGGTTATGGAGGAGGAGAGTCGTGGTTTTCTTTGTGTAGGAGATAAAACAAAAAGAAAAGAGACTGAAAGTCTTGTTTTTAATAACGACAAACGTCTCCAGTTTCGGGAAGATGTCCGTAGCAAATACATGGTGTCTTGGGGCATTCCTAATGTAGAGGCATGCGATATTTCATTTTAATTGCAATTATTTTGTTTCCTAACTTGGCGTTTGCCGCGTGCTCGGAAAAAGGAGCAACTGTTATATACGTAAACGGTATTTTTACAAGTTTAACCGATGCTCAAACAGATCTCGGGTTATTGATAGAAGAATATCAAAAGAGAACAGGCGATCATGAGACTAAATTTTACAACGGCTACAATCCTTCACATATTGAAGGGTATGGCGATCTGTATAAATCAATTTTACAGGCATATCAGAACCAGGAGTCATTTGTCGCGGACACTGACCTGACCACTATTTTGCTGCAAATCCACCCGCAGGTAAAAACGCAGAAAGTTGTTTTGGTCGGGCACTCGCAAGGCACTTATTATACAAACGACATGTATAAGTATCTGGCGGGTCATGGCGTCTCGCAAAACTCAATCGCGGTCTACAACATCGCGACTCCGGCAAGTTTTGTCGCCGGAGGAGGCCGGCATCTTACCTCCGCAACCGACAAGGTAATTAATAAGGTGCGGGAAGCTCTAAAACACGCGCCGTCTGTTGAGTCGTTCGGCGCGGGCGCGGCTCTTGCCACTGTCCCGCAAACACAGCCGAAGGATCCTCTGTCTTCTAACACCTCCTTCGTTTTAAGTCCGACAGAAGTAGCTGATGAAAACGGCGGACATTCTTTTAGCAATATATATCTGGAAAATGCTCCAGCTACTATTGTCTCGGTCATCAGTAGTGATATTGCAGGTCTGTCGTCGGTCGCGGACTTTAACGGTGATTGCTTTATTGCGCCTTCCGAAGGCGTTTCGTACAAAACCGGAAAAGCGACTCTTGGTGTTATGGATTTTGTCGCGGCAAAAACAGGACCGTCGCTTGCCTTTCTCCGGGACTTTGCTATTGATGTCGGAACAAAAGTCCCTGCTAACCTGGCATCGGCGGCAGGTTCTTTTTTTAATATATTTACCCCAACTCCGCGTACCACGAACCTGCCGGGGAGTTTTAGCATTGTTAAGGCTTTGTACGGCTCGAGCGCGAGCAATGAAGCGCAGTTGCAGGAATTGCTGGGTGACAGCCAAGGCGGGGCGGTGGCTTTGGCGGTGCAGGAGGAACCGGTGCCGATACCGGAAACAAAGAGTGACACACAAGAGGGCATGGTGCTTGGCGCTGAGACAGAAACCCCTGCCGCCCCCGCACCAGCACCCGACCCTGCGGCGCAGGCGCTTTATATTCCTCCGCTGTATCCGGTTGGCGGCGGCGGGTCGGCCGGGTTTGGCGGAGGGGGAGGCGGCGGTTCTGCAAGCTCAGAGCCGGTGCAGGAAGAAACAGCGGCCGCGGATACCACAACGACGGACATCGTTGCAACGACGACCGAAACCGCAACCACCACCGAAACGGTAGTCGAGACCGCGACATCCACTATCATTGCCGAACAACTCGACGCGTCAGTATTAGGCGAGACAAACGATGCTCATATAGGCAACGGCAATCCAACGCAAAAGCTCGGTTCCGGTTTAAGCGGTCTTGCCGGCTCTGTCGCGTATCGCCTGCGTGGCAGCGATTTGGCTTCCACCACTATGGGCATACCGGGCGGTTTTGGAGAGGTGCAGTTGTTTGCCTGCTTCTCCGGCTCGTACGTCGCGTGCAACAAGAGAGCCAGCTCCGACTTTCATCCGCAAATACTTTCTCAGTCAGGCAATGACGCAACAATGCTCGTAGACATGATAAGCTCCGCGTACTCATTTGACCCGGCGCAGTATTATTACTTGATGTGGGTTACCAATGGCGACATGGCGGTATACGGCTCCGCTGGAGACACTTACGCAAACGGAGCCGCGGAGTGGTCTGACGGCAGTTTTGCGCCGGACGCCAACATATCCGACGTAGCGTTCCGCATCTGCAGTACCGCGCAGTGCGTGTTACCATAGGAGCCTCATGCTGATAAGACTTTTTATCACTTCTTTTTTGCTTTTGTCGCTATCATCGGGCTGGCTTTTGCCGTGCTACTTATTACCGGCGCGCAGCAACCGAGCCCCGTTGACAACGTCGCCCTGCCGCAGTAATTTATAAGATATAGGGTCAGAGACAGTAGGTTCTCCCACGGGGAGTTTAATGCCAGAGGGCACCTGCCGAGACGGTCGAACTCCAACCCTTAATCAAAAAGGGTATTTTAATACCCAAAAACATATGGCCATTACACGGCAGAAAAAAGAAGAGACGGTCGCAAAGGTCGCGGCAATCACCAAGTCGGCTAAGACGCTGGTCTTTGCCAGCTTTAAAGGTCTTACCGTCGCGGAACAAAACGAGATGCGCAAAGCGTTCCGCCCGCTCGGGGTGGGCTACATGGTAGCCAAAAAATCTTTGCTGAACTTGGCGCTCAAAGCGGCAGGGTACAAAGACGAGGCGCCGGAGTTGCAGGGAGAAATCGCGCTCGCATATGCACCCGCCGACTTGTCGGCGGACAATACAAACAGCGATGAGTTGGCGGCCCCCCGCGAGCTCGCGGTCTTCGTTAAAAAGTTCGGCGAGCACCTCGCGTTTGCCGGAGGCGTGTTTGCGGGCAAGTTTGTCAGCAAAGATGAGATTTCGTCGATTGCGGCAATCCCCGGCATCGACGCGCTCCGTGCGCAGTTTGTACAGCTTATTAACAGCCCGCTCCAACGTTTTGCGGTAGTACTGCATGCGAAGGCGGAAAAAACATCAAATTCGTAAGAATTTGATAAATAAAAAAGATTATGGATGAGAAATTCAAAGGCCTGGTGGACCAGGTAGAAAAGATGTCGGTGCTCGAGCTCCACGAGCTCGTCAAAGCGCTCGAAACGCAC
>Ga0209210_1002991_pt1 | contig 11839 bp, 6 predicted proteins | sample RifGroA1_FD_183991 | JGI IMG/M metagenome (GOLD analysis project Ga0209210, IMG submission 183991) | Contaminated groundwater microbial communities from Rifle, Colorado, USA - Rifle Groundwater A1 (SPAdes) (version 2) | ecosystem: Environmental > Aquatic > Deep subsurface > Groundwater >...
TGGCAGTTAAAATGCTTGCTAATTTATTTGCCACGTCCAGATTTAAATCTTTCTCGGTAATTCCTCCGTTAGACGTACCAATATCAGTTCCTCCATGGCCAGCGTCAACGCAGACTGATCTTACTGCAGCATTTATCACTGTCCTATTTGGAAGGATAAACAGAGTGGTTATTAGTAACGCTAATGAAACAACCAAAACTTTTTTCATAATTTTTCAACAAAAAACCAGACCTTTTTGGTCTGGAATTAATAAAACTTAGGGCTGACTAGAACAGAAATAAATTGATTTTTCATAACGATTTTTGGGGCAGCAACTATTGGGGCAGCAAAGAAGTAAGAATAACGTACCACCTTTTTCTTGCCGTGTCAATAAGAAATTTTAAGTTTAGTTTGTAAAGCGAAAAGGGCCCGTACCCTCCCGGGCCCTTTTCACAGATCTTTATGGCCCAACGTTCGAAGTGTTCGTGTTCAACGGGCTATTGGTTACAGTTGTATTCCCTGATGCCTTACCACTATCCACTTTACCGTTGCCGGTGTTTTTGTTTGCTTTGTTCTTGCCTGTCTTTGCTTTCCTAGTCACGTTGTTACCGACTCCAGCATTGTTACCCTGAGTTGCCGCTAATGTTTTGGTAGAAGTGGCCGTGACGTTATTTTTCGAATCCGCACCAGTATATAAGTTGCTCGCGTCGTTACTGGTGTTTGCACAACTCACTGTAGCATTGTTAGAATTACCAGAGTTGGTCACACCCACATCACCACTAGCATCTCCGGTCAACACTGTTCCGTCAACGGTGTTTTGATTGGCTTCGTTACCACCAGTACTGGATATAGAGGTAATGTTATTTGTAATATTTAATGCGTTCTGTTGATTCGACACACAGTTAACACTACTGGTAGCAGTAGCATTGTTTATCGAATCTGCACCAGTCGTATCATTGGTCGCCGTGTTGTCGGCTAGGGCCGGGGTAAAAGCAAACGCGACAGCGGTTGCGGCAGCAACCGCCGCTCTAAAGTATCGCTTCATATTTTATTTCACCCCCCTTCGGAATAAGTAATAAGTAATAAGTATTAAGTCGTAAGTCTTAAATATTAAGAATTCTTTTGCTTTTTATACTTCATCCTTATTACGTGTTTTTTAGTTTTTTGACTGATGACGTCAGGATCTTAAGGATTTCTTCAGCCTCGTCAAGTAAGTTCTCCATTCTCCTTTTCATCTTTAAACTATTGCTTTCCGCCATTATTCTTAACCAGTAATTAGTTTCTCTTGCTTCCTTCTTTGCTATATTAGTGCTGTTGGTGAATTCCGCCTTCGTGTGTGCACCCAAGGCTTCTTCAAGATTGGCACCGATTGATGTTCCGGATCTCAAAACCTGGTTGATTAAGACCCTGTTAATCTCGTTCTTTGGTAATTCTTTACAAAGTTTTATTACTCTTAATGCAAATTTAAACGTCCGCTCTCTGATATCTTCTGGTTTTCTAACTTTACCTTTCATACTTTATCCTTAATAATTTGTACTTCGTACTTCAGACTTTATACTTAAACACAAAAAAAGCTGTTACCCAAAAGGGCACAGCTAATTTTTCTCTAGGTTGGAGCAGATCGGCAGAATCATAGCAGATTAAATTGTCGTCCGGGCAGAAAAGTAAATAGGGGCAGAAAAATCTGCTTACACTTTAAATTAAATTGCCGCTTGGTGTCAAGGTATTAATTTAATGGCTTGGAAAAGGATCCAAATATAAAGTTTACTCTGGGGTGGGGAGAAAGGGTGGTTTACAGTTGACAACTTTACGCTGGTTCCGAAACTTCTTCCTTGACTTCTTCCTTAGGCTCTTCTTTGAGCTCCGGCTCCTTTACACGCATACTTTCTGCCGCTAACACAGCCACTTCCTTAGTAACTTCCTTCCTACCTCTTTTGTCCAAACGAGCCCTCTCCCCGGTAGGGATGAGTCGGCCGATAATTACGTTTTCTTTCAGGCCGCGGAGATAATCGACCTTACCGCTGGTGGCGGCGTCTGTAAGCACCGAGGTTGTTTCCTGGAAAGAAGCGGCCGAAAGAACGCTTTCTGTGAAAAGTGAGGCGCGAGTGATACCAAGGATAACGATTGAAGCGGTGGCTGGATCGCCACCTTCGGCCATTACTTTGGCGTTTTCATCACTAAAGCGGGCTTTATCAACTAGTTCACCAGGCAAAAGAGCGGTATCACCGGTGGTTTGGATGCGGGCCTTTTCGCTCATCTTACGGACAATTGTCTCAAAATGCTTATCATTGATTGGAGCACCTTGGCTCTCATAAACCCTTTGTAGCTCGCCAATTATGTAGCTTTGAGTCGCTCGTAGCCCTTTTGTTTCAAGTAAAATTTTCAAATCAAGGTGGCCACTTGTTAAGGCAGCGCCCGCCCCCACTGTGTCCCCGGATCGGACCAAAAGCTCGCCTGTTGCCGGAATCACGTATTCTTTTTGGCTAGTAGCCTTTTTGCCAACAGCCTTGATGCGGACTCTACGCTCTTCACCCTCCTCAACGATCTCTACTCTACCGGGAATCTCCGCCATTACCGCAGGTGTCTTGGGTGTGCGGGCTTCGAAAATCTCATCCACCCTAGGCAAACCTTGAGTGATGTCCAAACCAATAATCCCCCCTAAGTGGAAGGTTCTCATCGTCAGCTGGGTCCCTGGTTCGCCAATACTTTGAGCAGCAATTACTCCTACTGGTGTGCCGATTTTGACCATTTCCCTCGTTGCTAAATCACGGCCGTAGCAAGCTTGGCAAACTCCATATCTTGTTTGGCAAGTGAATGGCGAGCGGACCAAAGCCTTATTTACACCAGCATTTTCCAAGGTTGGCAAATGTTCGTCGGTAATAAACTGACCTTGTTTAATAACCACTTTGCCTCTCGTCCCTAAAACATCTTCTGCCGCTACTCTACCCAAGAGGCGTTTAGCAAAAGCTGTAGTTCTGGTTGAGTCATCAGCGATTTCGAGCCCCTCTTTCGCCCCGCAATCTTCTTCCCGCACCAATACATCGTGGGCGACGTCAACTAATCTTCTAGTCAAATAGCCAGCATCAGCGGTTTTTAAGGCTTTATCTACCAAACCCTTCCGCGCTCCTCTGGTAGAGGTAAAATACTCATAAACCTCCAGCCCCTGACGGTAGTTGCTTTTGCTGGGTAGTTCAACAATTCGACCAAGAGGGTCGGCCACCAAACCTCGCATAGCGGCTAGTTGTTTTATCTGATCCCGACTACCCCGGGCACCTGATTCTTGAATTACCTTTAATGGATTCTCCGGCTCAAGTGCTTCCCAGGTAAGCTGGTCGATTCTTGTGGTTAGACCGGCCCAAATTTCTTCAGAAAGTCGGGCTTTTTCGGCTTGGGTAATTAAGCCCCGACGAAAGTCTTTTTCGATTATCTCTACTTTGGCATCAGCCTCGGCAATTAGTTTTTGCTTTTGGGGAATAATCTGGGCATCAGAAATCGCCATCGAAATACCTGAAACAGTAGCGTAGCGAAATCCAAGGTCTTTCAAAGCATCGATCAGATCGACCGCCACCTGACTACCAAACCGGTTTTGGCACTGTGCTAAAATATTCTTAACATCCCCTCCCTTAATTATCTTATTAATAAAGCGCATTTCCCCAGGAATCGCTTGGTTGAAGAAAACTCGACCGGCCGAAGTCTCAATTACCTCACCGTTCCAGTAAACTTTTATCTTCTCGCGAAGAGTCAAAAGGCCAAGTTGATAAGCCCGCACTACTTCGCCTTCGCTAAAAACTTGTTTTTTGTCGCCCTCATGCATGGTAGTTAGGTAAAAAAGACCTAAAAAGACATCGTGGCTTGGGGTCATAATAGGCTCCCCATCAGCCGGTCGGAGCAGGTTGTTGGTGGACATCATCAGATCTACCGCCTCGTCGCAGGCTGCTCTTGCCAAAGGAACATGGATAGCCATCTGATCACCGTCAAAGTCCGCCCCGTAACCGGCACAGACCGACGGGTGGATACCAATCGCGTTTCCTTCTGTCAGAACTGGGTAAAAGGCTTGAATACCAAGACGGTGCAGCGTTGGAGCCCGATTTAAAAGGACTGGGTGGGCTTTGGTTATTGGCTCCAAAATATCCCAAACTTCATTGCCGCGGCGTTCAAAAACATGCTTAGCACTTTTGACGTTGGGGGCATAACCTTGGAAGATAAGCTCGCGAAGCACATAAGGCTTAAAAAGCTCCAGTGCCATTTCCTTGGGTACTAAACACTCGTTTAATTTGGCACTTGGGGCCACTACAATTACACTTCGGCCTGAATAATCAACCCTCTTTCCAAGAAGGTTTTGGCGAAATCGGCCTTGTTTCCCTTTGAGCATATCGGAAAGGGACCGCAAGATTTTGACACCAGCCCGGGTTGGCAAGGGCCTTTGGGTCGAATCGATTAAAGCATCGACTGCCTCCTGAAGCATTCTTTTTTCGTTACGCAAGATTATCTCTGGTGCGCCCAGATCGGTTAATCTTTTCAGTCGGTTATTTCGATTTATTACACGTCGGTAAAGATCGTTTAAATCACTCGTAGCAAAACGGCCGCCCGAAAGCTGAACCATTGGTCGCAGATCCGGCGGGATAACAGGTAAAGCGGTGAGGACCATCCATTCTGGCTTTAAAGCAGCCTGGCGAAAACCTTCCACCACCCTTAAGCGTTTGGTAGCTTTAAGCATTCTTTGGCCTGATGAGTTTTTCACTTCCTCCCGCAGTTGTCCAGAGAGCTTACTTAAGTCTAGGTTTCGTAAAACTTCTAAAAGGGCCTCCGCCCCCATACCAATCTTTATAAAATCGGCAGCGCTGTAATTATCTAGCTTGTGGTACTCTTCCTCGGCGATTACGGAGAACCTTTTTAACACCTTAATTTTTTCAGCCGCTATTCTTTGCAACTCCTGCGTCCGACCAACTTCTGCGTTTTCCTCCTCTTTTAGGCTGGTCCGGCGGGCCTTGACCTTTAGAGTTAGTTCCTCGATTATTAGCTCTTTTTGTTCTTTAGTCTTGACATCGATCTTTTTAATCTCCCTTTGTAAAGCCCGCTCAGTTTCCTCTAATCCCTTTTTAAAGCGGCGCTTAACCTCTTCAATTTGTTTTTTGAAAGCTTCTTCCAAATTAGCCAGGGCCTTCTTTCTTTTTTCCTCATCCACTTCAATCACCAAATAATTAGCAAAATAAACCACTGACTCTAAGTAACGGGGGGTAATATCCAGTAATTGGGAAAGTTTGCTTGGAGTACCCTTGAAAAACCACACGTGGGCGATTGGTGCAGCTAATTTTATATGACCCATCCGCTCCCGCCTCACCTTTGATTGGGTGACTTCCACTCCACATTTATCACAAATTACACCGCGATAGCGGATTCGTTTATATTTACCGCAGTAGCATTCCCAATCTTTAGTCGGCCCAAAAATTTTCTCATCAAAAAGGCCATCCTTTTCTGGTCTAAAGGTCCGATAGTTGATTGTTTCGGGCTTTATAACCTCGCCTTTAGACCAAAAAAGAACATCTTCTGGCGAAGACAAAACTATTCTTAATGCTTCAAAATCCCTTACCTCATTCATTAGTTAGGCGGCCTCCTGCACCTCTTCTACCTCTTCTTTAAGTTCTTCTACCCCAAGCTCCTTGCTAACTTCTTCTCCCTTAACGATCGTCTCTTCCCCAGCTGCTGCTGCCAATTCTCTGGCTTCTTCTTCAATTTTTTCTTCAGTGGCTAGCTCTTTGGCGCTAACTTCTTTTTCTTCCTCTACCTTTGCTCCTAAAAGCTCTACCTTTAACCCTAGGCCGTTTAGCTCTTTGACCAAAACCTTAAAAGACTCTGGAACAGTTGCCTCGGGAATGTCGGTGCCTTTAACGATTGCTTCAAAGGCTTTGGCCCGACCAATAACATCATCGCTTTTAATGGTTAGCATTTCCTGCAGGGTATGGGCAGCACCGTAGGCTTCCAGAGCCCAAACCTCCATCTCTCCTAGGCGCTGTCCTCCCATTTGGGCCTTTCCGCCCAGGGGTTGTTGGGTAACTAAGGAGTAAGGGCCTGTGCTTCGGGCGTGGACTTTTTCGTCAACCATATGGACAAGCTTCATGATATAACCAATTCCGACTGTAACTCTGTTTTCAAAAGGGTCTCCGGTTTTACCGTCGTATAAAGTGACCTTACCATCAACCGGCAGTTTTGCCTTTTTTAATTCCTCAACTAACCAACTTTCACTGAAGCCACCAAAAGGCGGCACGGCTACTTTGTAACCAAGTTTAGAAGCAGCCCAGCCAAGGTGCGTTTCTAAAAGCTGTCCCAGGTTCATTCGAGAGATAACCGAGAGGGGAGAAATTACAATGTCAATTGGTGTACCATCTCCTAAGCAGGGCATATCTTCCACTGGCATAACCCTGGAAATTACTCCTTTGTTTCCATGACGGCCAGCCAGTTTATCGCCAATAGTAATCTTTCTGGTTTGGGCTACCTTAACTTTAATTAAACGAACCGCTCCCGGCTCAAGTTCATCACCAGCTTCTTTAGAAAGGATTTTAACGTCTACTACCGTCCCACGCTCACCATGAGGCATCCGCAGCGAAGTATCACGTACCTCCCGAGCTTTTTCGCCAAAAATCGCCCGCAACAGCCGCTCTTCCGCTGTTAATTCGGTCTCACCCTTGGGGGTAATTTTACCCACCAAAATATCATTTGGCCCAACTTCTGCCCCGATGTAGACGATTCCTTCTTCGTCAAGATTAGCCAAAGCTTCTTCGCCAACATTGGGGATATCGCGGGTTGTGTCTTCCGGTCCAAGCTTGGTTTCATTTACTGAAACCTCATACTCTTCGATGTGAACCGAAGTCAAAATATCCTCCCGGACCAACCTTTCCGAAATGACGATTGCATCTTCGTAGCCATAACCTTCCCAACTCATATAGGCAATCATCAGATTTCTTCCTAAGGAAAGTTCGCCGTTATCGGTCACCGGACCATCTACCAAACAGTCTCCTTTTCTTACTTTATCGCCAACTGTTACCAAAGGCCTTTGGGAATAGCAAGTGTTCTGGTTGGATTTTCCAAACTTCATCACCGGGAATTTGTATTCTTTTTTATCTTCTCCCTTAAGTACTACCTCTTTGGCATCTACGTGAATGATTTTTCCATCTACCGGACTTTTTACAACCCGGCCGATATTTTCCGTTACCGCTCCTTCCATACCAGTACCAACCGTTGGCGCTTCGGGGTGAACGAGTGGCACGGCTTGGTTTTGCATGTTGGCTCCCATCAAGGCCCGGTTGGCATCGTCGTGAGCCAGAAAAGGAATAAGCGAAGAACTAGCTCCAAGCATCTGCCAAGGTGCAATTTCCACAAAATCAATTAGCGAGGCTGGGCCAGAGATAAAACTGCTTTTATAACGGAGTGGAACCAGCTTATCCAAAACAAGACCCTTCCGGCCGACTCCAAGACTGGCGTGAGTAATGTAGTACCTTTCCTCGTCGTCAGCCATCAGCCAAACAATTTCGTTAGTTACCCGTACCGAGCCGTTCTCCTTAACTACTTTGCGATAAGGGGTTTCCAAAAAACCATATTCATTAACCCGAGCCATTAAAGCGAGGTGGGTGATCAAACCAATGTTGGGGCCTTCGGGTGATTTAATTGGGTCGATTCGACCATATTGGGAATTGTTAATATCGTGGACCGAAAAACTAGCACGTTCGCGAGTAAGACCACCTGGACCCATCACGGAAAGTCGTCGCAAATGTTCCAGTTCGGAAAGGGAATTAATCTGATCCATAAACTGGGAGAGCTGGCTGCCCGCGAAAAACTCGTTTAGCCGAGCAACAATTGGCCGGGCGTTGATCAAAGCCGCTGGCGTAACAGCAGTAAGATCCGAAGAAAGGCTCATCCGCTCCATTATCACCCTTTCCATTTGTAGTAGGCCAATCCGCAAAGTATTTTGGACCAATTCCCCGACTGTCCTCACTCGTCTGTTACCGAGATGGTCAATATCATCCGCCTCGCCCTCACCGTTGTTTAGCTTGATTAAAAGTTGCATGGCGGCAACAATGTCGGTTGGTGAAAGTATCCAATGATCGGAATCGTTAGGAATTGAAAGACCCAAGCGTTTGTTCAATTTGTAGCGACCAACCTTACCGAGAGAATAACGTCGTCGGTTAAAGAAGAGGTTTTCCAAAACGGCTTTAGCGTTTTCTAAAATTAGCGGGTCGCCGGGTCGCATCTTCCGGTAAATTTCCAAAAAGGCCTCCTCAGCGGTTTCGGTTGGGTCTTTACTTAGAGTCGCTTCGAGGTATTGGTGATCAGGATTAGTATCAACTTCGGCAAGTAGCTGTTTAATTTTTTCCGTGCTCCCGTAACCAATCGTTCGAAGGAGTGTAGTTGCCGGAATTTTTCTTTTTCGATCAATTCGTACCGAAAGCAGATCGTTTTTTGCTGTCTCAAACTCTAACCAGCTACCACGGGTTGGTCGCAACTCCGCCCTAAACAAATTTCTTCCCGTTACCGGGTCAATCTCGGCAGTGTAGAAAATCCCAGGGCTACGGGTTAGTTGGGTTACTACTACCCGTTCTACTCCATTAATTATGAAAGTGCCCGATTCGGTCATCAGTGGTAAATCGCCCAAAAACACTTCTTGCTCTGTTGCTTCGCCGGTTTGTTTATTCAAAAGTCTCGCCTTCATCTTCATAGGCGCGGCGAGGGTGCCACCTTTTTCTAGAGCGAGTTCCGGCGAATATTTTGGTTGGCCAAGAGAATAATCAAGAAGATGGAGGGCAAAGTTTTTCCCGGTAAAATCTTCCACCGGCGAAACTTCTGCCAGGATGTCCCGGATACCTTCCGTTAAAAGCCATTCGTAGGAGGCCTTCTGCGATTCAATTAAATTTATCAGTGGGAAGCTATTACCGGCTGTTCCAAATACTTTACGATTAGTCATCAAAGACCTTGTCTTTGTTGGATGAGTCCTGCTAAAATCGGGCAGCCTTTAGACACAAATAAAGACGTACGCACACTGTACGTCTAAGAAAATATTCAATTTACATCCTAAATATAACATACACTCACCTTTTGTCAAGAGCCGACCATTGTTACACCGGGCGATAAAGCTGGGCGTTGCAGCGGGTACAAAAAGCAGAACTTGGCTGGCTTTTAAGGCCACAGATCTCACAGACTAGCAGCCCATTCTTATCTACATAAACCAACCCCAACTCTCGCGCGTATTCCAAAAGCCTTTTGATACGGGTAGTCATAAAAGGATGGGTGCTAATTGATTGGGCTAACTTGTTCAAAAATCCCCTTGTCTGATGCTCTTGAAACAAAACCCCTTCAGCATCCAACTGCTGCAAAAAATGGGGGCCAACGTGACCTTTGACCAAACCCTCAATCACTGCCCGTGGATTTCTTGTAACAAGAAGCGCCAACCGGTCACAAGAAAGTTCTGTCCGGCGGGCCCAGAAACCGAAAATGTACTCCATCACCGGACTAACAATTGGTATCTGAAACACCACCGGCGTCACATAAGCGCTAATTCTGGTGTGACCAAACCAGATGTGACCGACCTCATGTACCAAAACAGCCGTTAGTTCCTCTTGGTCAAGATATTCGACAATTGCTGAGTGTAAGGCAATAGTATATGGTCGTTTGAATCCCATGGAGAAAGCGTTTAAATATGGGTCTTGAAAGATATAAACCTCGGGTTCAGCCATCCGTAGTAGAGCAGCTATTTGACCAGTGATTACTTTCAAATTACTAAAGTGCCCTCTCTCTACCCGGAGAGCATTTCCTAAAAACTGTCGTTGGACAAGACGAATTAGGAAAAGGTAAAAGGCGGTAACACCCAAGGCCAGTAAAACATAGCCAAGAACTGCATCCAGTTGACCGTTTGCTGTCGCCATCGCTCCAAAAATAAACAATAGAAACAGGAGAATCAGTGTTATCAACAAAACCCGCGTTTCACCTTTCGTCCGTGCGATGCGGTAGTCGACTTGAACGACCGGGGTAGGATAGACCCCTGAGGCCGGTGGCGGACTAATCTGAGAGGGCGGGCTTACCGGAACGGGTACTGGTTGAACACCGCTGCTTGGTGGCGTTGGCGGAAAATTGTCTCCACCAGATTGCTGTGTTAAAGCGTGCATGCAGTTGCTGCAAAGTACACCCCCGGCAGCCATTGGTCGGCCACATTTTGGACAGTTTGCTTCTGGCATTACTTATATCGTAACTCTTTTGAAGAACGAGACAGTTTAATAAAAGTGGCGACCTATGATCGTTACGACTCGTTCTAATTAATCACTCAAATATTTCTGAATATTTGCTTGGTGTTCGGCAAAAGTACGTGCGTAATAAGGGTTGCCATCTTTGTCGTGAATATAAAAATAATATTCGGTTTCTAGCGGATTTATGACTGCTTGGATTGAAGAAAGACCAGGACTACAAATTGGTCCCGGCGGCAGGCCAGTTTTCTTTCTCGTGTTGTAGGAGCTATCAATATTTAGATCTTCCTCAGTAAGATTCCGCCACCAGGATTTTTCTTCTTCGGAATAACCTAGTGCGTATTGGATCGTAGCGTCAGCAGCTAAATTCCACTTTTCCCGCCAGCGCTTTAAGAGAATCCCTGCAATAATTGCCCGCTCATTTTCACCCTTACCCATCGATTCCCTTTCTAAAATCGAAGCAGCAGTAATTACCTCCTTTATACTTAAACCCTGAGTAGCCGCTTTCTCTTCCATGTCTTTGGTATATCTTTTTTCGAAGTTGTTTTTAAAGATGGCAAGTATCTGTTCCTCGTTAGCTTTAACCGAAATTAAATATTTATCAGGAAAAAGATAACCCTCGGGTGCAGCTGCTAAAAACTTTTCTTTATCAATATCAAAGTTTTTGGCCAACTTTTCCGCCACTTCCTCTTTTCTTAAACCTTCAATAAAAGTCACCCATTTATCAAGCCGTCCGGTAGTTAAGGTCTGGGCAATCTCCGAAGCCTGTTTGTTAGTAGCCAGACGAAAGCTTCCTGCCTGGATCTTTCGGTCAAGGCCAGAAAATTTTAGCTGGATGCGAAAGACAAGGGCGTTTTTAATAATTTTTTCTTCCTGCAATCGAGAGGCAAACGAAGGTACGCTTTCTCCTTCTTTGATGACAAAGGTTTTCTCTTTTCCCTCTTCACTCGGTGCTTGAAGAGCCCAATTTATCCAGGTAGTAACTGTTCCTAAAAGCGCTACTAAAATAATAAATAAGCTAAGAAAAAATTTAAACCAGGGGCCAAATGGTTGTTTGACTATCCAACTTGAACGCATTTCAATCCTTTTGGCTTATTTTTATCTCAATTCTCTTACCAGAATAAGGCATGGTACCAAAGATTCTAAAGATGGGCGGGTTTACCTTTACTTCAAATTCGTAGCCTAATGATTTTAGATATTGGTCAGCCTCGTTAAAATTTTTGCCAGCAAGGTTCTTTTTAATATCTTCGACCGGGATATCTGGAACTAACTCTGCCTTGATCTTACCCAAAACTTTAAGATCTTCGCCAAGTTTTTCTAAAACCTCACTTTCGACAACCGACCTTTCTTGGTCAACACTATAACCGGCTGGCAGACTATCAGAGATTGAGGCGATTAAAAGATCTTTAAGATCTTTTTCGGAAAAAACTCTCGCGGTAAATTTCAATTTCAAAGTAACTCGGAAATCTTGAGCCTCCTCATCGATCTTGTTACTATAGGCTTCATCAACCACTGTGTTTTCTAAACCACCTTCGGCGATCACAATGTCTGGGTTTTTTTCTTCTAAATCCTTCTTTGCTTTTTCTTCCATCTTTTTAATTAGATCTTCCTTGGCTTTCTTTTGATCGTCC
>Ga0209210_1002992_pt1 | contig 11839 bp, 12 predicted proteins | sample RifGroA1_FD_183991 | JGI IMG/M metagenome (GOLD analysis project Ga0209210, IMG submission 183991) | Contaminated groundwater microbial communities from Rifle, Colorado, USA - Rifle Groundwater A1 (SPAdes) (version 2) | ecosystem: Environmental > Aquatic > Deep subsurface > Groundwater >...
ATAAGTAAACAAAAATAAAGGATAACCATAACCATGATTTAAAAAGCCTGACCAACGGGGCGGAAACTGCAAGTCTTTTATCTCTCTTCTCATCTCAACTAATCGTATGACTGCCCAAATGCCGTCGTGTGTTTTTGGATATCCTTTATTTAAAAAAGGGGCAATTAATGGCAAACAAAGCAAAATAAGCAGAAATCCTCTTAATAATGATTGTCTCATGTTTTTGGCAGTACACGATAAAATTTCAAATAAGTAGAACTGTTGCCTCTTTGGTATTCTTTTATCAATAAAAGCGGCCATCCTGGATCCGGTTGTTGCCTTTCTTTAAAAATCATAAACGCTGATTTAGTTTTGGCAAGTTCCTGTAAATCTTTGGGGAATTCCAATAAAGGCCAGTACGCTTTTATTGTCACGTTTGGATTTTTACCCAGATATAATTCCAAAGCCATCGGAAATAAACCAAATGTACCATCTGTTCCAACAACTAAACTTCCCTTTTTGGATTCCTCATCTAAATAAGCAATCACTTCTTTTATTCCGTAACCGGAAGGCCAATCATTTAATAATTGCTGACTGTCAGCTTTTGGCATCGGAGCTTTGAGCGGATTAAACAATATTTGGTAATCAAAATAAACCAATGGACAAATTATAATCAGAGCAATAGCAGCATAAATTAAATTAATTTTTCTTTTTTCCCAAATGTCCGTTACTACTATCAGTAAAGGCATTAACAAGGGAAAAACCATAAATAATAAAAATCTCGGATAAATCACTTTACCAAAAAAAGCCAGTCCAAAAAATGGAATAATAAACCAGCTTAAAAAGAATAAACAAATGCGCCGATCTTTTTTCAAAAATAAAATTATGCTAATTAAAATTGATATAAATAAGGGAATAGTTAAATAAGAAATTAACCATGAACTTAAACCCTGTAAATTTCCCCACAAATTAAGCATCGGGTTTGCCATAAATTCTTTTGGAGAAAATAAAAATTGTAGGTTTTTCATCCCTAAATAATAATAAAATTCAGACAAACGCATGATGTTAAAATAAATCTGTGATTGTATAAACATTGCCAGACTTAAACCAACCCATTTAATAAAAACATACTTCCAAGTTTTCCTTTGCCATGGCATCAATATTAAAGTTAAGGGATGCAAAATTAGAAAAAAATAAGCATATGACTTAGTAAGCAACCCTGCTCCTATTGCACTACCCAAAAGTAAGGCTAAATCCAATCTTAATCTGGTCGCAAAAAAATAAATAAGAATTAATGTCCAAACAGTAATAGTTCCAAATAGAGCATCATACACAGCAAGTCTGTCATATATCAGAAAAAAAGGTATTATCAGGTATAAAATTGCCCCAACAACAGCACCTTTATTTGATTTGGTTAAAATTCTTCCCAGTATTGCTATTCCTATTAAACTGAAAAAACCGCACACAATCGACACAATCCTACCGGCAATTAACGGATCAGAGATAAGTTTTAAAGCCGGATAAAACAACCAAATTAAAAGCGGCTGTTTTCCATCTGTTAAGGAAATAAACCTCCATCTGGGATCTGCTAATCCGATTTGTGCCCATCTTAAATAAATTGCTTCATCGGTAAATATGGGAATCAGAGTAAGATTAATAAGTCTGGAAACAAAAAATGCTGCCATTACTGACACTGCCAATATAAGATATAACCAAAACTTATACTTAGGCGGATTTAATAATTTCTTTACATTCATGTTTTTTTAATTGTAACATTTTAGTTAATCTGCAATCAATTTATTACTAATAATTTGTAATTAATAAGCTACAAAAAAATAGATGGAAGAACAACAGAAAATAATACTTTTATGCTATATAAAAAATATATTTATACCGGATCGTTAATTATCATTTTACTAATAGCATTATTTTTCCGGATTTATAATTATAAAGATCGATTATCTATTAGTTTGGATAGTTACAGAGATGCTTTTGTTTCTCTTCAGGGAGCTAAAAATTTACAAATGCCCATAACCGGCCCATTTATTTCAATCGCTCCTGCAACAACCGGTCCATAGTATTGATGGCAATTAATTCTTACAAAACTGATTTTACCCACAAATTTGGCTCCCTGGATATTTTTGACTATATGTTCTTTTTTAATGGTATATATCATGTATCATATCGGTGTTCTTTTGGAAAACCGGCTTTTTGGCCTTGTTTTAGCCATATTAGCTGCTTTATCACCAAATCAATTATACTCAGCAACCCAACTTACTAATCCTTCAGTAATTGGGTTTTATTCCAGTTTAATTCTATTGGTTTTTTTACTTATTTCAAAAAACACTAATTCGTCAAAATTATGGGCTGTTTGGGGGGGGTTATATTTGGTATAGCTATAAACACACACTACCAAACATCCGGTATGTTATCTCTGGTGGTGTTAATGATTGCCTTTAACCGAAAATCTATCAAATATTTACCAAATTTTTTAGTAACTTTTTTGGCTACTTTTATTCCATTATTAATTTTTGAATTAAATAATCATTGGTTTAATACCAGGCATTTGTGGCAATATGTTACTGTCGACCAATATAAAATATGGGTGCCGATGCGCTGGTTGACTTACACTTCGGAATATTGGCCAAATTTTTTAAGTTTTGTGATGGGAGGAAATAGACTATTAAATACTTTTGTCATGGCCGCAATCTCCTCAACCTTTATATATCTATTCATCACAAAAAAATTAAAGCGGACATACCTGTTACTGTTAATCAGTTTTATAATTCAGGTAATTATTATCCGTTATTATCGGGGTGAAAGGTTTTTCGGGTACTTGCAATTTTTTCATCCTTTCATTTTTATATTTATTGGAATGTTATTTTATTTGGGATTAAAATTACGTCTGGGAAAATTTGTTACTCCGGTTTTATTTGTTGTTTATTTAATTTTAATTTTACCCTCAAGTTTTCGAAAGACTTAAATCTGAAGCTTTAACCCAAATCACTTATGCAACAATTTCCAAAATTGACCAACAATTGGAACCCGGACCTTATAAATTATATAAATGCAATTCGACTTCTAAGGATGAAATCGCTGCTTTGATGTTGGTATTGTACATACAAAATAAATATTCGCCCAATGGTAAACCATTAGCCTATTATTGGGGATGTGAACTTCCTGACACTTTAAAGGATGGTACTTTCATTTCTGATAAAAATAAATTTGCTCAATATTATCCCGGAGTTGATTTTGTAAAAGATTTTTCTCAGGCAACGCCTTCGGCAATACTCCGTAATAAATGGGTTGAAATTACTCCCCAAGGAGCTTATCAGTCTGCGGCCAGGTGGTGGATGGATGAACAACCTTAATTAGTATTAACTCTTATTCTTTGTTGCACAAAAATATCTCCGTTGAATTTTTGTTGCCAAATAATTTTACCGTCTCCTTCGCGGTCTTTTATCCAAACAGTTCTTAAACCTTTATTCCAAGGATCCGGTTCTATAATGAAGAAAATCATTGATAATTCATTATTTCTGTCAGGCATATATCCATAATTTTTTAAACCATACCAACCGAATAAATATTCATAATTATAATCAATTAGAGATGGTGAGTAGACTGAAACATTGAATATTTTTCCCTGTGCTTGTTTGTATATTGCATCAATTGTCTTAATCTGATTTCTGTAAACCGATGCATCTCCTGCCCAAAAAGGACTAAAAAATCCCCAGGGTGCAAAATTATAAATTACCAGAGTGATAGCAAAAATTGTACCCAATTTATGATATTTTGATATTAACCAATAAATTGATAATGCTATAAAAGGCACAATTAAAGCCGGAAATCCAATCAAATAATAATTCCATAAAATATTTGGGTAGATAATGGTACAGATGAATATTCCCAAAATTATTGTCATTAATACTTTTAAATAAAACCGTTCTTTTGAAAATTTTTGATTTTTGGGTTTGATAAAAATTGAATATAAATAAGCAACTAATATGCATAAAATAATAATTCCTACAAAGGTGTTTCCGTAAGCAAAAGCGTTTAAAAATATTCCCCACATGGCTGCCGCTCTGTCTAATAAACGGTTTAATAAAGGTAAACTTGTATGAATTGCCTGTTGATGAAATATATATTGTAAAAATGATTTTGTTTGTAAAAAATTATGCCGGAATTCAAAAATTAACCGCGGTATAATCCAAATACCAAATGTCATAAAACTGATTAAAATTTCTCTTATATCCGGCCATTTCTTATACAAAGTCAAAGTTAATAACGTCGCAATCAATAACATACTGCCGTAACCTATATGAAATTCAATAATTAATCCTAAAATACAACTTAACCATGGTAGAGTTATTTGTTTCTGTAAAAATTTCCATAAAATAAATAAGTAAATAATCACCAATAAGGGTACCAAATTTGGATTCCATAATTGAGCACTGGTGCTTATAAAATTAGGTGAAACTGCTATCAAAGAAGCAAAAATTAATCCTAAGTAATCATTTTTTACAGCTTTACCAAAAAAGAATACTATTATAATAGCTCCCGCATTTATTATGTTGAACGCCAATAAAATCAACTGCGGATTACCACGAAAAACCAAATAAAGAGGAAGTAATAACCAATACCACCAAACTCCGTGAAACATCCCTTCAATCTCTCCTACAGGAGGCCCGATCAACCGAACTGATCTTTGATCAACCATTTCTTTAATTACTAATAAATCCCTACCCTGATCAAATGTAAAAGCAAAAGCACCGTGTAGTGTACCGCTTGTTCTGGTGTTTATACCAACAATAAAGATCAAAATTAAAAGTCCTAATACTGATTTTTTGCCCATAATATTATTCCCAAAATACCTGTCGAAACAAATAAACACACCATAGCTAAATTTTGTAAATATATGGTTTGTGTACCATAATCTCCATTTAATAAATATGACCAATACCGGACAAGCGTAGAAGCAGATATGCTTAAAGCAATAATTTTTATATGACGGGTTCTCACCAGCAGTGCTGCCAAACCAATTATCGGAATAAAATACCAGACATATATTTCTCTAGTAAGTACAACAGGAATTAAAGCAATTAACCATAAATAAAATCCCAATTGAATTAGTTTTTCAAAATTTGTTTTAATTAAAACATATAATGGTAAAAAGACCACGCTCAAATATTTGATACTTATAGACATTATTAAAAATATAATTGACCAGATATTTTTTTGCTTCTTAAGTAACCATAAAGATCCTAATAAAAACGTTAACATCATAACTTCGTTATGAGGACTTATTAAAGTTTCAATTAAAATCAGCGGATTCAATGCATAAAAAACTAAAGCAGTTTTTGCCCTTTTGAAATCAATTGAACTAACTAAAGAATAAATCATCCGGCAATTAATTAAATAACAAACTGCAAATAACAATTTAAATAAAACTAAAGTAAAGACGAATTTTCCAAAACCTATAAATGATGGAAAAAGTGTAATTAATAACCAACCTGGTCCATAAGGATAATATCTGTGGGTCCAATGCATAAATCTGATCCATGAGTCATTGGGAAAATCTAAAGCTTTAAAAAAGTAAGGAGATAAATGATATTTGGTTACAATTCTTGCATCAAACATGTAATTAAAAAAATCATGAGAAAAGGCCGGATAAGCTAAAATCAGAACTGATGAAAAAATAATTAATATTTTTATATATTTTAGAGAAACTTTGCCAGTCTCTGCTTTTTTTAAAACAAGCAGATAAAAAACATACAAAATTGCTAAAATCAGTAAGTATGCAGTGGCTGAAAAGTTACGTTGATAATAACCGAAATAAATCAATTTTTGTTGAAAAAACTGATAAAATACATTGGCAGATAGAGTTAGATTTAAATCAATCTGTGTGTAAGAATAAATTATTAACAAAATCAATAAAATCAAATAACACAACGATAAAAGAAAAAAATTCTTACTTTTCATATTCACCTTTTATGCTATTTAGGCGAATCCGCAAAATGTCTTTTAATGCATCCCAAGAATCAACCAATGGACTTACGCGTCTGGTATCTACATAATGCCAATTGACAGGTACTTCTTTTATTTTATAACCTGATTTTTGAGCAATAAATAAAACTTCCACGTCAAATCCTGCTGTCACGTGAGATCCTTTTGTAAGTTTTTGTTTACCATAGAGAACTAAACGGTGAAAAATGTCATGAGCAACATTTTTCTTAAAGATTTTAAAACCGCACTGAGTATCTTCCAAACCTTCTAAACCTAGAATAATATTTCTGATAAGCATAAATCCTGGTCCCATCAATCTTCTCAAGAATGGCGCGCCTGTTCGTCTGCCTTTTCTTGAACCAATAACAATATCATAATTTTTAGTTGTTAAGAGTGGCATCATTTTTTCTATTTCATAAATAGGCGTTGCCTGATCCAAATCAGTAAATAAAATATATTCCCCGCTGGCTACTAACATGCCTGCCACAACTGTACCGGCTTTACCTTGGTGTTCATTGGCTAATAAGTGGAAATGACTGTTGGTTTTGATTATTTGCTTGATCAATTCCCGACTTTTATCAGAAGAACCATCATCAACTACCAATACTTCCCACGTATACGCCTGCTTTTCCATATAGCGGGCTACCTTATCCAAAGCTCCGAGTCTAATATTTTGTTCTTCGTTATAACAGGGAATTACTACAGATAAATGAGGAGTCATGGGTATTATTGTATGAGAAAGCTACCGTTATTGCAATGAACTTTTATAATGCACCAACTTAAAAACCTGAACTACTCCCACTTGCCATTCATTGGCAATTTCTGCTCTACCGAATCCGGCAATTTCCCATAATGGATGACCTAATGGTTGACAAATTTTCTCTTCACAAACAATCATCAGTTGATTGGTGACAGTTTTTCTTGACGGATCAATAGTTGGATTTTCAATTATTACGGGTGAAAATCCTTTAATTTCCAAAAAATACCTGTATGCGTGATCCGAGTTTTTACCGGCAATCAATGCAAAATTAAAAGGTTCTTTGTCCACGTGATTAATAATAAATTCGGAAATATCCCGGGTTTGAGTAGCGATTCTATTAGGGGTTTGTGAAATAGGAGTTTTTTCGATTTGAAAAAATAAAATAATTGGGATTAAAACAATAAAAAATATTTTTCCGATTATTAAGCGTGATATTTTTTCAAAAAATAGTCCAAATAATATAAATGGTAATGGAAAAGCAAACATTAAATAATAATCGTAAATGCTTCCTGTATAAAAAGACAGTATTCCTATTCCCACTAAGTACCAGATACCCAATATTTGTAATAACCGTCTATTGTTTAAATTTTTATAATTTTTAATAAAAGCATAAATACAGATACCGATTATCAAAAACATCATAACTATGGAAATTTCTGCATTTTTAATAATTAATAACCGCCAAAAAAGTCTTACAGATAAATCCCAAAATTTAAAAAGTGGTTCTGATAAACTGAAAGTTTTTGCATCCCCACCACGGGTAATAAATTGTAAAACAGTTTGTGTATTTATAAATTGATGACGGAATTCAAATATTATAAATGGCAAAAAGACTAAAAATAGTCCTCCGATACTTAATAAAACATGCTTTAGAGGTAACTTAAAACGGACGAGCCAAAGACTTAAAAATATAATCGGTATAAAGACAAAGGCTACATAATGTAGCTGTAAGGAAACTCCTAATGATAAACCAATAACACCCAACCATTTATAATTTTTATTGACAACAATTTTAAGCAAACTGTAAATAATTAATAGAGTAAAAAATGGCAAGATATTCGGGTTCCATGACGAATGTGAATGAATAATTACTAAAGGAGAAGCTGCATAAAAAACGGCAGCAACAATTCCCGCTTTTTCTGAAATAAATTCTCTACCAAGCTGCCATATCAAATAAATTGTAGCTAGTGAAAATAATGCCACCATAACTGCAGGTCCAACCGGATTGAGATTAAAGATCCATAAAAAAGGCACCATAAAGTAATAATAAATAGGACCTAAATACATCATCCCAACTGAAGTGATGGGACCCAAAAGTGTGAATTTATGATCAACAATCATTCTTTTGACTATTAACACATCCCTGCCTTCATCACCTAAAAAATTCATATAATCACCAATTCGATAAAGTCTTAAAAAAGCGCCAATTAAGATAATTAGAGTAATTACAATGAAAGGGATATATTTTTTTTTGAACATAACAAATTTTATTTTTTCCAGATAAATCGATTATAGATAAAAAAGTTATATGGTATGACTAAAAATCCTATGGCAAAAATCATCAGCAAAAACCATGCATCTTTCCCGAAAATAAAAACTCCAAAACTGACTACTACAAACTGAATAACTACTGCTCCTATTGATGTTGCTAAAAAATGACTGAATTTTTTTAGCAATAACTTTCTTCCTCTAATCTTTTTTTCTCTGAATGTCCAAAGATTATTACCGATAAAATTACATATTATCGCTACAAATGCTCCTATTCCCACAGCCAATCCGGGAAATAAATTAACCATAACCAACAGTTTTGAAATGATGCCTTGTGTTGAAAAACCAATTACACCAATCACTACATATTTTATAAATGTTGAATTGTTTATCACATACAAAATTACGTTCTTTATGTATTCAGATGGCGCAAATTTACTGCGTCCATGAATACGGTCAATAAATTGCAAAGGAATTTCATCAATTTTAAACTTTGCCAAAATTGCCCTATGCAGAAAAGCTATTTGAAAAGTATAGCCCGTAAATTTTTCAAGCCCTGAACCAACTTGTTTAAATATTTCTGTCTTTATCAGTCTATATCCTGAACTCCAATCATGCGGTTTAAGCAAAAAAAGACCAAACCGTACATAATTGTTGCCGACTATTGAAAAAAGTTTTCTGTGAATACCCCAATTTCCCGGTATGGACCCACCTTTCATATAACGGCTTCCCACTACAAAATCAACTCCTTTTTCATATTTTTCAAAAAATTCTGGCAATAACATGGGATTGTGTGACCAGTCTGCGTCCATCTGAATAAAAATTTCCGGGTTTAAATTTTTTATAGCCCAATTCATGGCATGAATATATGCTGCGCCCAATCCTTCTTTCTTTTTCGATAATAAAATAATATTGTCGTATTTTGTTTGCAATGTTTTAACAATGCCCGCAGTCTTATCAGGTGAATTATCATCAACAACAATAATTTTTAATTGATATTTTGGCAGTTTTTGTGACACACCTTCAATAGCTATAATTAAAGATTCTATATTTTCTTTTTCGTTATATGTTGGCAAAATTAAAACTGCTTGCTTCATATTGTCAGTTAAAAGAATCCCATGTTTTTTTTAAACCTTCGCTTAAGGTTATTTTCGGACACCAACCTAGAATTTTTTGAATTTTTGAAATATCAGGACAGCGTTTAGCAGGATCATCTTCGGGTAATTCTTTATAAGAAATTTCTCCCTGATAATTAATAATTTTTTTCATTAAATTTACTGTTTCTAAAATCGAAATTTCCTCAGGATTTCCTAAATTAAAAATTTGATTTTTTCCCTTTTTATCAAAAGCAATCAATTTTATACCTATAATCAAATCCGAAATATAACAAAAACTCCTGGTTTGCGATCCATTACCATATACTGTCAAAGGCAAATTTCTTTTTATTTGTCCTATTAAATTAGTTATTATTCTACCGTCATCTAAGCTCATACGCGGACCATAAGTATTAAAGATTCTGATAATTCTTCCGTCTATTCCAAATTTATTTTTATATACTGTAATCAGTGTTTCACCCAATCTCTTTGCTTCATCATAACAGGATCTTATTCCAACGGGATTTACTTTTCCCCAATATTTTTCTTTTTGAGGATGCTCCTCAGGATCACCATAAATTTCTGAAGTGGATGCAAAAATAAATATTCCTTTTTCCCGGCGTATTTTTTCCAGCAATAAATATGTACCGTAAGTATTTACCAATAAAGTTTCCAATGCGTATTGCTGATATTTTGGGGGGCTTGCTGGTGAAGCAAAATGGAAAATATAATCAAATTTGGGTAATTCGGGTAAAATTTTTGAACAATCATGATTGATAAAGGTGAAACGGGAGTTATTTGTAAGATGTGAAATGTTATCCAGACTACCTGTTATTAAATTATCCAAACAATAAACTTCATGCTCATCGTTAAGCAGATTTTCACATAAATGAGATCCTATGAAACCAGCACCACCGGTAACTAAACATTTCATTATACGTTTTCCCGCCAATAATTGAGTAAATCTTTAAGTGTTTTTTCGAATGGTACCTGTAATTTCCATCCGGTTTGTTTAACGAATTTTGAGTTATCACCTAAAAGAATCGCCACATCAGACGGCCGCATCCTGCTCACGTCTTGTTTCACTTCAACTTTGACTTTTGAATATGAAAGTAAAATTTCCAAAACTTTACTAATCCTCCATGTGGTTCCGGAACAAATATTATAAACATCGCCTCCTACACACTTTTCAACAGCCAAAAGATAAGCTCTGACCATGTCACGCACATCAGTATAATCCCGTTGGGCTTCCAAATTACCAACATAGACTACTGGTTCGCGTTTATCTTTTTCAATCTCAGCAATTTGTTTTGCAAAATTTGATTCGGCAAAAACTTCTCCGCGGCGGGGACCAGTATGGTTAAATCCTCTAGTTCTAATAATTTTCATACCATAGCTTTCATGATACTGATACCCTAAATAATCCATTGCCAATTTTGAAACCGCGTATGGTGATAAAGGACGTAAGGGATTGGTTTCTTTAATCGGAATTTCATTTGGCAAAACCTTTCCATATTCTTCAGATGAACATGCTATCTGTATCGTTACTGGTAAATTAGTTTTACGAACAGCCTCAAACAAATGAGCAGTCCCTGTGATGTTTACTTCCAATGTTTGGGTAGGAGATGCCCAAGAGGATTGAACATAAGATTGAGCTGCTAAATGAAATATATAATCAGGCTTAATTTTGTCAATTAAAGTATATAAAGAATGTGCGTCCAACAAATCTGCTTCTTCAACTTTAATTTTATATTTAATATGTTCAATATTCTCTGTTTTTGATCTCCATCTTTGAATACCATATACCTCAATACCTTCATTGATCAATAATTCCGCCATATGACTACCAACAAATCCAGTAATTCCGGTGATCAGTGCTTTTTTATTTTTTTTCATATATGTCCTCCTGATAAAATATCATATTTTTTTATTACCTGCCTACACTATAATATGCAAAACCTAATTTTTTCATCTTTTTGGGATCATAAATATTTCTCCCGTCGAAAATAATTGGTTTAGCCATAATTTCTTTAATTTTGCTTAAATCCAATTGTCTGAATTCATTCCATTCTGTCACAATTACCAAAGCATGACAACTTTTAGCTGCTTCGTATGCATTCTGACAAAAATTAATGTTCAAATTCATGTCTTCAGCTTTTGTCATCGCAATTGGATCATAAGCTTTTATTTTAGCATTTTTTTGCCTTAAATAGTTAATAATTTTTATTGATGGCGCTTCCCGCATATCATCGGTATTTGGTTTAAATGCTAAACCCAATATGCCAATTGTTTTATTATTTAATGATTTAAGTGTTTTTTCAATTTTTTGAATAAAAAATGTACTTGCCTGCTCGTTTACTTCATCTACTGCTTTCAATAATTTAAAATCATACTCAACATCATGGGCTATAGCAATTAATGCTTTAACATCTTTTGGGAAACAACTGCCACCATATCCTACTCCTGGATACAGAAAAGCTCTTCCCAAACGTTTATCATAACCTACTCCTTCCAG
>Ga0209210_1002998_pt1 | contig 11825 bp, 13 predicted proteins | sample RifGroA1_FD_183991 | JGI IMG/M metagenome (GOLD analysis project Ga0209210, IMG submission 183991) | Contaminated groundwater microbial communities from Rifle, Colorado, USA - Rifle Groundwater A1 (SPAdes) (version 2) | ecosystem: Environmental > Aquatic > Deep subsurface > Groundwater >...
CTTGACGCATGCACCTCCCCCTATTTTCTTGTATTTTGTCTCTTTAAGATAATCTTCTTCTTTATCACAAATTATTATGCTGAATTTATCAGGATAATATTTGTATATATTATAATTCTTTTTAAGTTGTTCAAATGTTTCTTGTGATAAGAAATCTACAGTATTGTCGCCTGTAGTCAAATCTAAATCTACAATACTGTCAACTCTATTCAAAAAACGATCGCGAGGCACGCCCCCACATAGATATGGTTTTGATGAGCCTATATCAGTTTGTACTTCTAGTATTTTTTGCAGCAACTCTTTGAGCTTCATTTGTCCTTTAAACGACTGGAGGTGCTGGTGGTTTGGCTGGCACAATAGGCGCTACTGGAGCCTCTAGTGTTGGGGCTTCTAAATCTTCTGAAACCTCAATATCTGGAGTCTCTTTAGATTTTTGTTCTAAATCTTTATTCTCTTGTTCTTTTCTTAATTCTTTGCGAGCTTTTTCTTTATCAGAATCTGATTGTAATTTATTTTTAATAGCAGCTACATCAGGATTTGGCTCAACTTCAGTTCCTTGCAAATCAATATCATGAGTCACCATTGCTCCACGTAATTTAGATATAATATCTTCAACACGAGTAGAGATATAGTTATTTGATTCTAATGCTTTATTTGTTGCCTCTGAAAGAGAAGGGAAAAATGATGCTAATCCCAAACTATCAAGCATCATATCTACAATAGATAATTGTCTTGGAATTTCACGAGTCTTGAAAACTTTAGCTAAATCTTCTAATTTAGCCACAACATCATCTACTTTAAGATTTTGAAATGCAACATCAATCTTAGAATCAAAAGAGCTTTTAGTATCTGTTGTATCTGGATCTGCAAGATTTTCAGGCTTGGCAGACTCATCTTCACTTATTTCAATTGCAGGGGCGTCAGTTATTGGTTTAACATCTTCAACTGGTACTGGTGGCGTAGGAGCAGGAACAGGCGGGGCAGGAGGAGCGTCTGGAGCTAATTGAGCTTCAACTGTAAGTAGTTCCTCTTGATCTTCGACTTCTAATACATCATTTGCGTGAGAATCATCTGTTGAACCTGGAGCTTTTAAATTTTTAAAGAAGTCATTAATGCCTTTTGACTTTGGGGCTTCTTGAGGAATAATTGGCATGCTTGGAGCGCTTTCTCCAGGCTTTGCAGTTGATCCAGGAATACTTGCTGGCAAACCTCCAATAGCACCACTACCTTGTCCTGGTGGGGCTGGAGAAGCTGTTGGAGGCGCATTAGTGATTCCTCCTGGCTTTGTAGCGTCTACTGGCTTTGCAGCAGGTTTAATAGCCGGCTGTGGAGAAGATTCCATTTTTAAATCTTCATCTTTGCCTGATTGATCTTGAGCAACAGAATATAAAATATTAGCAGCTTTAACAAAACCGTTTTTATTTAAAACGTTTGCCTGCCTAACAATTAAATCTTCATATAAACGCGTAGATAAACTTTTTTTATTTATAAGTTGAATTTTCTTTTTTAAATCATAAATAGCTTCTAATAATGATTCAAATTCTTTGCCCGAAAACATTTGACCTTCATTAGATCTTAATAATTTTTCTGCAGAATCTAATCTTCCAATAATTTTACTACGTTGTTTCTCAATAATGCCTCTTGTTTCCGCTACAGAATTTACATCTTCTTTTGCGAAATCAATATCTTGCTTTACAGGAGGCTGTTCTTTTGTAACATTTGATTTATTAGGAATCAAATATCCTATATCTGCATTTCCATAAAAGTATGATTGTGCATATTTGTACTTCAAGTGCGCCCCTTCCTGATAATATCTAAACCAATGAATAAAATCACTAACTTCTACGGGATTCCATCCGGCTGTAACTTGAGCTAATGCCGATTTATTATCAACTTTATTTTGTTGACTAATTAAAAGATCTTTTATTGCCTGCATCCATTTTTCAATATTTCTTTGACCAGGAATATGCATATATTGATTATCATTATTTGGATAAGCTATAACATCATCTAATGCTGGAAGCTCATCATGAGGAACATTTTTAAGCCATTTAACAAGGTTTTTAACCTTATCACTATTTAATAGTTCTTCAATATATTCTTGTGAATATGGTTGTGCCAATCCAGGATATGTTTCTGGATCCCCAATTAACTCATCAATTTTTCCTGGTTTATAAGGATTCATTATTGCTTTTAATTCCTCAGCTGTTGGGAATTCTGTAGGATTTTTTGGCTCTTTAATGTTTTTTGGTTTACTCATTGCAATTACTCATTGATTTTTTTATTAATGGTTTCGCTAAGAACTTTAGCATCTGCCAGGCGCATTTCTTGAGATGGTTCTTTATCAGGTGATGGCATTTTTAATTTACACATCTCTTCATTAAAAACTTCCATAAAATATAATGAAGACTCAAGATCCATTTGAGATAATACTTTTTTTATTACATCATGAAATACAGAAATATGCTGATCTACAACTTGTAATGTAACATTATGTTGAACCACTTGATCTGGCTGTTGTTCAGTAAATTTGTAATATTTGTCCAATAAATTAGCAAGAAGCTCGCCATATTCTTTAAACATACGATCTACTCTTGTATTAATATTTCTTGGATCTGCTTGAATTTCATCAAAGATTTGAGCAAAACGAGTTTCAACAACAACACATAAATGCGCTACCATTTTACGAACATCAATCTTTTCACTTGCCAATTCTAACATCTTACTTTTATAGGTTGGATTATTTTGAATAGATAACTCTAATTGGTCTTCGGTTGACATTACAACTGCTGATTTAGTCTTTGTTATATCTTCTTGTATTAAATTATAAATATCTAAATAATTTTCGTGAAATGATTTAATTGACTTTTCAGCAATAACAAATTTAACCTCACTAATATTTGTATACTTTGCCTCAAGCCAATCGTGCACATCTTTTGGAGAAATGCCAATAACTAATTTTGATATAATCTCATCACGATCGGGATGCTCCAATATTTTTTTCAATGACGTTTTATTCATATATACCTATATATGATGCAAAAAAAATGGCTTGCTAATAGCAAGCCATTTAAAATTTATATTTTAAAATTTATTTAACTATTTTCGCCAAGACGACCTTCTCTTGTATTAAAGATCGATTGTTGAGGCATTTCAATGCCTTGGGTTTGTTGAGATACGTCACCACCTGGAACTTTACTACCATTAATTAAATCAAATCCAGTATCAAAATTATAGGTTTTTTTATCCAATTCACATTGCCAAATATGTTCTCCAATACGAGCAATTTGGGCGCCCGCATGATCTGGGCAATATCTTGAACTTAATGGGGCTTCTAAAATCTTATATTCTTTAGTCATTTGACTTTTATCAATTGCTTTTTTAGAATCAGCAATTTTATTAGATTCTTCTAAATCTTTACGAGGATTTTCATATTTTTTTTTAATCTCATCTATTTTCTTCTCATCAGCTGCTTTTTTATTTGTTAAAGCATCTGGATTAGCTGCAATTGTTAATAATAACTCATCAATTACTGATGCTTGCTTTTTAAGAGCTGGGTCATCTGATGAATCAAGAGCGCTTGCCAAATTTGCAAGCTCTTCTAATGATTCTGGGGTTATATGTGAATCTTCTGCAGGCTCTAGATTATCAACATTTTCTGCTGCAATTCTTAAAGTATGAGCCGCTGAAACGCAAGATTCTGCAACTACTTTAGCGCAGTCATCATCATATTCTGCTAAAAGTAATGCTTCGTTATTTGGGCTTTCTAGCCAAGAAGCAATGGCGTATAACATATCTGCAATTCTCATTTACAACTCCAATTAATTTTGAAACTCTTCTAAAGCATCATCAAGATCTTTAACCCCTGATAAAACTTCCAATTTAACTTCTTGAGGTACAAGGTTCCATATTTTACGTTCATCTGCACTTAAATTAGAAATTAATTCTCTAACATTTTTCTTAGGCAAAATTGGACTTTTGACAGGTATTGCTCCAACAGCCCTTTCTTCTTTAAATTTTTGCTCTTCTTTAGATTTTTTAACTAACGGAACAATATGTTCTTTTAACATTTGCAATTTAGGAAGTAGCATCTTGTACTACTTTTTCCAAAGTAGATTTTGGTATTTTACCCCAAAGTTTTTTAAATTGTGGAGTGAACCATATACTTGTAGCTAATTTTACCACACTTTCATAAGGTCCAATAAATTGATTCCACTCATGAATCGCATTTACTCCAGATAATCCAATTAAATGAGAAACTAGTCTTACAAAATTTTCTTTCTCATGATTTTCAAGATTTCTTGTTAATCTACTTGTATTTCCGATTTCTTCCACTTCTTTTATTAAATTATCTATTCTTGTATTATCAATTAAACCATGTGATGATAAATTTTTTAAAATATCAATAGCGCCAGTATCTCTAGCATTTCTTAATTGATTAGCAAACGTATCAAATGTATGAGTTAATCTTCCAATTTTTTCCTCTATAAATCTTTTTGCCATAGAATTTAAAATTGAAGAATCCGAATAAGTGCCTTGCGTAGTAAAATAATCTCCATAAGTTTCTACCAGATTAAGAAATCTAGATCTTTTAATACCCCATTTATCTGAACCATGCGCTCCAACTTCAGTAATTATTAATTCTGAAATATCAAGTAATATTGCCGCCATCTTCTCTAATGATAAATTATCTTTATTAGTATATAATTGAGATATTTTTTCAATTATTTTTCTAGCATTCATTATTCCTAAAGAACCGCGAGAGCCAAATTGAGCGAATGGATCGTTTGCAAAATTTGCAACCTCTCTAAGCTCTTGTGAGGATCTAACTATTTTGGCCAATCTATCTATAATTTCAATTAATTCTGACTTAGCTTTAATTTTAAATTCATCAAGACTTATTTTTGCATAATTTTCATCATATGCTAATAGCTTAAGTTCAAATTTTCTAGCTAACTTAAGAAGATTGTTCATATATTACCCAAAAATTTTAGAATTATTAAATGTAGCAGCTTCATAAGTTTCATCCATCCCTCTTCTATATAATGGACGACAATTGCCTTGTTTATCTTGATAAACCTTATGAATTGGCAATCCAGTATGACCGCATACAGGATGTTCGCTAGATGCGCTTTTAACTATCATTGAACAAGTACATTCTGCTTCTTTTTTAACACCAGATAAGCCTGTTAAATAAATATTAAATCCAGAGGCATATGCTTTTTCATCACCAGAGTTTGCTAATACATTAAGAGCATCTTCTGCTTTTGCATGATTTCCGTCAACCATTGCTTGCCTAATATTATTAATAACATCACTTGGCTTTAATCCAAATTGAGCTGAAGCTGCAGCAGCTACTTTAAAATCTGTTTGATTTGTTACATATAATGAATTAACAGCGTCTTTATTAAATGAAGAAACTGAACCGTTACATAATAATACACTTGGAGAACTAAGCTTACCATTTGCAACCTTAATAGGAACAGTAAATGCAACTTTACCACCATCTAATGATACTCCATAATAAATAGTAGTATTATCGCTAGAAGTAATAGTAATTTGTGGATTTTTATAACCAAATGAAACGACTTCTCTTGCAATTGCTTCCATGGCAATTTTAACTTTATCTGCACCAAATTCAAATGCAGCAACTCCAAATGGAGATGAAAAAGTTTTTTCAAATGAGATAAACTCATCATATTTTGGAAGCTCTACATCTTTAACTGTTACAGTTTCAATTTTTTGACCGACAATTGAACCATCAAAAAACTCCGACTTGCCTTGTCTTGTAGCATTTAATCGTGTTAATGCAATTTCTGTATCACTAACTTCTCTATTTTCAGAAGCAGCCTTTGTTAATACGCTTAAAATTGCAGATGATGTAATTTGAAGTTTCTTACCTGCATATTCTTTAATATAAGATTTAATATTTGTATTATTAAGATCGGCTGGACCTGAATTTCCCATAAATGCAGTGGCTTCAATTAATATATTTTTAGAAACTTCTATTGGCACTAATAAGCTTGTTACGCCTTTAGGTGTTTCATAATCTGCTTGAATAACTAAGAATTTCTCATTTCCTTCGACAACTTTTAATGCATTTGGTTTTAAGTTCCAAGCGTCTAATGTTGAGCCAATAGATTTAATTGCTTTATCAGCTAATGATTGGGAATATTGTTTTAACGGAATAGATGAGTCAAACACGCTACTAAGAGCATTTGCTAAAATTGGATCAGATACTTGATAGGTGGTTTGAATGTCTTTAGCATCATCGCGGGTAGATTTGTTTACAACCTCTTCTTCAACAACACCTAATTCGTCTCCAAAGAATTGGGCAAATTTAGTATTTTTTGTATATAATTTAGCATAAAGACTTCTAAAGTCTGATTTGCTTATAAATATTTTATTGTTATCTGCCATTTTTTCGATAACTCGGGACATGGCGCCAAAAGTTTGATCATGAGGAAAAGCCTCAACACATTTAGCTAATTTTGCAGCTAAAATTGGGGTTGCTACTTTTTCATTATCCTCTACTGACTTTGCTAAGGAACTAATTAGTTTCTGTATTTTATCAAAACTCATTTAAACACCTATTCCGTTTATACCAATTCAGGGTATTTATTTAATACCTCTTTTTTAGCTGATTCTGTAAGCTCATTTAATAAAGCTTTAACTAATTTCTTATTTTCAGCTAATTTAGAAGGGAGATATCGTTCAATTTGTGAAAGTTCAGTACGAGGAATTCCTAATTTGCTTGAAGCAATTTTAACTAAAGGATCGCCTTTATAATTAATTTGTAAGTCTCCAGCAGTTTTGCTAATAGACACTTGCCAATCAGATGCGGTCTTTTCTACCGATTCGTCATCTTGATAAATTGATACTATATAATCTCCATCATCAGAACTTTGAATTTGCCAAAGGTTTGCACCATTGTCAGAATCTTTAAATCTAACAACATCGAAAGCTACCCTTTCGATTTGGTCTTGTACATCTTCAAGTTTATAGGCTTTTTTTAAAATCTTAGTCTCTAAGCCTGTATAGTCTATTGCAAAATTTGACATCATGCGCTCCAATATATTGTGCCGTTTAATATGCATAAATATGTGCTACTATTAGTATTTCGAAAATATTACCCTAATTTAATCAAATTATATTATAATTAAAACAAAAACGGCATGCTAATTAAAGCATGCCACTATTAATCATTTTCAATAATAGAATCGTTTGATTTATCAATCCAAACTTTTTTGCCATCTATAACTTTTAAAGTTTTACCTTTTATATTGCTCATTCTTTTTATAGTTGCTTGTCTAATTTTTTCCAAAGCTTCTGGAGTATGACGATAGCCCAAACCATTTTTTTTACCTAAACAATTTTTATTACCTTTTAAAGATTCAGAAAGATTTGTTCGATGCTCTTCAGATCGCTCTTTACCTCTCCAAAAATCTCCTACATCATTTTTAAACTTATCAGATCGTATTTTACCAGTATTGCCTTTAGAAACCTTCTCTCGTGTTTCTTGAGAGACTTTGTGTCCCATTAATTTATTAGAGACTTTACGTTTCCAATCTTCTGTCTTTGATGCATTATTTCCACCATTAGAAACATTATATCCTTTACCCATAGAAATATGACTTTCATATTGAATTATTAATAATACTTCAACCTCATTGGCATCATCCTGCGTCTTGCATGAAGTAATTGATTCAAACATGAAATTTTCAATACCATATTTTATCATTGCATGATGTATAATTTGATTGGGATTATTTTTAGCCGCTCTTTTATGATCATACCATCGTTGCTTTAAAGCTATAGTTTGCCCAATATAAACTTTATTATTTACTATATTTGTTATACAATATAGTGAGTATATTTTTTGTATCTCTTGCGCCATTCAACGCCTCCATACAATATATACCTTATTTTGGTAAGATTTACCACTTCTCTTCTCGAACCTCGGCTATTTTTTGAAGAATTTCTTTAATCTTCTCATCACTTTCAATAATTTTTCTAATTTTCTTTCTGGCGCCGCCATAAACTCTTTTGCCATTTTTATAATCAACATTACCATTTAGAGATTTAGTAATGGAACTTTGATTGACATTTAGCATTTTGGCAATTTCCATCTGAGTATAGCCGTCTGCATATAATCTAATAACTTCTCTTTGACGATCTGTTAATAATGTATCTACAACTCTCCAAAATTCAATCTTAAGCTGATCTTCAAGATCCATTAAGTTTTCATCATACTGAAAAGGATTTAATCTGGCAGATATACTATCTTCATTAGGAAATGCTTCCATCATATCATTCGAACATGCCGTCTCAAGTAAAAGGTATTGGTAGGAATCAGACCTGTTTTTTCTACGCTCCATATTGCCTCATTAAAGTTTAATGTTATGTCTTATCAAAATATCTCTAATAGTAGTTCTACCACACTTAAATTGTTTAGATAATTCAATTATTGAAATAATGCCCTTACTATATTCTTTATCTGTACTATTTAACTTTTAACACTAAAAACAAGGGACTCATAATTATTTTGTGATAAAAATTCATCAATATCCTTATAACCATCTGGTAAATAAAAATTATGAATATTAGCTAACTTACCAAACTTATCTAGAATGCGCCTTCTTCCTTTTTCTCCAGCCTCATCCTTATCTAATAATAAAAATATATTATTGGTGTATCTGCTAATGAGTGAAAATTGATAGGTACTCATATTAGAATTTCCTAAAGCAACAATATTTCTAAATCCTTTTTCAACAGACTTAATTACATCAAACTGACCTTCAACCACAAAAACGCCATCATTTTCTAATATTGCTTTTTTATTTTCATATAATCCATATAAAAAGTTTCCTTTTTTAAACTTTTTATATGCATTAGATATAAATTCTGTGTTTTTATATTTAGATATTTTATTCTTTTGTCTATCAGAGTCTGATAATAATGTCCTGCCAACAATTCCAACAATGTTACCATAAGCATCTCTATAAGGCATTACTAATGGATGATTTTCAAAAAATAAAAAATTAAGCGTTCTAGGACACCAAGCGTCTTCTATTTCTTTTGAATATAAAAGCTTATCATCTCTTAACTCCGACTCATCAACTAATGATAATAGTGCGTCTATATTTTGAATATTAGGAAAATAACCAAAATCAAATTGATCTTGAGATACTATAGCAAGTCTTTCATCAAGATAATCTTTGCAAGCTTTGGCTTCTGGATAATTGTTAAGTAAGTATTTACATGAATCAACAATATTTTTAAGCATCAAACATCCTTGTCGACATTTTTCAATTTTTCTTTTAACATATTTTTAAATGGTATGCTTAAATTATCTAATGGTTGACCACAACTCCCACATACTATATCATCTTTTACATGTTTTGGTCTACTTTCTATATTACATTTGGGACATTTAACAGAAAAAGATGTCGTATTTTTAGGTTTAAATTGTTTAGAACTTTTCATTTGCATTTTTGCAAAATAAGTAATATTAGATATTTCTTTATGACATATAGAGCAATATACTTTATCTTCTTTTGGATCTATATATGGTTCCATATGTTTTCCACAACCTTTATTTGAGCAAGGCATTGTGAACGCCATAATTATTCCTTTGTTTTAAGAGTAGAAATTATTATTGAAACATCATCTGGATATTTAACATCAATAATAACTTGCTGATCTCCCTGCCTATTAACACCTAATTTCGGCATTTTAACAATATCTTTATTTTTTGTTTTGGGAGATACATATATATCTTTCATTCCATCAATTGTGTTAATTTTTTTAGTACACCCCTCTAAAGCTTCTAGCAATGAAATATCTAATTTAGATATAACATTCATTTCATCAAGTGTAAGACCATCTATTGGAATAACATTTATTTTTAAATGAACATCTGTATATTGATCTGTATTAAAAATACTGCCAGCAAAATTACCCATTCCGCCTAATCTTAATATTCCTCCATTTGGGATACCTCCTGGTATTGAAACTGATACAGATGTCTCCACCATAATAGAACCTTCTGTCTTACACTCATGACATGGAGAAACTGGAACTCGCCCTTTACATTTATCACACGTTCTAGCAGAAAAACTATGTCCTTGTTGATTAACAATCATACCATTTCCACCACAACGATCGCATCCGTTATTTTGTTGAATTCCGCCATTACCGCTACATGACCCACATTTAACTTTTCTATTATACTTAAGATCTGTTTTTGACCCAATTACTGATTCTTTAAATGATATAGTAGCATTTAATGCTATATTACTATTGACAATATGAGTAAATGGAGATTGTGGTCTTGAATTCCAATATGGAGTATTTGGCTCGGTATCTTTTCCTGTTGATACGATTTGATATGCTTCATTTATTTGCTTAATGATACTATCATCTGATTTATTAATATCTGGATGATGTTCTAATACCTTCTTTTTATATGCTTTTTTAATTTCATCGGACGTAGCGTCATATTTAATATCTAATATGTTATATGCTTCTTTTTTGTTCATTAATATGCCTTGTGCCCTTGACCTTTGCTTTTGTTTTTGTTTTTGTTTTTTTAATTTTCGGCGCTTTAATTTTGCCAGTTAAAATAAATGCATAATATAGCGCGACCGCCACAGCGTCCGCCATATCCATACTTTCACTTTTAATTTTGCCTTTTTTGTCCTTGACATATGGGAATGTAATTCCTAAATGTTTAGACACAAGGTCCGGGATTTCTTCTTTTTTGGGTAGGGTTTTTCCTAATTTAAGCGCGTGCCTTATTGACATAACACTAAATAAGCCTGGATGAGAAGATAAATAATCATATGCCATAATACCCAATGCCCTATTAAAAGCTGATAAGGTAGTAGTAGTAGTAGCAGTACTCTTAATCATAAATAAGATAAGATCTTCAATACCAATATAATCTGGTTTCTCAACATCTATAATTTCCTTTATTTTATTTCTAGTAAAGATAACTTTATCTAAAATAGTTCCATCTTTAGGTGGTTTTACAAAATCACATTTAATAAACTGTATTTTATTATTATCATCAATCTCTAATACTGACCATCCGACACAAGAAGAAGAGATGTCCAATCCAAATATTTTTTTACTCATACCAGGAGATATAACTTGAAAAATAAAAACGAGGATTAAGATTTCTCCTAACCCTCGTTTAAAACACTATATTAAGTTTTCTTTAAACGCTTGGCTCATCGCCTGCATATGCAGGAAAGCTTTGATCCAATTCTTCATCATCAGCCATACTGACGGTTGGAGTTTTTGGAGCTTGCTTAGGGGCTGCCTTTTTACCTGCTACAACCGCTGGCGCTACTGGGGCTGCGGCAACACCATCAGCACCATTAATCTTATCAAGTCTCTTTTGAACTTCTGCTGGTGTTGGGGGAGTTACTCTGCGCTTTAAATCATCAAAATCAACTGCATCTTTTTTGACTTGGTCTTCTGCAGACAATGGCTCTTTTGAGATTGGTTGAACTGAATAATATCCAGTTGCGCCACCATTTTTATCTACAACAATATCAATATCATATTTGGTTGGATCTCCCCAACGCGCAGTATTTCTTGCTAATTTTCTAATCTGTGAATAAACTGCGAAAGATACGTCCAAAATTTTGTATGTATTGGTCTTTCGACTAATTACGCCAAGCAGCCAACGCGCCTTGGCTTTATCTTGTCCAAGATCACAAAGTGGACAGCTTCCATGGACAGCCGAACATGATACTTTATGTCCAAAACCAGCCTCGCCATCTTTCTTATACTTATGTACTAAATACTGAAATGGT
>Ga0209210_1003005_pt1 | contig 11808 bp, 9 predicted proteins | sample RifGroA1_FD_183991 | JGI IMG/M metagenome (GOLD analysis project Ga0209210, IMG submission 183991) | Contaminated groundwater microbial communities from Rifle, Colorado, USA - Rifle Groundwater A1 (SPAdes) (version 2) | ecosystem: Environmental > Aquatic > Deep subsurface > Groundwater >...
GGAGTTTTACGGTTTTGGCAATTTCTATATTTTGGCAGTCAAGTTTGATGCTTTTGCAGTTTACTCTACAAAAGTCTTTGGGACTTTGGTTTGTAGGGGAAAGAAGCTTTAGCCCAGACACGCCTTCGATTGCCCATGTTTATTTCTTCGGCAAACAGATGCTTAGGCCGTACGGTACCTTCCCCCACCCTAATGTCGCAGCCGCTTTTTTTGTTGTCGGTTTTATTATTTTATTTGCTCAACAAAGATCCAAGATCGGGAAATTAAATATTTTTGCCTCGGTGGTTTCTTTGTTGTCGGTTTTCCCGACTTTTTCCAAAGGCGCGGCAGTTTCCCTTTTTGTAAGCTTGGTGTTTCTTGTTAAAAAACCTTTTTATTTGACAGTCGTATTTCTGGTTGCAGTTTTTTCGGCTTTTATTTTTTTCCAAAACTTGCCGGAGGCCCAAGTTGCTTCTATTGCCGAAAGGCTGGTTTTGTCGCAAGCCGCATTCGAGCTCATTTTAAAATATCCGTTATTTGGGGTTGGATCGGCAAACTTCGTGCATACTTTAAGCTCATTTAACTTATTTTCGATTGCCGACACCAGACTTATTGCACCAGTGCACAACGTTTTCCTTTTAATTTTCGCAGAGGAAGGAATTGTCGGTTTGTCTTTATTTGTAATACTGCTTTACGCAGTTTTTAAAAATATTTCCTCAAGGTGGCAATTGGCTCTTGCTACAGTCATCATCATCTTTTTTTCAGTTGATCATTTTCTCTGGACTCTTCAGCAGGGCCGTTTCCTTTTTTGGCTTTCTGTGGCCTACATTCTGCGTTCGTCAAAAGTCTCTCCTGCCTGATATATTAGAAAGCGATGATTAAACGCGTCTTTTACAACGCTGGTGCGCAAATTTTAGGGAAAGGTTTTACGGCCGGTACAACCTTGATTGTGACTCTTTTGGTGGGTCGTTCCTTGGGTCCTGCGGGTTTTGGGGATTTTACCAAGATTTTTGTGTTCGTAGGTTATTTCTATACTTTTTCCGATTTTGGCCTGAACAGTATATATGTTGCCAAATCAAATCCCAAAAACGAGGCAGCGCTTTTTAGAGTATTGGTTTCTTTAAGGTTAGTGATGGCTTTGATTTTTGTGGCTTTGACGCTTTTAGTTGGGTTCTTTTTGCCTTACAATGCTGCAGAAAATACAGGTTTTGGGCCCGTTGTCAAAATCGGAATCGCCGTTGCGTCACTGACAATCTTGACCCAGGCACTCTATACGAGTGCTAATTCCCTTTTTCAGAAAAAGTTAAGGTATGATCTTTCGACGATTGCCGCCGTAACAGGCGCAATTGCGATCCTTTTGACAGTTTTTTTAATTAGCCTTGAAGGCGCATCGGTTATCCGGTTTGCCCAAGCTTATGTTGTAGGGGGTATTGTGACGGTTTTTTCTGCCTACTTGATTTTATATGCCAAATGGCAAATTTTTGTTCTTCCAAAGATAGGCTGGGGCGCCTTTTTAAATTATCTTTCCAAATCATGGCCGGTTGGCCTTGCTCTTATTTTAAATTTGATTTACTTTAGGGTCGATGTTTTAATTCTTGCCTGGGTTCGCCAGCCCCAAGAAGTTGGCATTTACGGCCTTGCTTACCAGTTTTTTGAGTCGAGCTTGGCAATCCCTATTTTTTTTGTTAATGCAATTTACCCGCTTTTGGCAAACGTTTACAGGCAAAATCAACGGAAGTTCTATAAGGATGTTAAATTTTGGATATTGATGCTTTTTTCAATTTCGGTTGTACTTTCAATTTTCCTGATTTTGGTGTCGTTTTTGATTCCATTTCTCTATGACGTACGGTTTACACCTTCAACATTACCTTTAGTGATTTTGGCATCCGGTATTCCTTTCTTCTTTCTTTCCGCACTCTTGTGGCACGTCTTAATTATTTTTGACAGGCAGAAAAATCTGGTATTGGTGTACGGTGCGGGTGCTTTGTTTAACCTTATTGCAAACCTGATTTTTATTCCGAAATTCGGCTACATTGCCGCTGCGGTAACCACTGTTGTCTCAGAGGCATTCATTCTATTCTTATTAATTGTTATTGTTTTGGCAGCATCGAAATTAAAAACTGCAAACTCATATAATCGCTCGCAGAAAACTGTAGATTTATAGTTCAAAGAAATTTTCTGCTTGCTCTTGTAAACTTAAAGGACGGTACCGAGGTCTTAAAGACCTCGAAAGTTTATGGTTGAAGTATTTTGCGACGGTGGCTCAAGAGGCAACCCCGGGCCTGCAGCTTGGGGTTTTGTCCTTAAAGTCGACGGGCAGATTACAAAAGAAGATTGCGGCTATATAGGAATTGCAACTAACAATTTCGCTGAGTATACTGCACTTGTTGAGGCGCTTTCTTATCTAGAGGAAAATTTTGAAGGTGGATCGGCAAGGGTCTATCTTGACTCAAAGCTTGTGGTTTCGCAGTTAAACGGGGAATACAAAATCAAGAATTTAAACATCGCAAAATTAGTAAAGCAAGCGAGGGAACTCGAGAAAAGTTTAGGCGATATTGTTTATAATCACATACCAAGAGATCAAAACAAAGAGGCAGACAAGTTGGTTAACATCGCTTTAAACAAAAATCTATATGGAGCTTAGGGATTACTGGCAATTACTAAAGAAAAATTTGGCCTTTATTGCTTTTTTGGCGTTTCTTGGTGCAGCTGGCGCTTACCTTCTGACTTCAAATTTTCAAGGCGGGCAACAGGTGCAAAAGCATTATTTGCTTATCGAGGAGACAACACCCGTGGGTGAGTTTGGAAGTCCTGTAATTTTTCAAGAGTCTGTGGATCTGACTGATACTGCTGTTGCTATTTTGCAAACTTACGATTTCAAAAAAGAAATACTTGCAAATCGGGAGAATTTGATTGTTAAAAAAGAGGCACGGCAAGTTTTGAATTTACAGGCGCAGGCAAGCCAAAAAGAAAGAGCTGGTGAAATCATAGAGGCCGCGGCCGCAAACTTTAACGGGGAGACAGCCAATCTTTTTGGTCATAACAGCAAAATCAGACTTGCAGAAATTGGTACCTCTTACGAATCTTTAAGACCGGCTTTAGACAAAAAGATTACGACTGCCTTTGGCTTTTTGCTTGGGGCGGCGTTTGCAGTATTTGCAGTAGGCCTAAAGACCTATTTTAAAGTGTAGATGGACAAACCTGCCCCCAACGCTGATATTGGAAACCAAATATTAGTAACCGATACCGATACCTTCCTCGGTTCGGAAATTGCAAAATCTCTTTTATTTGCAGGGTTTAGCGTTTACGGCGTCGGCAATTCACCGCTTACAACAGACCTTCTTTCCAAAAAAGAGTTTACTCTTTTAGAGGTTGATTTTTCTCAGCCCCTGCCTTCATATTTACCAAAATTCGAGAGCGTCTTTTTTCTGGGTTTTTTAAAAGACCGTAATTTCATGACTCTGGGGGATACGAACTTTTCTCCCCAAATTCGGAATTTATTAAGTAATAATTCTGAGGGGCAGAAGGTTTTTGTTTTACTTCCGATTTTTGCGGATGTTGAGGTTTTGAGAAAAAAGATTGCCGTACATAATCTCCATCAGGATACTGATTTTGTCCTAATCGGTGATGTTTACGGCTTGGGTATGCCTCTTGCCCATGACAATAAACATCTTCATAGCAATTTACTTGTTGATTTAATCTGGCAGGCTGCAAAAGACGACAAAATTATCTTAAAAAACGAGGGTCTTGAGCTAGTTTATCCTACGTTTGTTGCGGATGCAACTTTTGCAATCTGCAAGCTAGCGTTTAAAAAAAGCGAACAAAAGGTCCACTTTGTAGTTTCTGACGAGCCCAAAACTGTCCTTTCCGCTTCCTATGCGATCCAGCATGCTTTGACGATGACACTTGGTAAAAATATCGAACTCTTTTTTGAGGGTCCTGAACCTGTTGAAAAGTCACAGGCACCAAAGGCCGTGGATATCGCCAATCTGGAGTTTGAGCCCAAGCAAAACTTGGAAGAGGGCTTGAAGATAACCTTTACGGACTTGGGGAAAAGAGGACTGGTTGAGTTAAACAAACCCAGATCTTACATAGACGGTGACCGAGGCGATACGTTACAACCGCAAAAGACCGATATAATCTCTCCTGAAATTGACTATGGGAAAGACAAAAAGGCCAATTTATTTAAACTCAAGATTTTTCGATTTGTGCCCAAAGGGCGTTTTAGGTCTATTCTGGTTCTGCTTGCGGTTTTGGCAGTTTTAACCTTTGGCAAAAGCGCACTGGATATCTATATGGGCATTTCAAATCTTAAGTCGGCCAAATATGAGGCACTTTTAGGTAATTTTTCCAAATCGCATGATCTTGCAAAAAAATCTAAAGAGCATTTTGCCGCATCTGCCACGGAAGTAAAAGTTTTGACTTATCCGGTAAAGTTCTTTTTGCCCCAAAAAACTCAAGGGATGATCTTTATCCTAAACGGTGCTTCATTTGGGGCGGATGCTTTGTCTGCGTTTGCCCAAGGGGCGGGTGAGCTTGCAGGAGATCTTAAGCAAATAACGGCCAAAGATTCCAAGGCAGAGAATCTGGATTTTGAATCGGCATCGGCAAGCTTTAGCCGTGCCCACTTTAATGCATCAAGAGGCGCGGCATTTTTCGATGAGGCTCAAAAAGCAGGCATCCCAGCCGGCCCAATCGCAAAAGCCAAGGAATCCTTCGTACTTTTGGATAGTTTGTCAAAGTCTTCAATGGAAATTGTAAACTTGACTTTAGATATTACAGGTCGGGGCCAGGCAAAAACTTATCTTATGCTTTTTCAAAACAACACGGAACTGCGGCCGGGAGGCGGTTTCATCGGAAATTTCGGACTTTTAAAATTCGAAGAGGGGAAACTCAAAGAGATCATAGTCGAGGACGTTTATACTGTTGACGGGCAGTTAAAAGAACAAATTGAGCCTCCCAAACAATTAGCGCAGCTTTTGACTGTCGATAATTTTTATCTGCGGGATTCAAACTGGAACGCGGATTTTGAGGCAAATGCAACTTTGGCACGCGATTTTCTTAAAAAAGAGACAGGAGCAGATGTTGATGGAGTGATTGCCATTGATTTGACTTTTGTTGCAAATCTATTAAAAGCCACAGGTCCTGTTAAGCTTGCGGATTATAACGAGGAGATCACGGCTGATAATCTTTTCGAGAAAGGGGAATATTATAGCGAAGTCAATTTTTTCCCGGGTTCTACCCAAAAGCGGGACTTTTTCGGTGCCTTAACGCGGGTCCTCATCACAAAAATGTTGTCAGATATCGCACAAATAGGAGAAGACGGCGAATCTTCTGGTGACAGCCATTTTGTAGAGGTCGCGGTCGTTGTCAAAGAAGCTTTGGCCAGAAAGCACATCATGATGACATTTGATGATGCGAATCTTTCTGCCTTTGCCAAGGCAAAGGGGTGGAATCATCCCCTGCCTCCTGCCAATTTTGACCCTTCAATTGATCTTGGCGAAACAAGGGATTTTTTAGCGCTTTTGGAAGCAAATCTCGGGGCAAATAAGGTAAACCGGGTACTTGAGCGAAAAGTCGATTATGAGGTCAATGTCGGCCGTGACGGGGATTTGGCTGTCAAGCTTACAATTGACTACACTAACAACAGCCAGGCAGAAACCTGGCCGGTCGGCAAATACGTTAATTATTTAAGGGTCTATGTGCCCAAAGACTCAAAGCTTTTGGAATACAAAAATGCCGTCCAAAAAATCGAAGAAGTAGAAACTGTCGCAGGGGAGAAATTAACGACGTTCGGAATGATTGTGGAAGTGCCGATTAAATCCACACGCCAGGTTGTTCTTTCATACAGTATCCCTAAAAAAATAGATCTGGAAAAGTCGTCTACTTACCATCTCTATGTTCAAAAACAGGCAGGTACCGCCAATGATTCTCTCAACTTTTCAATGAATCTTCCTGATTATATGAAAGTGGAATCGATAAATGGAGTTGATGAGCAAAAAACTATCCAAAACCTCAAAATCCCAACCGATTTAGCAACAGATCGTGAGTTTGAAGTTGAGGTTGTGAAGAAGTAAAATACAAGCCATGCCACTAAAAACTATGAAGACTACAAATTTTAAAGAAATTCATAAAAAATATAAGGGTAGATGGGTGGCTTTGACGTCAGACGAGAAATCAGTCATCTCCTCAGGAAAGACGGCTAAAGAAGTTTATGACCAAGCCCATAAAAAGGGTTTCAAAGAACCAATTTTAATGAAAGTTCCTCCAGAGGTTGCTATCTTCGTTGGCATAAGTAAAATTGAAGACTGATGGTTTTTAACTATCGGGGATTGGCTCTTGGTATTTCTCGTCCGATTATTCCAGTAAGATTGCTCTACAAAAAAATCTTCGTGATTTTGGAGGCAATTATCGATTCAGGAGCCGATTGGTGTATTTTTGATGCAGGTCTGCTCGATATCCTTAAGTTACCATTAGGTTCACAAACTAAATTTTTTGGTGCGGGTAAAGAACCCCTTCGAGGCTTTAAATCAAAAGTCAATTTAACGATTGCTGGGGAAGACTTTAAAACAGAAGTTTTATTCTCACCCGATCTTGGTCGGCACTCGTATGGAATTTTAGGTCAAAAAGGCTTTTTTGATAATTTTAAAGTTTGTTTTGATAAAAGCAGAAATCAGATAGAGATAAATCCAAAATAGGCCAAGCTAATATTCCAACCGATTTGGCTACCGATAGGAAGTTTGAAGTTGAAGTAAATAGAAAATGACTATGTCTTGAACATAGCCAGCGACCCTCAATTTAGACATAAAACAATTGAGTTGGCGAACAAGATACTTAAAGCAAAAAATTAAGGAAGCAAAAATCAGGAAATAGCAAAGGCTGTTTTTTCTTCGTTGACACTGCGTGTTTGACCGGTAATTGATTTGTCTGCTATCATTTCCAGACTATGGACTCGTTCGATAAACTCAGGGTTCATGGTGAGTGAATCGAATTATGGAACAAGTTCCACTGAAGGCGCAAAAAAGAACGGTGTTGGGTAGAAAAGTTAAAGTCCTTCGGCGCGAAGGGGTAATTCCGGCACATGTTTTTGGGCATAAGGTTAAAACCGTGCATATACAGGTTAAAGCAAGCGAGTTTGAAAAAGTTTTTGAAAAGGCAGGGGAAACCGGAATTATCGATCTTGCTGTCGATAATGAAAAAAGACCGGTTTTAGTAAAAAACGTTCAAGTACATCCGGTTTTTGACATTCCTCTTCATATTGATTTTTATCAGGTTAATCTTTCCGAAAAAGTTAAAGTTAATGTTCCTTTGGAAATTGTTGGTGAGGCACCTGCCATCCATAAGAAGATTGGTCTTCTTTTAACCCCTGTTACCGAAATTGAAATCGAGGCCTTGCCTGCAGATTTACCTGAAAAAATTGAGGTTGATGTTGCGCCTTTTGAAAACGTCGGAGACGAAATTAAAGTCAAGGATCTTAAGGTCGACAGAAGCAAAATCGAAATTCACACGGATGAAGAGCTTGTGGTTGCCCAAATAGGAGAGCTTGTAACGCGCGAAATGGAAGAGGTGGAGGCGGAAATTGAAGCCGAACAGGTAGAAGCCACAGAAGAGAAGGTAGCTGAGGAAGGCGCAGTGCCGACAGAAGGCGAAGGAGAAGAAGCGAAAGAAACAGGAGCTAAAGAAGGAACAGAAGGAGTCGAAAAGTCCGAGGGTCAGGAGAAGAAAGAGGAGACAAAGGCCGAAGACAAACATACAGAAAATGGCTGAAAGACGATGCGTCAACTATACCGAAATTATTCAAGCAAGATATCGCAATAGCCGTTGGATAGAACCATGTTCCGATAGTTCCTTCATTGCACCATTACCTCAGTTCAGGAGGAGGAGAACGAAATCTGCAATTGAAATTGATCGCCAAATGCTTGGAGCGCTTCAAACACTACCACAAAAATAATTGCGGGAATTATTGCAAGAATTATGCGGGAATTATTGAACCGTAGGCCACGCCTCTAACATTATAGATTTTTTGCGACCTTCAAATTTCTGGTAAATTTCTTCCGTGAGAAAAGGCATGAATGGGTGAAGCGCAATCAGGCAGTTTTTAAGAACGTGCTCCAAAACAGGCTGCGCGTCTGCCCTGCGTTTTTTGGACTTTTCAAGATAAATATCTGCAAAATTGTGCCAGATAAACTCGTAAATTTCCTCAGATGCCAAATGTAGCTGAGTTTCCTCTAATTGTTTGGTTACCGCAACAATCGTTTTATGAAACTCTGTTTTGATCCACCGGTCGTCTTTGTGCTTAAACTCCAGTTTAGATTTAACTTCTTTCGGTTTGAGTTCTAGGATAAAGCGCGAGATGTTCCTGATTTTTGTTGCAAAATTTCTAAAGTTCTTGCCTCTTTCGTCCAGAATTTCTTTTGAAACACGACCGTCCCGACCCGGAATGCTATAAGAATAAAGCGCCATTCTGGTCGCATCAGTCCCCCATTTGTCGATTAAATACTGGGGTTCTATGCCGTTGCCTAAAGACTTTGAAAATTTTCTGCCTTGCAAATCCCTTAACATTCCGTGGAAAAACATGGTTTTGAAAGGTTCTTTGCCGGTTATGTAGTTTGATATCATAATCATTCTGGCAATCCAGAGATATTTGATTTCCGGCGCCGAAATTTCAAAATCCCACGGAAAGTATCGATCAAATTCCTTTGTTTTTTCCGGCCAGCCTAATGTCGAGAGCGGCCAAAGCCCCGAGGAAAACCATGTGTCTAAAACCTGTTCATCCTGCTTCCACCCCGGCCCCGGATTCTCAATCGACACTTTCAATTCGTTACCGTGATACCAGACAGGGATTCGGTGACCCCACCAGAGGCTTCGGGAAATACACCAGTCGTGGATATCGGCAAGCCAATCGACAAGAATCTTTTTATAATTTTTCGGCAGGAATTTTATTTTATCGGCATTGATAATTGTGATTGCCCCTTTGGCAAGCTCGTCTACTTTGACAAACCATTCTTCAGAAATTAACGGTTCTATAGTTGTTTTACATCTCTCGCAAACCGCGACAGAATGAGTGTATTCTTCTTCTTTTGATAACGTGCCTTGGACGCGCAGTTTGTCGACTACCTTCTCTTTTCCCTCGTTAATCTTTTGACCGCTTAATTCTCCAGTGATATCTGTTAATCTTCCTTCTTTATTTACAGCATGAAGAATTTCCAGTTTATGATCTTTGCCTATTTGATAATCCAGCAGATCATGGGCCGGTGTAATTTTTAATACACCGGTACCGAAATCTTTTATGACCCGTACATCTTCTATAACCGGAATTAACTTTTGGGTTAAAGGATTGATAACTTTTTTACCAACGAACTTTTTATATTTTGGGTGGTTGGGGTAAGATGCAACTGCGGTGTCGGCAAAAATTGTTTCCGGTCTGGTAGTAGCAATTTCTATAAAGTTTTGATCATTGATCCTTGATTCTTGATCCTTAACTTGATATCTTACGTAATAAAGTTTCTCCTTGCGTTCCTCATACTCCATCTCCAAATCCTCAATCGCCGTGTTGCATTTTGGACACCATTGGACAATGTACGGGCCTTTATAGATGAAACCGTCGTCGTAGTATTTTTTGAACTGTGTAAAGACTGCTATCTTGCGTTTTTCGTCAAGCGAAAAAACTTCTTGGGACCAGTCAGCAGAAAGTCCCATGAATCTCCAGCTTAAAGAAACGGAGTTATAATTTTTTTCTTTGAATTGCCAGGCCCTCTCCAGCCATTTTTCGCGATCTAACTTTTCTTTCGAGAGGTTTTGCTTTTTAAGCTCCTTATCAAAAGTATTTTCAAAGGCAATACCGGCATGGTCTACCCCGGGCAAAAGTAAAACATTAAATCCCCGGAGTCGCCTAAAACGGGCGACCGCATCAAGTATCGAATGCTGCATGGCATGTCCTATGTGCAGCTCTCCTGTTAAATTCGGCGGAGGAATCAAAAGTGAAAAAGTTTTTTTCGAAGACTTAATGTCCGATTTAAACAAATGAGCTTTTTCCCAGAAATCGTAAATTTGTTTTTCGTTTGTCATTTTCTTTCACGTGACGGCAATTTTTACTCAATCGCCACGTGCAAAAAATCTGTAACAATTATCATATATAATTTTACATTAAAATTCTTTAAAATTTTTGCGTGAAATGGAGTAAATATTTTTTCAGAATTTTTAATGCTTTCATTTTCGAGTCAATCATTTACAAATAACTTTTTTCGGTGAGCATATAGCCGACTGATAATTAGGGACTTTACTAATTTATCTTTGACGATCTTTATATTAAGTATCATCTCCCGTCACGGGAGATTACGGGAGTCAAAGATGCAAAGACGGATCTGCTTTCAAAAACAATGGGCTCGCTTTTTTTGACATATAATATGCGCATGCTGCGATCATCGCTCCATTGTCAATAGAAAATTCTATAGATGGGAAATAGATTTGTATGTTATTTTTTTTGCCTTCTTCTTGCATTTTCTGTCTCAAAAATTTATTTGCAGCAACTCCTCCTCCGACTACAATTGATTTCACCTGAAATTTTAAAGCGGCTTTTTGCGTTTTTTTAATCAGTACCTTGCAAACTGTGTCTTGGAATTTAAAGGCAACCTCTGCTTTATCTGAAGAGGTAAGAGGTGATTCTTTGGAAAGATTGAAAACAGCAGTTTTAATTCCGGAAAAAGAAAAATCGAAATTGTCGCCTAAAGCCATTGGTTTTGGGAGGTTAAATTTACTCTGTTTGAAATTATAATCTCCTGCTAACTTCTCAATTTCCGGACCCCCGGGATAAGGTAAATCTAGAATTCTTGCGACCTTATCAAATGCCTCCCCCGCCGCGTCATCTCTGGTCCCCCCTAAAAATTGGAACTTTCCGTGGTCTGTTATCAAAATGAGGTCTGTATGTCCTCCGGAGACAATAAGGGCGATGGCAGGGAAGTCTACTGTCGACTGTCTACTGTCTACGGCCGTAGTCTGTAGTCCGTAGTCTGTAGTCAGTTCCAGCCAACAGGCATATACGTGCCCAATCAAGTGGTTAATAGGAATCAGAGGTTTGTTCCAGGCAATCGCAAGAGTTTTTACCGTCTCAACGCCGATCAGTAAAGATCCGATAAGGCCCGGTCCGTAAGCACAGGCAATTGCGTCGATTTGGGAAGTAGACATCTTGGCTTTTGCAAGCGCTTCTTTTAGAATCGGGATTATTACCCTTACTTGTTCCCGGGCTGCAACTTCGGGAACTACCCCGCCGTATTTTTTATGTAGATTGACAGAAGAAGCAACCACATTTGACAGAATTGTTCTGCCGTCTTTCACTATTGCTACACCTGTTTCATCACAAGTAGTTTCAATACCCAAGATATTCATGAATTAAGAGCGATTATAATTCAAAGGCAACCTGATCGCCTATTTGGAGATTATGGAGGGCGGAAAGCCCGGCGTTTATTTCCAAGACGTATTTTGCATCACTCTTGGGTTTGTATCTGGTTAGTTTCTTCTCGTCTTTATCTGGTTCCGGTGGAACATTCGGGGCAATATCGACGATTTTTTTCTGGTCATCTATCCAGATAATGTCGATTGCAAACTTCATGTCTTTCATCCAAAAAGTATTGCGCTTACTTTGATCAAAAACAAACATCATACCTTCATCAAGAGCGAGAGACGAATTATCAGCAAGCCCAGTTTGTTGCTCTTTAGGCTCATCTGCAATTTTTACCTTAATCACCAAATCTTTAACTGTGACTTGCGTACTTTCCTTTGTCTGGACCTGAGCACTTTCTGTCGCGTTTTGGGTTAAAAATTGCCCTGTCG
>Ga0209210_1003006_pt1 | contig 11807 bp, 9 predicted proteins | sample RifGroA1_FD_183991 | JGI IMG/M metagenome (GOLD analysis project Ga0209210, IMG submission 183991) | Contaminated groundwater microbial communities from Rifle, Colorado, USA - Rifle Groundwater A1 (SPAdes) (version 2) | ecosystem: Environmental > Aquatic > Deep subsurface > Groundwater >...
ATCTACATACTGAGAGATTGAGTCGTAATGGTGGTGGATAATAGCTGCTTCCTCTGTAGCTGGAAAATCACCACCCTCGCCTTTGGTAAATGGAATGCTGTGAACTGTATTTTCCCAAGTTATGGATCCTTTTTTAAACAGCCGGTATACATAATCAGGCCACCAGTGAGTATTTTTGATCCACTGACCGAAAATGATGTTTTTCCGAGGGATCCGGTAGTAGTCTTTACCGTCTTTAATTTTCTTCTGAATTAGGGAAGACAGACTAGTGGAAACTTCTTCGTCTGCGTCTAAAAGCAGGACCCAGGGGCCGATGGCTTTGGAGATGGAGAAATTACGCATGGGTTCAACAATTCCGGTATGAACATGAGAAAAAACCCTGCAACCAAGTTTTTTGGCCACCTCGGCTGTCTGATCAGTGGAAGCCTTGTCTACGACTACAATTATTTCATCTGCCAGTTTCTTGACCGAGGCTACTACCCGAGGCAAATTCTTCTCTTCGTTCCAGGCTGTAATAACTACTGACAACATAGGATTATTTTACCATTGTGGACAGATAATAATGAGGCAGGGATACCGAGGAAGTTGTGGTTCCAGGAATTTCTTTGCGGTTAGATAAAAGCAGAGCGTCCTCTGGCAAGGGTCCGTCTGTTTGTGACCAAGATAAATAATCTGGAGATAGATAGGCCACAGCATAATAAAGAAGAGTTTGATCTTTGTTTTCTAGAAGTGGAGCATACACATAAGGCTGGAGATTAAGTTTTTTGGCCTGATTAGAAAATTCTTTGAAGTCTAAGTATGTCGAAAGGTCACCGAAATCCCCGCGGGTAAATTTGGGGTAGGTATACCAATAATAGTTGATGAAATCGAAATAATTGAGAGCAAGGAGTAAACCGGCTGCTAAGCCAAAAATCTTTTTACGGCTCCAAAGCCAAGACAATCCCAAGCCGGAAATGGCAGCATACAAGGGAATTTGGTTCATGAGCCGGCTGGCCCGGTGGACTGACCCTACAGATCCGTAAAGAAGGGGGGCGAGGAAAAAAGCGGCCAAGATAAGTGTCCAGATGCCCCTTTTCTTCACGGCTTGGAAAATACCGAGTACAAATATAGGGAGACTGGCTAGCAAAAACATGCCGTGCATACCTGTGGAGTGGTACCGGGTAGCGTCTCCTGTGACAAAAAGAAAAGAGGGGTCGAAACTGGAAAGATAGGGCATGAAAAAATTGTAATAGGAATCAAATACGGGCCTGGCTCCGCCAAAAACTGCTCCTGGGTAATGGGCCTGCAGCCAAGGGATAATGGCAAAGAAAGGAAAAAGGCTTAAAGAAAAAACTAGAATAGATTTTAATTTGGGCCAGAGATACATGACAGAAAGAAGTGACCAAACGGGAACTATGGCCCGCATGCCTTTGTAAGAATAAAAAGAGATACCCAAAGCAATAGCTGATAAAACCAGGTACTTAAATTTGAGTCGGGATTTAAACTGCATCAAACCCCAAACCCACAAAAGCGTGAATGGAACCGGCATGATATTGTCCAATCCCATGTGGGCTTGAATCATCAGAAGCGGAGTAGTGGCAACAAGTAACGCTGGAACTATTCCAAAAATTCCCCAGGTAAGAAGTACGCTGGCGGCAGCAAGGATGACACTGGAAAATCTCAAGGTAAATACATCCGGGGGAAGTATTTTGAAAAGGGCGGTCAGATAATACTGGGTCACCGGCTGGCGCCAATCGGTGCCATTTAAGGAAAGAACAAAAAAAGGCATGAATCGGCCGTTTTCGTCATGCAAGGTACGGGAAAGCAGAACAGCATTGTAAGCAAAGGCTCCTTCGTCGGCAGTGAGGCCTGATGGGACCTGCAAAATCCGGTAAGAATAAAAAATACACAAAAGTATGAAGACGAGAACTATTTTTACTGTCTTGACCATATAGTTGTTTCTGAATTACTAAATATGTTTTTAAAACCCATACTGGAAGCGTCAAATTTCTGATTAGGAATATAGAGATATGAAACTGCTTTAATATCTATGTTTTTGGTCAAAAAATCTTTCACTTGCTGCTCTCTTGCCTGCCATGGGTAACCGGTAATGGTGAGGCTACCCTGGTCTTCAAAATAGACCGGATGATTAGAAAATGCTGATACATAAGAAGTGGACTCATATAAATATAATGGCCTAGGGGGCGGGGCATATGGATCCGGGATGGCCGGAGGAACTAAGACTATTCCGGTTGGCTGAGTGCGTAAAAATTTAAGTGCTTCTAACTCTAAAGTTGCAATTTGAGCGGGAGGACGGGATGGCAGATAAATATCTTTGAGAGTGATCCAGGTTGTGGGAAGAGTGGCGGCAATTAGCAAAGCACCAGATACAAATCCAAGTTTTTGAGATGATAAAAATTGCCCGGCTAAAAGGCCAGAAAAGAAAAGAGAATAATAGAAAAATTGGATCGAATTCCAAGACGTGCCGGTTTGCAGGAAAAGCATGGGGGCCGCAAGTCCCGCAAAAATTATAGCCTGCGAAAATAAATCATTTTTTCTTCTTAAGAAAATCAGTCTGGTGCCTAGGTTACCTATAAAAAATATTATGAGGGCAACCAAATATGCAGGGATGCCTTTGAGCCAATTGCCTGCTAGACGGTAATTGGTCATGGCGCTGGCAAAACGGGGCCAGTTTAGCCGGTCGGAAAAGCCCATCATGGTTTCCAGATACCAGCCAGGCTGAAAAACTATCACCTTGCCGGAATTTGGTACCGCAGCCAAATAGAGAGGTGTGGCTACTAGTAAAGCTACAAAAAAAGACTTGAGATATCCTTTATTTTTTAATCCGGCAATTAGCAGTCCAAAGACAGCCAAAGCTGCGGCATAAATTTTGATCTCTACTAACAAGCCAAATAATATACCGGTGAGATAGTAATGTTTTTTTTGTAAAAGGATAAGTCCGGTTAATAAAATAATAAGAGATAGGGCAAAAGGCGGGTTGATAAGCGTAGAAATTGATTGATGAGACCAAAAAGTGGATTCCCCTTTACCCAAAATCCAGGCCCAATTACCACCGAAGTAGACAAAGAAAACAGACCACAAACTTTTGGTGAGTTTATACGTTAAAACACCTATCAAAACGGCAAGAATCGGGGGGATTACTTGAAAATAAAGATTAACGGCGGGAATGCGGGTTAAGACATGAATTCCGGCTAACAATAAATCAAAACCAATGTGGTAGTTTTTTATAACTTCTCCGGCAAAGATGGGTATTTCCAGACTGCCCCGGGACAGGCTTTCTATGAGGGAAATATGCCAAATGCCGTCATGACCATTGGCTCCCCAAAACCCCATACCATATTTATAGACCAGTCCGCTTTTGACCATGGTGAGTGACCAAACAATGGTCCCGATAATAATAAGCAGCCAGGGCTTATGCCTTTTTACCCACGAGAGCATAGATAATTTTCTGGGAATCGGTGATTAACGATTTCCCCACTAACAAATAAATAACAAAGATAAAGGTGATGGCCGAAAGAATGATATTTAGTATGACGTTGACTGGTAAAAGCAGGTATGAAATTACCATCATCGCTAGAGTGGCAATGAAGGGCTTGAGAACACTGTTTAAAAGACTAAAGTGGGTCAGCCGTTTAACAATGACTATGGGAACCAGTGAGGAAACGGCGATGATAGCGGTAGCGATAGCCACGCCATTGTAACCCAAACGGACGGCCAAAGGAGGAATGAGAATCCAAGTGAGGACAGTCCACATGATCATGAGGAGGGTATTTATTTTTACTTTACCCAAAGCGTTGAGAGTATTGGTCAGCGGGGTGGAAACGCTGGCCCAGGCGGAATTGAAACAGTATAAAGCTAAAGCCAAAAGCGCCGGCTCCCACTTGGTATATTTAGGAATTATTTTGACAATTAACGGAGAAAGAATAGTCAAACCGCCCAAAATCGGAAAAGTAACAAAGGTGATGAAAAAGAGAGTGCGCTCGATAGCTTTTTTTAGTTCTCCAGGGTGATCCTGCATACGGGAGAAGCTGGGGAAGGTGACCCGAGTGACGTTATCCATAATAAAACGCAAGGGTTTTTGAGACCAAGTCTGAGCCCAGCCAATGATGGCTACTCCTTCTGCGCCAATGATTCTCCATAAAATGATGTTTAAAAAGCGGTCTTTAACGACAGCCAAGAGACTATTGAGCTGGTACGGCAGACCGAAAGAAAGAAGGGTTTTAAGTGAGGAAGTTGAGATTGCCAGACCAATTTTCCAAGGAGAGAGGAGATAAATCATGGAAGTGCCAACCAAACCGCGCAAAACTACTGCCCAGACGTAGGCACGTATTCCCCAACCTTGCCAGGCTAGAAATACCGCGAGCGAGTAAAAAATGATGTTTTCTACAACCTCAACAGAGGCCAAAACTTGAAAATTAAGGCGCCGTTCTAAAATAACCGAAGGAATGGTTTTGAGCGAGGCTAAGAAAAAAGCCAGCAGTAAAGCATAATAGAGACTGACCCCTGCTCCCACAACACGGTAATAAACAAAAATACCAGGTGCCAGAAGAATCATTAATCCGATCAAAACTAAGACAATAATTTGCTGAAGAGTGAAGGTGGTACGTAGGTCAGTCAGACTGACCTGATCCTTTTTTTGGACTAGCGATGCGGCCAGACCAATATCTGAAAAATAGCCTAAGATGGAAATGAGATCATTTACGGCTATAAAAAGGCCGATTTCCGGAAGCCCCAAGAAAATCGACAGGGCCAGAAAACCGCTGGTGGAGACTATTTGCAGCAGGAAAGACCGGCTAACCAAAGTGACGATTCCCGAGACAGTTCTAGCCTTGATGGTGGTTAAATCTACATCTCCTAAAGTTACTTCTTCCGCCATGGAATCATTATACCAACCAGAGCCACCCAAGCCAGGAGTGAGAGGATATTACCAAGATTGCGGATGGGAGTATTAGTGAGGCGGGCAACTAGCTCGTGGCTACCTGAAGAAACAGAGATCTGCGGGCGGCCAAGCAAGGGATCTAGTTTGTAAGTTTGCACTTCTTGCCCATCCAGCCAATATTTCCAGCCTGGGAAGTAATAGGTTTGGATTTCAACAGTGCTTTGGATATCTGAAACCTCTACTAAGTATTTTTGCAGGTTAGATTTTTTGACCAATGTTTTGTATGTACCGCCGGTTATGGACAGGTCTCCTCCGGGAGGATCGGCAGGAGGAAATGGGGCCCATTTGGGAAGATAATCAAAAATACCGGAAGTAATCAACAAATACCATGACCGACCGGAAAACTTTTGAGCGTCAGTCATATCCGGATACCATTGGCGGGGACGGAAGTAGTTAGCGTTGAGTAACAGTAATAGTAATAGTAATAGGGAGACGATAAAACGATTAAAAATTAGAACTGCCGACCCGGAGAGAAGGGAGACAAAGAAAACCACTAAGGTGAGAAAGCGCCAGGGAAACTGTAAAAATTCTAAGGGTTTAACTGCCTGCCAAATGGGGGTGGCTTTGAAATGAGCCATGAACAAACTTGTAACAGTAAACAGTAACAGTAAGAGAATGAGCGACCAGTATTGACGGAGTCTTTTAACGAAAATAAATAAAAAGGCAATTACTGCGGGGATGATCCAGTGCAAGTAACCTAGGGCAAAACTCATGGTGTCAGCTGGTCCATAGACAGACTCACCGTAGCCCCAGTTTGTTTTGAAGAATATCTGGTTTAAATCAAGAAAGTGAGCCAGGTAATTAAAGTATCCTGAAGTTAGTGTCCAAACTGAAACAAATTTTGTTTCAAGCAGCACTGGTAGAGTAAAGAAAGCAGCCAGACCCAAAGCCCAAAGTGCAGATGCGATCAATGCCTTCATTGCTGAAAATGCCTTCAATTTAATAACCCAGAAGAGGCACCAGACTACTAAAGCAGGGGCAAAAATCATGAGCATGGGGTTGTGGGAAAGCATCAATCCAGCAACGGATAATGACAACCATGTGATCCATTTCCATGGTGTCATCCCGACCAAAGTGGAGGGATCCCTCGACTCCGCTCGGGATGACAAGATAAGTCGATAACTGGTCCAGAAAATGGCAGGATAAAGAGCCATGGCCCAAAATTCGTTCATGGCTCCCCGGACGTAAAAATCTACGGAGTGATATGGGGCGTAAGTATAGAAAAGAGCTGAAACAAATCCTCCCAACCGGCCCCAAAACTCTTTACCCAACAGATACATAAAAAGGGCAGTTAGGGCAAAACCGATAATTCCCACAATTTTGACTACGTCAATATACTGAAAACCTGCCCAGCGAAAAGGCTGACCTACAAGATACGGAAGAGGTGGATAATAATTAAAAAGCGGGTAACCGTAACCGTAGCCCAAATCGAGGTTCCAGCGGCAAGGAAATTGCCCATCTTTTAAACATTCATCCATTTTTGCTTGGCGGATGGACTGCATATCGTCGTGCATTGAGAAGTAACCACGCTGAATCAGCGGAGCTACTGCCGGCGCAATCAGCAGAATCAGCAGAACCAGATCTTTCTTCATGGTTTAAGAACCTGAAAGAATAACAGAAACTCCCGGGAACTATCGGGACGGATAGCTTTGGGGTAACTACTGATTAATTTAAGACCGATTTTTTCCGGTTCGGACACATGGAAACGGGTGGAATTGACGACTAAAAATACCTGATTGTCAGCAAGGGCGGAAGTCAATCTTTCATTAACTGAATCTATCCATACCCCGACACCTATAATCCGGACATTGGGAACGTCATTGAGATATGCCTGAAGAGCGCTAAAGGGCGTACCAAAAAATCCTTCAGATCCAACTACCACAGGACCGGATTTGGCTATCTGGCGCAGCTGTTGGGATACGTCATAAAGACCATATCCGGCAGTCCATTCTTCCAAATAACCGGAACGCTCAATTCTGGGTAAGGGTGCGTTTTCGGGATTGAAAATAATCTGGTAACTTGTCCACAAACTAAGTAAAATCAAAAGACTGGCGGTGGCTACAGTCAAGATGTGTTTTTGAGTTTTTTGACCAATGTGTTCGATAGCATGGGACATGAGAAGAATGGCAAAGGGAACAGTGAAAAGCAGATAGCGGGCAGTAAACTGCTTGGCCATAGCAGACTGGATAAAAATGGGACCTAAAAACCAGGCGGATAAAACAAACCTTTGCCGCCAATGATGCAGTCCCTCACCAAGAAGCGCCCAAAACAGTAATGCCACGCCAACCGGAGTGGCCAGATATAAGTAAAAATTCCAAGAGTCTTTGAGGTGAGGAATGAGTGGGTCTAATGGGTGAGAAAGAACTTCGGATAGAGAAAAAACATAATCAGCGTTTCTGATGGAGATCATGTGAAACTCTGGACCGAGGCGGAGGATATTATACATACCCGTGGCAATTATGACTGAGACTAGAAAATAGAAAATAGAAATTAGGATATTTTTGACTGAATATTTAGGGAGAAATAGAATGTTTAGAGGCAGCAAGACAAAAGCAAAAATGGCCGGAGATTTAGTAAGCCAGGCAAAGCCAAGTGAAAATCCGGCAAACATGGCCAAATCCAGACGGTGGTGAAGAAAAGACAACAGAGAAAAAACAAATGTCCAAATCAAAAACATAGCCAAGAGGCTATCTGCCAAAGCCAGCCGATTAAAGAAAACTAAATAGGGAAGCACGGCGGCAACTGAGGCAGCGATTAAAGTCTGACGAGGGGTTTTGAAAAGAATATAACTAGCAGCGGCTATGCCGGCAATGGTACCTAAACCCGCAAGAGCGGAAAAAACACGGCCAGCTAAAAGCGGATCTGAAAAAACTTTCAGGAATGGGATGGTGGCCCACATATATAAAGGCTGTTTACCATCTGACAGGGGTACGAATCTAAGCGACGGCTCGGCCCGCATAACTTGGGACCAGCGGATATAGATAGATTCGTCAGCAAAGATGGGCCAGGAGGTGAGATTCCAGATACGAAGCGCGCTGGCTAAAAGCAAAATAAATAATCCGATTATTATGAGTTTTAAATTAAGCTTCATAAAAACTCCGACTCGAATCAGTCTAACATTCTCAGTATTGCCTGGCAACCTAAAAAGGACTAACCTTAAAGGAGTAACCCTATGCCTGCCAGAAATAAGGTTAAAGATTATCTTCCAAATGGTTACTACCACCTTTACAATCGAGGGGTAGAGAAAAGGACAATTTTTGTCGATCATCAAGATGAGGCAGTTTTTTTGTCTTACCTGAAAGAATATTTGTCCCCCAAAAACGTGGGGGATTTAACTAAGATAATTTCGGATTCGAATTCTTCATCAAAGGAGAAGTCAGAAGCAGCTAAACTGTTGAGGATGAATAATTTTGTTGAAGAAATCGACTTACTGGCGTATTGCCTGATGCCGAATCATTTTCATTTGTTGGTGAAACAGGATAGCGCTAGAGGCATAGAGAAATTTATGAGATCTCTGGCAACCCGATATGTCCAGTATTTCAACCATAGACATGAAAAACGGGTCGGCGGACTTTTTCAGGACACTTATAAGGCTGTTCTCGTTGAGACAGAGGAACAACTCTTGCATTTAACCAGATATATTCACCGTAACCCCATTCAAAAAGGACTAACCTTAAAGGAGTGTCCCAATCCTTCTTCGCATATTAATTACTTAGGTCAAACCAAACAAGAATGGGTCAAACCGGAGGAAATTCTCGGTTACTTTACCAAGAGCGGGACAAATTCTTACGAGAGATTTGTAGAAGGAAATGATATTGAGGAGCAGTCTGTTTCTTTGATTCAGGAGCTCACAATAGATCTTTAGCTTCAAAAGGACTAACCTTTTTAGAGTGAAGAGATCGGATGCGCCATAGATCACGAAACATATTAACTACACCTTCCCAAAAACGGACAGTGCTGTCTGGCATATCTGCCCAGGTAACCGGTATTTCTTGAATTGTTAGTTTGGCTTTTTCGGCCATATATAAAATCTCTACGTCGAACATGAAGCGGTTAATTTGGCTTTTGGCAAACAACTTCCTGGCTACCGGTCCGCGGAAAGCCTTGAATCCGCACTGGGTATCTTTATAACGCCTAAGGCCGACCATAGCAAATTTTATTTGGTCAAAAATAAACGAGGCAAGTTTTCTATGAAGTGGGGGGGTTTTTTTAATTTTTGAATCGGCTGTGCCACGGGAACCAATGACGATATCGACGTCTTTTAGTTGTTTTAATATTCTGGGAATTTCTGAGAGGGGCGTAGAAAGGTCTGAGTCCATGAATAATACAATTTCTCCATGAGAAGCTAAGACTCCAGTGCGTACGGCGTAACCTTTGCCGTGATTTGGCTGGTAAGAGATGAGCTGAACTTTGGGTTGGCCGGCAATGAATTTGGCAATGAGTTGGGAAGTGTTGTCTTGACTGCCATCGTCAACAATAATCAGCTCAAAATTAGGAAAATGCTCATTTAGATATGAAATGACGGCACTAAAATTCCCACCTGAGCGCTTGGCTTCATTGTAGGCTGGAATTATTACAGAAAGCATGGGCTTAACGGAGGCCATAGGCGTTGGTAAGCGACCGCCAGCGGACAAGAAGCAGTTCCCGGGTACCAGCGATGGCATCTTTGATAAATCTGACTCTTTCTCCATGTTGATGTTGCCAAGCAATGGGTACTTCAGCAACTTTGTACTTTAATTTTCGGCTGATGTAGAGAATTTCCATATCGAAACCTGGATTGGTTACTCCCCCGGTGGTAGTTTTTGGGGGGTGAATTTTGATTAAAATAGCAAAAAGTTTTTGGGCAGTTTGTCTGGTAAACGCTTTGAAACCACATTGGGTATCTTTATAGGGTAATCGGAGAATAAGGGTCCGGAGAATAATGTTACCGTAAGCTAAAATTTGGCGATATATGGGTGCCCCTTTGCGGCCCGATCTGGAGCCAATAACGATATCGTTGCCTTCTTTGAACTTGGGGATAAATTTATCAAATTCAGATATGGGGGTGGCTTGGTCCATATCGCAGAAGAGAATAATTTCTCCAGAACTTTTGGCCACACCAGTCATGATACCTGCGGCCTTACCTTGGTGAGGATTGTCGATAACTTTGACTGGGTATTTTTTTACAAGTGTGGATGTGTCGTCTGAAGAACCATCGTTGACCACAATTACTTCCCAGGAGAATTTTTGGCCCGAAAGATATTTGAGAACCTGGTCTAATGCTCCCCTCTTAATGTTAGCAGATTCGTTCCAAGCAGGAATGATGACAGAAAGGTACATTTGAGCCATGTGTTAAGTATATCAGCGGCGGATGCGATGTTGAACTGTGAGAGGACCAAAAATAATAGTTTTGTCGATTTTAGAATAACTATCTTGTCTGGCTAACCAGGCATTTAAAAGCTTAGGGTGTCCGGGATCTGGCTCTTGGATCGTATATAAATCTGGAACAAGCTTTGTTTCGACATTCCCCCGCCAGAGAAATAGATAGTCATAGGCATAGGGAATAACCGGAGGAACGTAGGCATCGGTATTGAATGGCCTACCTGCGGCTTGAGCATAAATCCAGTCTACGGCTTGCATCTGAGGAGTAAGAGCAATGTATGCAGGTTGAGCTTGGTTGAGAAAACCTAAAGACGCAGAGACATTTTGATAAAGGAAGATAGTTAGAAAAATGGCGGCAGCCAGCTTGTTAAATTTTATCCAGATGGCTGAGATAAGAAGCGTAAAGGCCGGGAAAACCCCGGTGAAGTAATAATCCCAAACATAACCTTTGTTCCCATGATAAAAAAGTAGTAGGACCACGGGCGTAAGCCACCAAACCAGTAAAGTTCCAAGAGGTTTTCTGGGAAGTTTGCGCCAAACTAGAATTAGAAGTCCAAATGTTAAAACCGAAAATATCAAGGCTGTTTGGGGAGTCCGGAAGTATTTTGGAGCAAAAGTATCGTAATAAAATTTCAGGCGGGTAGAAAGAAAAGAAACAGGTTGAGGTTGAAAACTGCGCTCACTTACTAAAAATGTTTTAAAAGCATTAAAAAGTATGTTTTGGTGACGGAAATTGAATATGATTTGCGGCAAAAGAGTAAAACCAAAAAATAATAATCCCACAAGCATTTTTTTGTTAAACCTCCCCCAAAGAATAATAAGAAGAGCTGGTATGAAAAAGATGGCAGAAGCTGCCTCGAGTTGTAAAGATAAGCCTACACTTAAGCCTAAAAGCCACCACCAACCCTGCATGAGGGAGTGCAAAGCAATGATGGCAAATAGAGGCAATGGGGTGGGGTTAGATAACCAACGATGATCCTGCATAAAACGGGTAGAAAAGGAAATAAGAATCGCAGCAAAGATGCCGGTGGCTTTACTAAAATATTTGCGGCCAAAGAGGTAGACCAAATAAATTGCCAAGACGTTAACTAGTGCCAAAAAAACAGCGGCTGCCGCAGGATGGCCACGTCCTAAGACGTAGGCGGGGGCAAGGAAATAATAATAAAAAGGACCTAAGAAAATGCCTTCAATGCCTGTAACTGGGCCGATGAGGAAAAACTTACTCTGATGAAGCAAGTCCCATATGACCAAAGCATCTCGGCCTTGATCAAACCAAAAACCCAGGAAGTCTGAAACCCGGTAAACTCTCAAAAAAAATGCGGCCAGAAGTGTAAGGAAAATAATCATTTGCCACTTGGATTGTGAACCAAAAGGAAAAGTTTAGTTCCCCAAGGAAATTCCCATTGCCGGTCTACTTTGGCCCAACCAAAGGCAGCTACTTCCCAGAGAGGATTGTTAATAGGCTCACAAACGGGATCTTCGCAAATGACAAATAACCGCTCTGCCA
>Ga0209210_1003010_pt1 | contig 11784 bp, 15 predicted proteins | sample RifGroA1_FD_183991 | JGI IMG/M metagenome (GOLD analysis project Ga0209210, IMG submission 183991) | Contaminated groundwater microbial communities from Rifle, Colorado, USA - Rifle Groundwater A1 (SPAdes) (version 2) | ecosystem: Environmental > Aquatic > Deep subsurface > Groundwater >...
CGGTCTTAAGAACCACGCGAGAGTGAACTTAAAGATCGAAGAGCCAGAAGGTGGCCGAGGACCTCGCGTCAGAAGACCCGAGGAATCAGGATATGAAAGAAGGCCCGAAGGATCGGGACTCGATGAATTAAAACTCTAAAACGTATCCTTGACGTTTAACAAGAACTGTACTATGAATAGTAGTGCAGTTTTTGTTTACGCTTTAAGCCGTGCTATTATAATAGGGTAGCGCGGCTTTATTTTTTCTATGTTGAAATTCGACATTATCACCATTTTCCCGAAGATTTTCGACTCTTATTTGAAAGAGTCGCTGATGGCCCGTGCCCAAAAAAAGCGCTTCATTAAGGTTAGTGTCCACAATTTGAGGAAGTGGGCCAAAGACCGGCACAAAACCGCCACGCCCGCATTCGCTACGCGAAAGCGTTGCGGGCGGGTTGACGACCGGCCTTTCGGCGGGGGACTGGGCATGGTTTTTAAGATTGAGCCGCTTTTTAAAGCCATTAAAGCCTTAAAGAAAAAGGGTACTAAAGTAATCCTGTTCACCCCTCGCGGTAAGCAATTTGACCAAAAGACGGCTTATAAGCTTGCTAAAGCTAAACATCTTATTTTTATCTGCGGCCGCTATGAGGGCGTGGACGAAAGAGTGGCTCAACACCTGGTTGACGAGGAAATTTCCATCGGAGAGTACGATTTGATGGGCGGAGAATTGCCGGCCATGGTGGTGATTGAGACGATAGCCAGGTTGATTCCGGGCGTCTTAGGCAAACCTCAATTACTTAAAGAAAGAATCACTAAAAACAAAGGTTTTATCGAATACGAGCAGTATACCCGCCCCGAAGTCTTCAAGAACTGGCGGGTGCCCAAAGTTTTGCTTTCAGGCGACCATAAAACAATAGCAGAGTGGCGCAAAAAACATCAGAAGGCTATTGAATAAAGTTTATTTTTTTGTTAAGATACTTCTGAGTTTCGGGTAGGTACCAAAGCGGTCAAATGGGGTTGACTGTAAATCAACTGTCTTCGGACTTCGGGGGTTCGAATCCCTCCCTACCCACATACTACGCCAAGATAGCTCAGTTGGCAGAGCACGTCATTGGTAATGACGAGGTCGTGGGTTCGATCCCCACTCTTGGCTCACACTTTAATAAATTTAGTGTAATATAAATATATGGCAAAAAAACCATTCGTCAAAATGCAGTGCCAGGTCTGCAAGAGAACCAATTATTTCACCCACAAAACCAAAGCTGTGGTCGATAAGAAGTTGGAATTGAAGAAATTCTGCAAGACTTGCAAAAAACACACTGCCCACAAGGAAAGCAAAAAATAGTATAATGAATATGTGATGTCGAGCATCACGCAGATATAGGGGCGTAGGCTAATGGTAAACTTCTTCTCTCCAAAAGAAGAGTTCTGGGTTCAAGTCCCGGCGCCCCTGCCTTCGCTCGCCGAAGCGAGCTACGGCAGGCAAGGCCTGCTTAGTAGCTTGCGAAGGCGAGAAACATTAATGTATTACGTTTATATTCTAAAATGTGAAAATGAAACAGATTATGTTGGTTGCACCAATGACCTGGAAGATAGAATTAAACGTCATATAAGGAAGAGAAGTTAGTTCGACCAAGGATAGATTGCCAATAAAATTAGTGTGTTATATAGCGTTTGAGGATAAATATAAGGCCTATAAATTTGAAAAGTATTTAAAGTCCGGTTCGGGTAGAGCTTTCTCAAAAAGACATCTATTATCGCAGGTGGTTTGAATCCAACGAATCGCCAAACAGGCGGTTTTTTGGTTGGGCTTGACAAATCAATAGTTTATATGATATAATATAGATAGAAAATAACTTAAAAATAAAGGAGAAAGATAGAATGGAAATTCAAGAGTGGCAAAGGGCAGTTAATCAAGCAATCCGTTTTGTGAGGAGCACCCTGGCAATCGACATACTGTTTATGGGAAAGATTATCGAAGAGGAGCTGCTAGATAAAGAAGAATTAAAGGAATATCAGCGACTCAAGTCTGTTTTGGGGGAAAATGTAATCAACTATCTCGGAAGTAAATAACTCGGTTCGATAAGCGGAGGCGGAGGCTTACCTCTAAAAACTATCGCTAGAGAAGAGAGGGCACGCAAGAAAGAATACAAGAGAATACGAGCCTTAGGTCCCGAAGAGCTTCGTCAGGAAGCGGAAAAGTATGCGACAGAAATGCGTGAAGAAGAAAATAAGCAATAAGCTCAAGTATCAAGTCTCCTGACAGCCAGTCAGGAGACTTTTTCTTTTAAGCTTAAAAATATTGTTGATAAAACGCTGTTTTTTTGATAGGATTTATAATATGAAAACAAAAAAAATCGCTCTAATTGTTGTGGCCGCTATCGTAATCTTTTTTATCGTTTACAATGTTTTTCTGAAAAAAGAAGAGGTTAATTTTACCTTGGCTGATGTTGTTAAGGGTAGCGTGGTCCAGGAGGTTTCCGAGACGGGCCAGGTTCAACAGGGCGAAGAAATCAAGCTTAATTTCAAAACCGCCGGTACTATTGACTGGGTTTACATTAAAGTCGGCCAGGAAGTTTTACCGGGCGCAGCTTTGGCGAAGCTTGACACCAAGCAGCTTAATATTGAATTGAGTGAAAACCAATATGCTTTGAAGGTGGCCGAGGCCAAGCTTAACCAGATATTGGCAGGCACCAGCCCCGAAGAGATCCAAGCGGCCCAAACCGACGTAGATAACGCGCAAACAGCCTTAGAAGACGCGAAGGCAAAATTAACCGAAGACGTTAACCATGCCTATGACGACGCCTTAAACACGCTGGACAACGCTTATTTGAAAGGCGTGGGCGCTTTCAATACGGTCCGAACCATCCAGACTACTTATTTTTACGGCGGCGACCAAGAATCAACAGCGGTCAAAAACGCCAAAACCAGTATTGAGAACAACCTCGCTCAAATTAAAAACTACCTTGACGATGCCAAAGCCGATCCGAGCCAAACTAAAACAGACACCGCCCTGAGCCAGTCCAGAACGCTGTTGAGCAGCATTTACGGTTCACTGAACACGGTACGCGACATGACCGAAGCCGGCCCCTATCAAGATATCGTTTCTGCCGCCAATAAAACAACTCTTAATACCGACCGGATCAACGTAAATACGGTCATCACCAATGTGACCGATGCCCAACAGGACATCAGTTCCGCCAAGTTAACCAATCAAACCAAGGTTAACGTAGCTGAAGGCGATTTGAAAGAAGCCCAAGATGCGCTGGCTATTGAAAAAGCCGGCCCCCGACAAACCGACGTTAATTACTACCAAGCTCAGGTGGATCAGGCTCAGGCCAAAGTCAACTTGCTGGAAACTCAAATTAAAGAAGCTACTTTGCGCAGTCCAGTGCGAGCTCGCGTCACGGAAGTCAACAAGAAAGTAGGGGAAACCGTCCAGCCGGCCTCCAGCGATAACGTCATAATTATTTTACCGACCGACCCCTACGACATTAAGGTTGATATTTACGAAGAAGATATCGTCAAGGTCAAACTCAACGATCCGGTAGACATCAAGCTTCCCGCCTTCCCGAATCAAGTCTTCCCCGGCAAAGTAATTTTGATAGATCCTGCCGAAAAGATGGTGGAAGGGGTGATTTATTACGGGGTTAAAATCAATTTTGAGAATCCGCCCCAGGAAATAAAACCGGGCATGAGCGCCGACATCACCATTAAAACCGCTCAAAAGGACAATGTCTTGGTTGTCCCCGGAGCGGCTATTGAAAAGAAAAATGACAAAACGTTCGTGCAGGTTGCCAAAAACGGGGAAAACCTGGAAGAACGAGAAGTTCAGATCGGCTTGAGCGGCAATAACGACCTGGTTGAGATAATCTCAGGGTTGACAGAGGGTGAACAAATAGCCGTCACAAAATAAATTAAGACGATGGCCGATCCGGTAATTAAACTAGAAAATGTCTGGAAAATCTACCAATTTGACCGGGTAGAGCTCGCTGTCCTGAAAGGCGTCACCCTCGATATCAATCGGGGCGCTTTTGTCGTAATCTTGGGGCCTTCCGGTTCGGGCAAATCAACTCTTTTGAATATGCTGGGCTGCCTGGACCTGCCTTCCCGGGGCAGGGTCTTGCTTGACGGCCGAGACATTTCGAAAATGTCGGAAGATGATTTGGCGCAGGCCAGAGGGAAAAAAATAGGATTTGTTTTCCAGCAGTTCAACTTACTGCAAAACCTCAACGCCCTTGAAAACGTCGTGCTGCCCATGATTTTCCAGGGGAAGTCCGAAACCGAAAGAAAAAAACGGGCAGAATCCCTGCTTGCTTCTTTCGGACTGCAAGACAGATTTTTACACCGGCCGGCCGAGCTTTCCGGAGGCGAGCAGCAAAGAATCGCCATTGCGAGGTCCCTGTCTAACAATCCGGAAATCATCGTGGCTGACGAGCCCACGGGGAACCTTGACTCAACCACCGGCCGAAAGATCATGGAAATTCTGATCAATCTCCATAAAAACGAAAAGAAAACCATTGTCGTTGTTACCCACGATCCGACCATCGCCGATTACAGCAGCCAGGTGGTGCATATCAGGGACGGAGAAATCGCGACCAATCATTTTAATGAAGCAAAGGTTTTGTGGGATAAATAAGAACCTCGTCTTTCAGCGAGAACCTTGGCCTACGGCTAAGAACCTCGTCTTTCAGCGAGAACCTTGATTCTTTCAGAATTAATCATGTTTAAGGAATATCTTAAAATCGCGGTCAAAAATTTAAGAACCAGGCAATTGAGAAGCTGGCTCACGATTTTTGGCATCGTCATCGGCGTATTCTTAATCATGTCCTTACTTTCTTTGAGCCAGGGATTACAATCCACGGTTCTACAACAATTAAAAGCGGTAGGCACGGATATCGTCATGATCATGCCTGGCAGCATGTCGGACATCGTGACGACGATGATGGGCGGGGTTGAATTATCGAAAGAAGATCTGGAGGTTATTGAAAAAACTCCGGGCGTCGAGGTCGTCATCCCCAACGTTTATAAAGGGGAAGTCGTCAAATACCAGAATAAAAGCAAAACAGCTATTCTTTACGGTATTGATCTAAGGAACGCTTTGGATGTTTACATCAACGACATGGGTATGAAAATCGCTTCTGGCCGATGGCCCGTGCCCGGCAAAAGAGAAATCGTGGTGGGAAGCTTGGTGCCGACCGATATTTTCCCGGGCATGAAAATAGATACCACAGCCAATATCAAGGGAAAACAATTTGAGGTTGTGGGAGTGCTTAAATCATTGGGCAGCAAGCAAGATGATTCGATGATCGGCCTGGATTTGGAAATTTGGCGCGATTTGACTGGAGAAAGGGAGGGAGCACCCCAAGCCGTCGCTAAAATCACCGAGGGCTACTCCGTAGACCAGGTTGCCCAAGATATTAAAGAAAATCTTGAAGCGCAGGCGAAAAGAAGGGCGGGGCGCGGTGGAGAAAGCGCCTATTCAGTGTTAACGAGCGACGCCATGTCGGGAATCGTGGGTAATATTATGGGCATCATCCAGGTCGTAGTTTTCGCTTTCGGCAGCATCGCGGTTTTGGTCGGCGGCATCGGCATCATGAATACGATGTACACTTCCGTCAGGGAGAGAACTAGGGAAATCGGCATTTTAAAAGCGGTGGGAGCTAAGAATTCAACTATCGTTTTGATCTTCCTCATCGAATCAGGGATTATCGGGCTGGTCGGCGGGCTGGGAGGCATGATACCCGGCCTGGGCTTGGCTAAGTTAGTTCAATTATATGGACAGATCCACCCGGTTTTCTATATTGAAGCCTCTGTTACACCGGGTATCATCCTCTTTGGCTTGTTATTCTCTTTCGGCGTGGGGTGCTTGTCGGGTTTCTTCCCGGCGAGAAGCGCCGCTAAATTGAAGCCAGTCGAAGCCTTAAGAAGATACGAATAATATGAAAATTTTATTACTTTGGCCAAAATTTCCCGCTACTTTTTGGAGCTTTAAATCGGCCCTGCCTTTTATCGCAAAAAAAGCGGCCTTACCGCCGCTGGGACTTTTGACCGTGGCGTCATTGCTGCCTCAAGACTGGGAGAAAAAACTGATAGATTTAAATATTGAAAATCTTAAAGATAAAGATATTCTTTGGGCCGATTTTGTCTTTATTTCGGCTATGGCGATCCAAAAAGATTCGGTTATGGAATTAATTGACGCGGCTAAAAAATTTGATAAAAAAATCGCGGCGGGCGGGCCTCTTTTTACCACCGACTACGAAGATTTTTCAGAAAACATCGATCATTTTATTTTGGACGAAGGGGAGGAAACCCTACCCTTGTTTTTAGCCGATATTAAGAGGGGGGAGTTAAAAAAAGTTTATCGATCCAGTCTTCGGCCAGATATAAAAAAGACGCCTCGGCCTTCTTGGGAGTTGATCAAACTTAAAAACTACGCTTTGATGTGCGTACAATATTCCCGAGGGTGCCCTTTTAATTGCGAATTTTGCGACATCGTATTTTTGAACGGCCGAGTGCCCCGGACTAAAAATAAAGAACAAATTCTGGCGGAACTTGATGCTTTATACGAACAGGGCTGGCGGGAAGGCGTCTTTTTTGTCGATGATAATTTCATCGGCAATAAGGCGGAGTTAAAGAAAGAAGTTCTTCCGGCCATTATCCATTGGCAAAAAGAAAGACATTTCCCTTTTTCTTTCAACACTCAAGCGTCAATCAATTTAAGCGACGACGAGGAATTAATGGATTTGATGCTCAAAGCCGGGTTTGAAACGGTTTTCATCGGCATTGAAACGGTGGAAGAAGAAAGCCTGCAAGAGTGCCAAAAACTCCAAAATGTCAATCGCGACCTCCTGTCGTCGATAAAACTTATCCAGAATCGCGGCTTCCAGATACAGGGCGGTTTTATTTTGGGCTTTGACAACGACACTCCATCGATTTTCAACCGCATGATTGATTTTATCCAGAAGAGTAAAATCACTATGGCAATGGTGGGACTTTTACAAGCCCTGCCTGAAACAAGACTGTGGCAAAGGCTAAAGGAAGAAAAACGTCTTTTAAGCCGGGCCAGCGGCGATACATACCAAGGCGCCTTAAATTTTATCCCGAAAATGAATAGGACATCTTTATTGGCTGGATACAAAAAGGTCGTCGATCATATCTATGCGCCTAAACAATATTACCAAAGGCTAATCGCTTATCTAAAAGAATACAAGCCTAAAAAACATAAAAAATATAAGATGAATTTCAGCCAATCCGTCGCTTTACTGAAGTCATTTTGGGTTTTGGGGATTAAAGAAAAAGAAAGGTCTTACTTCTGGAAGCTCCTCTTCTGGTGCCTCTTCCGAAAACCGAAAACACTGCCCATGGCCGTAAGGCTCGCAATTTTAGGCTTCCACTTCCGCAAAGTCGCCGAAAGATAAAAAATCAACAAATTGTTTCATAATAACAATATGGCTTTGGTAGAAGAATTAATTGTAGACAATTGGCTGAAAACGCCTTATATCATTGAGGCTTTTAAAAAGATAAAGAGAGTTGATTTCTTACCGGAGGAAATGAAAAACTTCGCGGAACTAGACGAAGCCCTACCTATCGGCCAAGGGCAAACTATTTCTCAACCCAGCGTTGTTGTTTTCATGCTCGAAAAACTTGAGCCAAAGCCGGGCGATAAGATCTTAGACGTGGGAAGTGGCTCGGGATATTCGTCGGCCCTTTTAGGCGAAATTGTCGGCAAAAACGGGAAGGTAATCTCTCTGGAAATTGTCCCCGGTTTAAAGGAATCTGGCGAAGAGAATACATCTAAATATAATTTTGTTAAACAAAAAAGGGTTGAATTTATTCTAGCCGACGGATCAAAGGGCTATCTTAAAGAAGCGCCTTTTGATAGAATATTATGCTCGGCTTCGGTTCAGAAAGAAATACCCCAAGCCTGGCGGAAGCAATTGAAAGTTGGGGGCAAAATAGTCGCCCCCATCGGTTCCTCCATCTGGGTTCTCACCAAGAAATCGGAAAGTAACTTTGAAGAAATCGAATACCCGGGGTTTACGTTCGTTCCTTTGATTACCAAGAAATGAAAAAAAGCTCAATCGTTTTAATTTCAATAATCGGCTTTTTCGTCCTGATGATCGGCCTGCCTAAAAATCCTTTTTCCTCAAAAGAAGCGCTTTTTATTATCGAAAAAGGAGAGGGCTCCAAGATCATCGCTCAGAGACACTTCTGACAAGCTACAGGCCGGCACCTACCGAGTTTCTTCCTCAATGAGCATTTTTACGATCGCTGAAAAGTTTGCTGCGGGCGACGTGGCTAAAGAAACAATCACCATTCCCGAAGGTTTTACTGCCGAGCAAATCTGGGGAAGACTCCAGGTGTTGCCCGGCTACGGCAAGGCGGCTGATTTAGCGGCCCTTAAAGAGTTTGAAGGCATGCTTTTCCCCGACACTTATCAGATTCCTTACGGCTTACCCCTCGATAAGGTCATCGAAATGATGATAGATAATTTTTGGAAGAAGAATGAGGGACTGGACACTACACGTCAGGTGATTGTGATGGCCTCCCTTCTGGAAAAGGAACTTAGGACCAAAGAAGACAAGGAAATTGCTTCGGGAATCCTGTGGAAGAGAATCAAGATTGGCATGCCTCTTCAGGTTGATGTCGATATGTGGACGTACCAAAATACGGGCTTGCCCGCAAAGCCCATCTGCAACCCCGGATTAGACAGCATTGAGGCCGCGCTTTATCCCAAGGAGAGCCCTTATTGGTATTATCTTTCAACGCCGGATGGAAAAACCATATTTAGTAAAACCCTGGAAGAACACAATATTGCCAGGGCTAAATATCTGAAATAGGCCTTGACATGGTTTTAGAGATAAGATAACATTAACGTATCCAGAGACAGTGGGCGAACACTAAGACCCACCGAGGAGAAGCATATTTGAGGTTCGACCTCCTTTGTTATTTGTCTGTGGAAACACAGATTTTTTGTTCTCGCAGAACAACCCTTCCGAAGCTCGTAGGGCGAAGGAGGGTATCAATTTTAAATATCCGGTAGCTAAAAGAGGGAGTTATCCTCCTTCGCTAAAGCTACGGAGGACACAGTGGCATTAACCAAAGCAAAAAAACAAGACATCATCAACGATTTGAAACAAAAAGTCGAAAAGCAAAAAGCGATCGTTTTTGCCGCGATTACCGGCCTTAAAGTCAAAGACCTTTCCGCTTTGCGGAAGCAGATGAGGGGGAAAGATTGTGAATTGAAGGTAGCCAAAAAAACTCTGGTCGCTAAAGTTTTCCAGGGCAAAAAGATCAACTTTGACGCCAAAAAGCTGGAAGGGGAGGTGGCGCTGGGATTCGGCTACAAAGACGAGATCTCACCCTTTAAAACCCTCTACGATTTTGCGAAAGACCACGAAAACCTAAAAATCTTGGGAGGAATTATGGGCGCAGAGATCTTAGAGAAAGGCAGGGCCATTGAGTTTGGACAAATGCCGACCAGAGACGAACTTTTGGTCAGACTGATGGTCAACGCCTTACAGGGCAGTTTAAGAAAATTTGCTTACGCATTATCACAAATTAAAGGTCAGTAATAACAATTATTTACAATTATTAATTAAATTAATCTTATGGCAGACGAAATCAAACCTGCCCGCAATGCTGCGGATAGCGCTGCGGGCGGGGAAGTTTCCGAAGACGGGAAAAAGATGATCGAAATCATCAAGGGTATGAAGATTGTCGACTTGAACAATACGGTCAAGGCAATCGAGCAGGAATTCGGAGTTTCAGCGCAAGCCCCGGTGGCCGCCTCCGCCTCCGCTGGAGCTACGGCGGACAAGGAAGAAAAATCCTCTTTCAATATTGAATTAAAAGAGGTCGGAGCGAAAAAGATTGAAGTAATCAAGGTAGTCAGAGACTTGACCGGCAAGGGCTTGAAGGAAGCCAAAGACCTGGTTGATGCAGCCGCGACCGCGCCTCAGATGGTGAAAGAAAACGCCAAGAAGGAGGAAGCGGATGAGATCAAAAAGAAATTTGAAGCCGCCGGAGCCAAGGTAGAACTGAAATAATTACTTCAGATACTGCTTAATTGAATTTTGCAGAAAGAGGGCGTCGTCTCTAAGAGGCGACCCTCTTTTTGTTAGAGGAGAAAGAATATTTAAGGTTTCTTCAAAAAGCGCCTTGGCGTGAGCATCTTCATTTAAAATCAGGAGGCTTTCGGCCAGCATGGCTTTTGACTGGGCTTCGTTTAATCTCACTTGCGCATCTTTTAACTCTTTAACCCGTTCGCCTTGGAAAAGATAATAGAAAGCCAGGAGAACCAAAATCAGGCCTAGGACTAAAAATATCTTTTTTCGGGCAGCTTTGAAATTAATCTTGGGCAGGTGCGGTAAACTTGGCTTGGTCAGCTTGGGAACTTTAACTTTCGGAACCTTTAAATTGGGGTGGGGGAGATTAATCTTAATTTTGATCCGGGGCCGTTTCCAGATTTTAGCGAAAAAGCGGACAAACGGCTTAAATAAATTCAAAGATAAAGAGAAGCTGGGCAAATCATTTTGTATGGTCACGGTCTGCTTTGATCCGTCCTTGCCGGCTGCCATTAAAACGAGGCAAATGCCTGAAATATTGGTCAGGGGAGCCTGGTAGGCCTTAAGGACCTGTTTTAACTCTTTTTCGCTGGAAGCTTTGGCCAATTCCCCCAAAAACTTCTGCTTTTTGCCCAAAGCCCTCAAAATCCTCTTATTCAGAATAATAATTTTATCTTCGCCGGATATTTTCCCGCCAGCCATGCTGTTAAAAACCCTTAAAGGATCGGGGTGACTTCCTCCCGGAAGCCCCGTTTCCAGATTTTGACTAAGATCCATCAGCTGGTTAGCCCTGACTAAAAATATTTTGATGTCACCGGCTTTGGCGAAATTCAGCACCGGATCTTTAAAGCTGATAACGCTGAAGTTCAAATTCCCCAGCCAACCGACATTGCCGTTCTTGGACTCTTGGTCTAAAAATTCGTTGCCCTTTTTTAATGCCTCCTGCAAACTTGCTTCGCAGGATTTTTTGAGGCCTGACGAATAATATTCTTTCTTGATGGCTAAAGAAAGATTGGTTAGAAAGTGGGAATTTTGCGGCAGAGCCTGGGTCAACTCTCCCACCACGTATAAATTCCCCAGCCTTTGTTCATAGATATTGGTTGGTTCGTAAACGGAACTCGTCAAGAAAATGTCGTCCATTTTCCTAGGATTGAAGTACAGCTCAAAAGCTTGCATATGCGAATATTATTGAGCACCCCGCCCCCTATGCTGTTTGAAATCAGCAAAAAGCAAATTGGGTGGGAAATCACTTTTATTACATTTCACCAAACTTTTAGTAGCTTAGGGGGCGGGGTTTCGCTTCACTCAACCCTTCTCGTATATTCTCCGGTTTCGGTGTTGACTTCAATCATATCGCCTTCTTCCACGAACAGGGGAACGGAAACTTGGACACCGGTTTCTAAAGTGACAATTTTAGTACCTCCTTGGGCGCTATCGCCCTTTACTCCCGGAGGGGCTTCGGTAACCTTTAACGAAATTTTAATCGGCAGAGAGACGCTGACAATTTTTTCGTTGAAAATATTAGCCTCAACAAGCCCGTTCGGTTTCAAAAAGTTGGCTCGGGTTCCTAATAATTCCTCGCTTAACTCAAATCTTTTTGAAGGATTTTCTTCTTCGCAGAAAAAGTAGGTCCCCCGGTGGTTATAAAGGAATTTTGAACTAAGCTTGGTCAGTTCCGCTTCTTCAAAAGCTTCGCCCTGATGAAAATTCCTCTCTAGAGCATTGCCGGTAAGCA
>Ga0209210_1003011_pt1 | contig 11778 bp, 11 predicted proteins | sample RifGroA1_FD_183991 | JGI IMG/M metagenome (GOLD analysis project Ga0209210, IMG submission 183991) | Contaminated groundwater microbial communities from Rifle, Colorado, USA - Rifle Groundwater A1 (SPAdes) (version 2) | ecosystem: Environmental > Aquatic > Deep subsurface > Groundwater >...
CCACTCACAACAAGGGAGTCATCGACAACCTCAAAAAGCGCGTCATCACGATGGACAAGGGCAAGGTCATCCGCGACGACAAGGAAGGAAAGTATATACTGTAATACTATGAAATGGCTCACCGCAAAACGAATCTTCCGCGCAGGAGTCTTAAGCTTTTCGCGCAATGCGTTCGTCTCTTTTGCATCCATACTCGTCATGACGGTAACGCTCTTTACCGTCGGGATAACCCTGTTTGCCGGCGTCATACTCGGCTCGGCGCTCTCCGAACTGCGCGACAAAGCCGACGTCAATGTCTACTTTACGCAGGATGCTCCGGAGGACCGCATGCTCGAGCTTAAGGCCTCGCTCGAGGCGCTGCCCGAGGTTGCAAAGGTAGAGTATCTTTCGCGCGACGAGGCGCTCGCGCAGTTTCGGGAGCGCCACAAGAACGACCAGCTGACGCTCTCCGCGCTCGACGAGCTGGGCGACAACCCGCTCGGCGCCGTACTCAACGTCAAAGCAAAAGACATCTCGCAGTACGAGTCTATTGCCGCCTTTTTAAAGGACCAGCAGTCTGCAAACACGGGCAGCGCCTCAATCATCGACAAAATAAACTTTTATGACGCGCAGCACCGCGCGGCGCTCGAGCGGCTCCAATATATTACCGACTCGGCCACGGTGCTGGGCCAATGGATTGTCGCGATACTCATCCTGACCACGCTCGCCATCTCCTTTAACACTCTGCGGCTGGCTATCTACAGCAGCCGCGACGAGATACAGGTCATGCGGCTTGTCGGCGCGGGAGCGTTTTACATCCGCGCGCCGTTTATGGTGGAGGGCGTGCTCTACGGGCTTGTGGCGGGGCTGGTTACTCTGCTTATCTTTTATCCGCTCACGTGGTGGCTTGGCGGCGCGACCGGCAACTTTTTCGGCGGGGTCAACATCTTTACCTACTACCTAAGCCACTTCTTTTACTTCTTCCTTATTATTGTCGGCACCGGAGTGCTGCTGGGGGCCGTGGCGAGCTTTCTTGCGGTTAGGCGGTATCTTAAGATTTAAATATTTAAAAATTTAAATATACAATGGAGCATCCAAAATACATCTTTGTCGTAGGCGGCGTGATGTCGGGCATCGGCAAAGGGGTAGCCTCCTCCGCGATAGGCAGGATTCTGAAGTCAAAAGGGTTTAAAACGACGGCGATAAAAATCGACCCGTACATCAACGTCGATGCCGGCACGATGAACCCGACCGAGCACGGCGAGGTGTTTGTATTGTCCGACGGCTACGAGTGCGACCAGGACATGGGCAACTACGAGCGATTTTTGGGCGAGACCCTGCCGAGCATCAACTACATGACCACCGGCCGGGTGTATCAAGAGGTTATCCGGCGCGAGCGCAACCTGGAGTACAAAGGCAAAAATGTCGAGGTAGTGCCCGACATACCGCTCGAGGTCATACGCCGCATCACTGAAGCGCAAAAAACAGCGAACGCGGAGGTCACTCTGATAGAGGTCGGCGGCACCATCGGCGAGTACCAAAACATCATCTTTTTGGAGGCGGCACGTATGCTCAAGCAAAAGTATCCGCGCGACGTCGCGGTGGTGATGCTCTCCTACGTGCCAATACCGAACAACATCGGCGAAATGAAGACCAAGCCGACCCAGTACGCGGCGCGCTCGCTCAACTCGGTGGGGCTCCAGGCCGACGCTATCCTCGCGCGCGCCACCGTGCCGCTCGATGAAAAGCGCAAAGAAAAGATAGCCGTCTTCTGCAACATTTTGCCGGAGCGCGTCATCAGCGCTCCGGATGTCGAAAGCATCTACGACGTGCCGCTCAACTACGAAAAGGACGGCCTCGGCGACATCCTTTGCGAGGTGCTCGGCCTTCCGCCAAAGAAAACAGACCTGCGCGAGTGGGAGGCATTTGTGACAAAGAGCAAAAACGGCAACAGGCCGGTCAATATTGCGGTCGTGGGCAAGTACTTTAAGTCGGGCGAGTACGTGCTCTCCGACGTTTACATTTCGGTCATCGAGTCGCTCAAGCACGCGGCATACGCCCAAGACCTCAAGCCGGTGGTTTCATATATCGACTCCGAAGAGTTCGAAAAGGGGACCGCCTCGGTGGAAAGCCTCAAGCAATACGACGGCATCATCGTCCCGGGGGGTTTTGGCGAGCGGGGCGTCGAGGGGATTGTCATGGCGATACAGTTTGCGCGCGAACAAAAAATTCCGTACTTTGGGCTCTGTTACGGCATGCACTGGCTCACGGTCGAGTACGCGCGCAACAAGGCCGGGCTTGCGGGAGCAAACACCGCCGAGGTCAACAAAGCGGCGCCGCACCCGGTCATCGACCTCATGCCCGACCAAAAAGAAAAGCTCATAAAGCAGGACTACGGCGGCACGATGCGGCTCGGCACCTATCCGTGCGTGCTTGCGGAGGGGAGTGTTGCGGGCAAAGCCTACGGCAAAGCGCAGGCAGACGAGCGCCACCGCCATCGCTACGAGGTCAACCCCGAGTACATCAAGCGGCTCGAGGAGGCCGGGCTCGTGTTCTCCGGCCGGTCGCCCGACGGCGTTTTGATGGAGATAGCCGAGCTTCCGCGCTCGGTACACCCGTTCTTCCTCGCGACGCAGTTTCACCCGGAATTTCTTTCCCGTCCGCTTTCTCCGCATCCGCTCTTTGTAGCTTTCATAAAAGCCGCAGGAGAGTCCAAATAAGGTATGGCCGAAGCAGTAAATATTCCTCCGTATGTGGAAAAGTACTATTGGTGGGCGTACGGGCGCCCGTGGGCGGCAAAACTATTTGACCACCAGCCGATGGTCAACGCGATTCTTTTAGGGAATTACAACCGGCTCAGGGACGAGGCGATTAAAGAGTTTGGCGCCGATTTCTCCGGGCGCACGCTTCAAGTTGGCTGCTGCTACGGCAACCTGACGCCGTATTTGGCGAAGCGCGCGGCAAAAAGCGGCGGCACCATCGATGTTATCGACGTGCTCCCGATACAGCTCAAGACCCTCCAAAAGAAAATACGGCCCGGAGAGCCGGTCAGCGTGTCGCTCATGGATGCCGCGGCTCTTGATATGCCGGATGCCACCTACGACCGCGTGGTTATATTTCTTTTGTTGCACGAGGAGCCGCAAACGTACCGCGAGCGGACTCTGCACGAGGCGCTCCGCGTACTGAAGCCAGGCGGAAAATTGGTGGTCATCGATTACGCTCATCCGGTATGGTGGCATCCGGCGCGTTTTACTACCATTCCTTTGTATTCGCACTTAAAACCGTATGCGGTTGACGTGTGGAATCGGGGATTAACCGGCGTCCTGCCGGAGATGGGGGAAAGCTCCTGGCGCACGCAGTCCTACTTCGGCAACCTGTTCCAAAAACTCGTAACGGTAAAATAGAAGCGGTGTATTTTTTTAACGGGTGTCTCAGTCTGGGTTATCTCACACAGAGAGCGACAAAATTCATCAAACTGTTTCTGTAGACCTCGTTCGAAATCTTCTGGACATCAAGATTTTTGACAAGAGGTGCGCTTACACCACCATCTTGAAAAGACTTAAATATAAATGCTGTGCGCTTAATCATATATTCATCCAAATCTTTCGACTCCTTATCAAGTGACTCAATAAATTTCAGCGTTATTTCAGAAAATTTCTCTATATCGTCGCCACCTAGAATTCTCTTAAAATGATCAACTGCCTGCTCTCGATTAACATCCAAAACACTCTTCAGTCTGTCATCAGCGCCTCTCCGTACATGATCGAAGAGGTCATACAGTTCCATAATACAAATTGAGACGTATAAACGCATAAGCCACTGAAAGTCTCCGTCGTTTATATTCTTACTTAACTTGAATTCTTTGAGAATATGCTTCGCCGTGTTTTCCGCGTTTGTACATACAGCCACAAAGAATGCCTTTTCCTTTGCTGAAATAATTTTTGTTAGAGAAAGAGCCGCAATGGCGTCAAAAGATGTATTTCTAAATCCTGCAAAAGAGTTCTCTAGTGTCATTGTTTTTTATCCAAGCTGGGGGACTAGGGGTCGAACCTAGATTGCGTGGTTCAGAGCCACGATGCCTACCATTAGCAGATCCCCCAATATTCAGTACTTTCTAAATTCTAACAGACTCATTGCTCTTTCGACCTCGGCTTTTCTCGACAGCTGGACTCTCTTGGAATCAGCGTGTGGAGAGAACCCCAATACTGTAAGCAATTTTATGACATTTTTCAACATCGATTGGTTGGTATTAGCAAAATTGAACTTGTGAGTCGATGTGGGTAAGTGGACGCTGTATGATCCTTCAGCCTCGTACAAACCTCGCAAATAATGTTTGATGTTACTCCGGTTTTTAAGTATCCATGTCGGTATTTCTATTTCTAGATTTTTTCGCGGTCCCGTTGGCATACCTATGCGTTTACTGATGTGTTTTTCGTACAAACTAATGCGAACACAATTTGTGCCTGACTGTTTGTAAACGTAAGCTTCCTTTTCAAAAAGTTTTTCGACCAGTTTTGTGTATCGTTTTATAAAACCAGGATTGTTACTATTGGAAAAGATGAGGAGCCGTTCAGTGCGGGGGAATTTCTGTATATGTCCATCGCCCAACATTACTCCCAATAGCTCAGCTAAGTCGCCATTTTTTCTAAAGGCGGGGAAACTGCTCTTAATCAAGCCTTTAACTTTTGCTTCGGCTCGCCATTTGGCAAAGTTATCGAGCTTTTTGCGGCGCATTGTATCAGAGATTTTTTGCACCGAGGGATGCGTATCTTTTGTAAATCCCTTGCTCCACGATGTCCTCATATTTATTAATTATACCTCATTTTTGTATACCATTAGATGAAAGATATCAAAAAATGCTACTCTTGGGAAGCCGTGGAAGAATTTCTTTCATCCGTTTTAACCGGCTACCCGCTGCTCGCGCCGCTGCTTTTTATACTGTTACGCGCGGTGCCGGTTGTTATCGCGCCCATACCCGGCGTGGCCTTCGACCTGGTGGGGATTGCGGTCTTCGGGTGGCAGTTCGGGTTGGTGCTTGCGCTCATCGGCGGGCATCTCGGGGCATCCATAGCATTCTTTATCGCGCGGCAATTCAGAGAGCCGGCGGTACAATACTTTGCCCCGCTGCAGAAGCTTCACGAGCTCGAGGAGCACTACTCCGAGCGGCAAAAGTTTTGGACGCTGGTCGCCGTGCGTTTTATCACAAGCCCTTTCTTTGATTATGTCAGTTATGCGGCGGGCCTCACCCGGATGCCTTTTTGGACATTCCTGCTCTCGACATTCATCGGCGTCCTGCCATTCTCTTTTGTCATCTACTACTTCGGCGGCATCATTTTCAGTTGGGGACTCATGTACACCGCATTCTTTTTCATCGGCATCGGCTTGTTGAGCGCACTCTTTGGCAAAACACTGATTAAAAAGTTTTTGTAGGAGGTGCGGTTGCTAAATAAGGATTTTCGGCGTATTGTATAAGCAACGCGCCGCCCCCTGCTTCGCCAAGGCTCCGCAGGGCACGCGCCTTTTTAATTGTATGGAAATCAGGAACATCGCCATCATCGCGCACGTCGACCATGGGAAGACAACTCTCACGGACGCTTTGCTGCGCCAGGCGGGGGTGGCACTGGAGGGTGTATCGATGGATTCTAACGCTCTGGAGCTAGAGCGCGGCATCACTATTTACGCCAAAAATGCCGCCATCGAATACAGGGGCACCAAAATAAATATCGTCGACACGCCCGGCCACGCCGACTTCGGCTCGGAGGTCGAGCGCGTTTTGCGCTCTATCGACTCGGTGCTGCTCGTCGTCGACGCCCAGGAGGGCCCGATGCCGCAGACGCGCTTTGTTTTAAAAAAATCTCTTGAGCTTGGCCTGCGGCCGATTGTCGTGATAAATAAAATCGATAAGCCCGCCGCCGACCCGGCTATGGCAGAGGAGGGCGTGCTTGAGCTTTTTTTGGAGCTCGGCGCCAACGACGAGCAGAGCAACTTCCCGGTGGTGTACTCCATCGGCCGGCAGGGGATAGCCAAAAAGAAATTGACTGACGAGTCAACCGACCTCTCTCCGCTGCTCGACACCATACTCGAACACGTGCCGGCGGCTTCTTCGCCGGAGATGAGCGTCAAACCTTTGCGCGCACAGCCGTTTAACCTCGGATACGACAACTTTCTTGGCCGCTTGGCAGTGGTGCGCATCTACGAGGGCGTGCTTAAGGCGGGCGCGGACGTATTTGTAAAGCATCAGGGTGTGCCGGCGCGCGCCGAGCGCGTGCTCAAGCTGTTTTCTTTCAAAGGCCTTGACCGTGTGGAGGTGCAAGAGGCCGCCGCCGGCGACATCGTGCTCCTGGCGGGCTTGCCCGACATCTACATCGGCGAAACAATTTGCGCCGAGGTGGACGCCGAGCCGTTGCCCACCATCGCGGTCGACGAGCCGACCATCGGGCTCAATTTTCTCGTCAACAACTCGCCGTTTGCCGGGCGCGAGGGCAAGTTTGTCACCGGCCGGCAAATCCGCGCGCGATTGGAAAAGGAGCTCGAAATAAACGTCGGGCTCAAGGTCGACTTGTCGAGCCCCGACGCCTTCAAGGTGAAGGGTCGGGGTGAACTCCACATCGCTATATTGCTTGAAAACATGCGCCGCGAGGGATTTGAGCTTCAAGTTTCTCAACCGCAGGTTATTTTCCACGAGGAGGGAGGGGTCAAAATGGAGCCGTACGAGGAGGTCATCATCGACATTCCCGCAATATACCAAGGCGCGATTATCGAGCGCCTGGGCCAGCGCAAGGTCATCATCAAAGATATGCGCACGCATGACACGCACGTGCGCCTGATTATGGAGGGCCCGACGCGCGGTCTGTTGGGCTACCGCACGCAATTTACGCTCGACACGCGCGGCGAGGGCATATTTTCCTCGCGCTTTGTGGAGTTCCGCCCGTACGCCGGCGAAATTTCAAAACGCGCGGTCGGCTCGATGATAGCGATGGCGGCGGGCAAGGCGCTCGGATTTTCGCTCTGGAATTTGCAGGACCGCGGCGTGCTCTACATCAAACCCGCCGTCGAGGTCTACGAGGGCCAGGTCATCGGCAATACCTCCAAGGGCGAGCAGATGTTCGTCAATCCGACCAAAGGCAAACAGCTCACCAATATGCGCGCCTCCGGCAGCGACGAAGCGATGTATCTGGTGCCGCCGTACGAACTCACCATCGAGCGGGGCTTAGAGGTCATGGGCGAGGACGAATATCTGGAAATCACCCCCGCATCGGTGCGCCTGCGCAAACAGCCGGGAGCAAAATTCTAAAAAAGTGCTAAACTGTGTTTAATGAAGCGTGCACTGACGTATATACAGCATCTTGACCGCGCCAAAATAATTTGGGCGGCGGTTGTTTTGGTGGCACTGCTGGGTTGGTGGTATTTCTTTTTGCGCCCCGCTTCGGCAGCAGAGCAAACGCTTATTCTTGCGCCTAAAGCGTTTCTCCAGCAAGTTTCCGTGTCGGGCAAGGTCGTCGCGGCAAAAAATGTTGAGCTTGGCTTTGCCCAAAGCGGCCGCATAACCTTGGTGTATGTGTCGGTGGGAGATTTTGTATCGCAGGGCGCTACCTTGGCAGTGGTGGAGAACGGCGACCTGCGCGCGGCGGTTTTGCAGCGGCAAGCCGCGCTCGAAAATCAGCAGGCAAAACTGGCGTCGCTTAAAGCAGGCACCCGGCCGGAGGAGCTGGCCGTTGCGCAGTCTGCCGTGACGGGAGACACGCAAGACCTCATCAACGCGATACAAGATGCCTACCGCGCCGCGGACGGCGCGGCGCGCAATACGCTCGACCAGTTCATCAACAACCCGCGCACCAATCCGTCTATCACTTTTTCCGTCAACGACTCCAATATAAAAACGTCGGTCGAGTCGAAGCGCCTCGCGGCGGAAACCGCGCTCAACACGTGGAATACCGATGCCTTTTCTTTAAACGCTTCTTCAGACCTCTCCGCCGCGGCCGGCCGCGCGCAGAGCAATCTCTCCGCAATCGCGCTTCTCCTCTCCGAGGCGGCGGTCGCTATCAACCGCGGCATTCCTTCTACACAAATCTCGCAGGCCACGCTCGATAGTTACAGCGCCGCGGTGGCGACCGCGCGCACCAACGTCAACACCTCCATTGCAAGCGTGGCATCGGCAAAGTCCGCCCTTGATGCAAGCAGTAAAAATCTCGCGCTCAAACAGGCCGGCTCAACCCCGGAGGATATCGCCGCCGAGGTCGCGCAGGTTAAGTCGGCGCAGGCCGATGTCGCCGCCGCGCAGGCGCAACTCAACAAGACTTTTATTTCGGCGCCGTTTGCCGGCACGATAACCAGCGTCGATGCCAAAGCGGGCAAAATAGTGTCACCCAACACGCCGGAAATCTCGATGATAAGCGCGGGCGCTTTTCAGATAGAGTCATATGTCCCCGAGGTCAACATTTCGCTTATCCGCACGGGCAACCAGGCGGCCGTTACACTCGACGCCTACGGCGCCGACACGCTTTTTGACGCCCGCGTGGTATCGATAGACCCGGCCTCGACCGTGCGCGACGGCGTCTCGACCTACCGCATTGTGCTTGAGTTTTCCAAAGCCGACAGCCGCGTCAAATCCGGCATGACCGCCAACGTATCGATTACGACCGAAACCAAGCCGAGCGTGCTGTCGGTGCCGCAAGGGCTTGTCATCCGCCGCGACGGCAGTATGTTTGTGCGCGTGGTGGTCGATAAAGAAATACAGGAGCACGCCGTGACGCTCGGAGCGGTCTCGAGCGTCGGCGAGGTGGAAATACTCTCGGGGCTCCGCGCCGGCGACATCGTCGTTACCACTTTGCCCTGATGCCACTCAACGTACGCATCGGATTTTTTCTTGCGGTGCGCGCCCTGCGCCGCGCCAGCCTGTGGACCACCGGGCTCATTATCGGGGTCATGGTGCTTACATTTCTCAATCTGGTCGTGGTCTCCGGCATATTGGTGGGCCTTTTGGAGGGCGCGGTGGTTGCGGTGCGCACGCAGTACACCAGCGACGTCATCGTTTCGTCTCTCAACGACAAAAAATACATCGAAAACAGCCCGAACCTCATTTCGCTCATTAACACCCTGCCCGAGGTAAGCGCCTATACCGCCCGGTACCGGGAGGGAGGCACCGTCGAGGCGAACTACAAGACCCGCAAGGAGACCGACAAACCCAACACCGCCAATGCCGTGCTGGTCGGCATCAACCCCGCTAAAGAAAAAGCGGTCACCGGCATCGACAGTAGTATTGTCGAGGGTTCTTTTCTTTCTCCAGACGATTATGACAAAGTGGTCATCGGCGGGTATCTGCTCAAACAGTATTTTCCCGTGGAGACGCCGGGGTTTACCACGCTTGAAAATGTCGGTGTCGGCACCAAAATCCGCATGAGCGTGGGGGGTGTCGTGCGCGAGGTCACGGTCAAAGGGATACTCAAGAGCAAAGTGGACGAGGTGTCTATGCGGGTGTATATGGTGGACTCCCAGTTCCGCAGCCTCATCGGCCGCAGCGACGGCAATGTCGCCGAGCTGGCGCTCAAACTCAAACCCGGCGCCGACCCCGTGGCGGTGCGCGACGAGCTCCTGTCGCGCGGAGCCGGCATAAACGCCAAAGTACAGACATACGATGACGCCCAACCGAAATTTCTCAAGGACATCATCGCCACTTTTAACATGTTGGGAACGGCCTTTTCCTCGATAGGGCTGGTGGTGGCAAGCATCACCATTTTTATCGTGGTGTTCATCAACGCCATCACGCGGCGCAAGTTCATCGGCATTCTTAAAGGCATCGGCATCCACGGCCGGGCCATCGAGATATCCTACGTCTTCCAGTCCGTTTTTTATGCGCTGGTCGGCTCGGGTTTGGGGCTCGTGCTCGTGTACGCGTTTTTGGTGCCGTTTTTTGACGCGCATCCTATCGACTTTCCGTTCAGCGACGGCATACTAGTGGCGCCGCTCGGAAGCACGTTCTTCCGCGTCGGGCTTTTGGTGGTCACTACCGTTATCGCCGGCTTCATCCCCGCGCGCATGATTATCCGCAAAAACACACTCGATTCAATTCTTGGCCGCAACTAATACCATGATAGAAACAAAAAAACTTGAGCGGTCTTTCAAAAACGGCGATGTGGAAACCCTCGTACTTAAGGGTATCGACTTCAAAGCGGACAGCGGCGAGTTTGTCGCCATCATGGGGCGCAGTGGCGCGGGGAAGTCCACTTTTCTTTATCAAATTTCGCTGCTGGATGAGCCCACGGGCGGCGCAATAACCATCGATGGCCACGACACGCACCGCATGAGCGAGGACGAGCGGATGAAGTTCCGGCTCAACAAATTCGGGTATGTCTTCCAAGACTACGCCCTTTTGCCGGAGCTTACCGCGCTGGAAAATGTCGCGCTCCCGCTCCTGATGCAGAACAAGAGCCGCAAACAGGCGTATGCGGAGGCTCAAGAGGCGCTCGACCGCGTGGCATTGGGGCATCGCTTGCACAACCTCCCCTCGCAACTCTCCGGCGGCGAGCAGCAGCGCGTCTCCATCTCGCGCGCCATTGCGCACAAGCCCGCGGTCCTCTTTGCCGACGAGCCGACCGCCAACCTCGACAACGAGTCGTCAAAAACAATCATGGACATTTTCGTCGAGCTGCACCAAGAAGGCCAGACCATTATTATGGTTACGCACGAGGAGGAGTACGCCAAACTGGCCGGGCGACTCATCCGGCTGGATGATGGTAGAATTATCTCCGAGACCTCTCATCGTGGCTAAAAGACACTTACGGCAGGACTTTTTTATTTTGCTCGCGAGCATCGCGGTCGCGTGGGCTATAGTGCATTTTAACGCGGTGGACGCGCTGCTGCGGTGGACCGGCGACGGCGTGTTGCTTACGGGCTTTATTGCGGGAATTTTTTTCACTTCGGTAATGACCACCGCGCCCTCTATCGCGGTCCTCGGCGAGCTTTCGTTCCATAGTAATCCGCTGCTGCTCGCGGTAGTGGGCGGGGCGGGGGCCGTATGCGGCGACTATCTTATCTTTGCCTTTGTACGCGACCGGCTGGGCGATGATTTCGCCTACCTTATAAAACGCACCGGTACTCCGCGCTTCTTTAAGATATTCCACCGCAAGTCGTTCCGCTGGGTTCTGCCGTTCATCGGCGGGCTCATCATCGCCAGCCCCTTGCCCGATGAGCTCGGGCTCACGCTCCTCGGGATTGCGCGCATGCGCACGCGCCGCTTTTTATTAGTATCTTTTGTCTTCAACTCAATCGGCATCCTCCTTATCGCGCTGGCCGCTCGCTCACTCGCCTCGTAATGCCAGCTTCATATAGCCGTCTGCTATAGTATGACTATGCGGAGTGTTTTACTGTTTTTTGCGCTCGCCTTTGCGCTTGCGCCGGTAAGCGCGTCGGCGGCCAAGTTCGAGTATTCCGGCTGGCTGCCGTACTGGCGCGAGGCGTCGTCGACGCTGGACGTATTGCCGCACTTAAGCCAGCTCACCGAAATAAATCCGTTCGGCTACATTGTCCAAAAAGACGGCACGGTCATGGACGCGATGGGCATCGCGGACGAGCCATGGAAGAGCCTCATCGCCGCCGCCAAGGCCAAAAAAGTGCGCGTCATCCCCACGGTCATGTGGAGCGACACCGAGGCCATACACCGGATACTCAGCAACACTAAGTCGCGCATCAAACTGGAGGATGATATCACGGCGCTTGCTTTCAACGAGGGCTTCGACGGCATCGACATCGACTTTGAGGGCAAGCTGGCCGAGGATAAAAATTATTTTTCCACCTTTTTGC
>Ga0209210_1003019_pt1 | contig 11756 bp, 3 predicted proteins | sample RifGroA1_FD_183991 | JGI IMG/M metagenome (GOLD analysis project Ga0209210, IMG submission 183991) | Contaminated groundwater microbial communities from Rifle, Colorado, USA - Rifle Groundwater A1 (SPAdes) (version 2) | ecosystem: Environmental > Aquatic > Deep subsurface > Groundwater >...
GTTTCATAACACACCCAGAACCCCTGGGTAACGACGTGAAGATTTACATCGCCAAGATACTCCACGATGAAGGATGCGATTTAGCGCCATTCCCGCTGGGAGAGGTGCAGGAACAGTTAAACAATACCAATAAAACCCACCATGAATATTTTCAGGATTCCGCCATGAGCGACGAGAGGCGGTTGGTTCAGCGGACAAGGAATGACGCAGTGAATAATCATGTTATGTCCCAATTAACAGATATGCTATCATCAGATTGAGACGATACTATCTATTGTAGGAGATGTCGATGGTCGACTTAAGAAATAAAATGTTTGGTTTTAGGAGCAAAGGGCAGAAACGTAAGATTTGCCCGGTAATATCTCCTGTGATTTATACGAAAATCATTCAGGACGAGGGCGGCAAGACGGTAGCCGTACCAGAAATAGCGCCTATTGTTTGTTTCGGGGAAGAATGTGAAATTTTCTGTGAAATACATGAGATGTGCATATATAAATGTGAACACCTGGAAATTGTGCATGGTTTTGGAATAGTAGCAGACGACGAAGAGGGTGGCTGTCAATCGATTTGAACTGTTCACTCAGCTTAAACCGTTTAAACCGATTAAGTGGCAGGAGATAAATTATGGACAATTCATTTCAATTTCTCACCGCAATGCATAGTTTGCAGCAACGCGCATACTATCCGTCACCTTTCTTTGATGTGGCAAGATTGTATATGCCGAACAACGTTAAGGAAATGTTCAAGTGGTGCCGGTTTTATTTCTACACCCACCCGGTTGTTTCACAGGTAATAACAAGGCTCGCCGAATACCCTATCACTGATTTTGTCATCGATACGTCCGACAAAGAGATAAAAGAAAAATATCTTGAGATATTTAGGGTTATTAAGATGCGGGCCTTTCTTATTAAATTCGCCCTCGATTATTTTGTATACGGAAATTGTTTTGCATCAATACACTTCCCGTTTTCCAGATTCCTTGGCTGCAAATTATGCGGACAAAAAGTTAACATCAGGGATATACAGTACAAGATTTACAATTACACACCGAAGGGGGTTTGTAAGAAATGTTGCAGGGAAACGGAATTCAACATTGACGACGTGAGGATGGGAAATACGACAGGGATACGACTAAGGACGTGGAATCCGCTTAATATAGACATAGAGTACAACGAAATATCTGGTGAGAGGTATTACTACTATCTGCCTTCCGGTAGGGTAAGGCGAGGCATCATGTCGGGTAGCCCTGTCTATTGGGAATCAACTCCCATGTGGGTTATAGAGGCAATAAAGGATAATAAGGTGGCGCAGTTTGCAGATGGGAAAATATTTCACTTTGCAAGGCCATCCGTTACCGACGAACTAGATGAGTGGGGTAAATCAATAATCCTGCCTGTTTTGAGAGAGATATTCCATTTCTACACGCTACGCAAGGCGCAGGAATCAATCTGTATAGACCGGATAATTCCCCTGCGCTTTTTATACCCTGAAACACAGGCGGGCAATATCGAACCTTTATATATCAAGGCAGACCTCGGTGAATGGAAGGAGAGGATAGAAGAAGAGCTGAAGAAGTGGAAGGCTGATCCGCTCTATATTTCAATCATGCCTTTCCCGGTTGGTATGGATACTATCGGCGGCGAGGCAAAGGCGCTCATGGTATTTCCTGAAATGGAGGCCACCAACAATATGATCGAGAACGGATTGGGAATGCCATCGGGATTTATGAGGGGGCAAATAACGTACAGCGGCGGGAATGTTGTCCTCCGTATGATGGAAAATTCCTTCATTACCGATCGCGACCAGCGCGAGGAATTTCTGCAATGGGCGACAAACGAAATCTCTTCTTATCTTAAGACTGATAAACTCACAGTTAAAATGAAAGATTTCAGAATGGCAGAAGAGATGGAAAAGAAACATTTATTGGCAAGCCTTAATGACTCTGGAAAGTTGTCAGACGACACGTTCCTTTCAGAATTCGATCTGTCAGCAAAGAAAGAGATGGAGAAGATAATGCAGGAGTCGGCTGACAAACAAGAGAAATATCTCGAAGTTAATGTCAGGCTAAGCGATTCGATTCGTGGCTGGATAAATCAGCTCAACGAAATGGATGAGGAGCAGCGCAATATGATTATGTCGAGGATGCAGCAGGAAATGCCGAATATGCATGCCACGATCGCTCCAAAGATTGCACTCCCGGCTTCCAACAGAACACCTAATGAAGCCCCCAGAGAAAATCCCGTGATGCCACCGGAGGCTGGCGGGGCATCTGCGAATCGATAATGGTAAAAAGGATGCTGATGTCGCTTATAGGGAAGCAGAACTAAAATATTTCGGGGAATTTGCGAGATAAGAGAGATATGCCAGACACCCCAGTATGGGACAACATTAAAACAAGCCTTACCGAAGGACTCAGGCAAGTCTTCCCCATCGTCGGTAAAGAACGAGACCTGCACCTCGAAGACATCGATATTAAAGACAATAAAGATGCCGGCGACTACGCCTCCCAAAAACAAGCCATCCTGAATAAAACCAACTGGACCGTGCCCGTGTATGGCAACCTGGTTCTGAAAGACAAGGAAGGGAAGACGCTGGAGAAATCCAGGACCCGCCTGCTATCCATCCCGAAGCTCACCAACAGAAACACCCTTATATATAACGGAAATGAATACAGTATTGCAAATCAAATACGGCTCAAGCCTGGGGTATACACAAATACTGGCGACGACGGTATAACGCGATCTCAGTTTAATGTGGGCAAGGGGGCCAATTTCTCCCTCTGGCAGGAACCAACTAAAGGCATTTTCTACATGCAATTTAATCAGGCTTCTATCCCTCTGTATCCGATTTTAAAAGACCTCGGCGTAAGCGATGAAGAACTCGCTTCGCGATGGGGTAGGGAAATCGTGGATAGCAATAAAAATATCAGCGATGCAAAATATAAAAACGCCGTAGTAAAAGTATACAACAAATTAACTTACAATAAGAACGAAGAAAAGGAAACGTCATATGACACCGCCAGGTCGGAACTGAAGAATGTGTTGAATGTGGCTACGCTCGACCCGCTTGTCACTAAAGCAACACTGAAAAAAGAATACAGCGCCGTCACGTCTGACGTAATCATGGACGCATCGAGGAAAATTCTCCGGATAAACAGAGGCGAGGAGCAGCCCGACGACCGCGAATCACTTGTCTATAAATCTGTTCATGGTGCTGATGATTTTATACGCGAAAGCATCACTAAGGCCGCAAGGCCGGTATTATGGAAAGTAAAAAACAGGCTCAATAGTATGTATGGAAAGCAGGACGGCTCTATCATAAAAAATGTGTTCGCGCCTGGCACGTTATCGTCTCCCATTTATACAAATATCAACATTTCCCCGCTAACTAGCGTTGCACAGGATGCCAATCCGCTCAAATCTATTGAGATCTCCAATAGGGTTACGGCATTCGGCCCTGGTGGTATAGGAAGTACGCTCGCAGTGCCGGAGGCGGTCAGGAACGTCCATCCCTCGCATATCGGATTTATCGATACCGTTAGGACACAGGAGTCTGATAAGGCCGGAATTGATTTACAGTTAGCAATTGGGACAAGAAAGACCGGCAACACCCTGACGATTAAATTACTCGATCGTGATGGAAAGAAGGTACGCAAAACCATACAAGAACTTCAAGGGAAAACACTGGCATTGCCAAGTCAGCAGATCAATGGCAAGATCGACGCCGTCAGAGACGGAAAGGCGGTTACTGTAAGCCAATCCGATATTGATTATACAATATATGGGCCGAACAGAATGTTCTCTGATGCTACTGTGCTGGTACCGTTTCTCAGTAATAATGCAGGGGCACGCGTCAACATTGGCGGTAAAATGGGTGCGCAGGCGCTCCCGCTGAAATACCGCGAAAAACCTCTGGTGCAAACAGCAGCCAACAAAGAAGGGCTGACCAATGAAGCCATTATCGGGCGTAAAATATCGGTGCAGAGCCCGGTTGACGGCAAGGTGACCAAAGTAACCGGTAGTGAAATTGAGATTACCGACGGTTCCGGCAAGAAGCATAGCGTTAGTCTTTATGCTAACTACATCGTAGGGAATAAGACATACCTTAATCACGAGCCGGTGGTAAAAGAAGGCGATAAGGTGATCGCCGGGCAGCTTTTGGCGGATTCTAATTATAGCAAGGATGGTGTACTTGCTATGGGCACCAATCTTAAGACAATCTACGTCCCATACAAGGGGTTGAGTGTTAGCGGGGATTCTATGGTTCTATGGGTGGACATGGATGGTATTGGGCACTTTACTTCCATATGCGAAGTCCCCCCCGTGAAGGGTATAAGGGCGAATGCTTTAAAAACAGATGATCTCGCAGTTAAACTACACGACATACATTCTTTCATTGGGCACTACACCGATGAGGAGATGGTGGAGGTGCTGACAATGGATGGTACTAGTGTTAAAGCCACCAAGTCGCATAGTTTTATCTCTATCGACGACGACGGTGTGCTGCACGAAATTGCCCCAGGAGATATGGTAGCAGGTAAAACCCTCCTGCCTGTGGCCAGACCGCAACTGCCTTTAAGGGATTCGGTACAAATAATTGCATTAAAGACTTGGAGGGAAAACGGCAGAGAAATATCCCTACCGCTATCCGAAGATATTGGATTTTTGTTCGGGATGTATGTGTCTGAAGGAAGTCCTCTGGGCGGTAAAAAACCAAAAGGAATATGTATTGCCGTAACCGAGGAAGAATTATTGACCAAGGCCACACAAATATTAGACTCCTTTGATATTCCGTCTACCTATTACAAACGTGTAGAGAAAAATGGGTCTGTTCGTGGTGCTCTGCACTTCCACAGCGCCGCCCTTACCAGATTTATAGTTGAGAATTGTGGGCGTGGCGCAGCAAAGAAAAGAGTCCCTCGGATTTTATGGAGTTCTAATCCTGCATTTGTTAAGGGCTTTATCTCTGGGTATTGGAGTGGTGACGGTACCGTTGGGAAGCTCGCGACGGCATCGACCGCATCTAAAGAACTCGCAGAGGGTATTTGTTTCCTCCTAGCCTCTATTGGAGTTAGGGCTACGTATCGCACTTACAAGACATCAATGAGAGACCAACACCTTATATCGGTTTTTTCCCACAGCCTGTCAATGTTCCCTGATATCTTTCTTAGTCGAAAGAATGAGGCGCTATTGGAACTAAAAGCCAAATCCATGTCTTGTAATAGGGATAGGGTCCCAGTGCCTGCCAAAGACAGGGAAGCTGTTGTGGCAGCGCTAGGAAGGCGTGCTATTTCTAACAACGGATACATAAGTAGAGGGTTACTACTTGAAGCACTAGAAAAGGGCGCAGATCTATCACCCAGACTCGTCCAGCTAATACATAGCCGCCATATTTGGTGGGATGTGGTAAAAAGTGTTAAAGAGATAGCATTTGAGGATTATGTTTACGATTTAGACATGAGACCTGTAGGCAACTTCATGGTAGGGTCTGGTCTCATTGTTCACAATACATTTGAAGACGCCATTGTCGTCTCTGACTCCGCGGCACAGAAATTCACCTCTCAGCACATGTCGCGTTTTGATCTGCCCGTTGATGATACCACCGTACTTAATAAAAATAAATGGCTCGCCTATTTTGATAATAAAGTGACTCCGGCGCAGACTGATAAGCTCGATGCCCGCGGCATTGTAAAACCGGGAATGGAGGTTGGCAGCGGTGATTATCTGATAGCCGCCATGCGCGAAAACGTGGTTAACCCAGAAGATGCAATGCTCGGTAAACTTTCCCGTAAGCTGGTAAAGCCATACCGTGATGTTTCTGTGCTTTGGGAGAAGGCAACTGCCGGACGGGTGGTGGACGTGGTGGTTAATCCGAAGTCGGTGACGATAACTGTTCGCATGGACGCGCCGCTGGTTATAGGAGATAAAATTACAAATCGCGAGGGCGGCAAGGGCGTAGTGGCATCAATCCTGCCGGATGCTGAAATGCCAAAAGACAAGGATGGAAATCCTTATGAGGTCATTCTTAACCCTGCCACCGTGATGTCTCGTATGAACATAGGGCAGTTATTAGAAACAGCCGTTTCTAAGACAGCCACTCCCGACAAACCATACGTAGCGCCTCTGTTCCCGGCAGGGAAAGAAGGCAATATTTCGAGGGAAGTAAAGAAGATACTTGATGAACGCGGAGTCAAAGAAACGGACGAAGTATACGATGCACATGGTAAGAAGGTGGGAGACATATTCGCCGGAAAACAATACTTTTACAAGCTCGGAAAAACTACCGACACAAACTATTCAGCCAGGGCATTTCAGGGTAAATACGACGCCGATATGATGCCTGTGCGCGGCGGAGAAGAAGGGGCAAAGGGGGTGGGATTGCTTGATATCTATGCCTTACTATCCCACAATGCGCGCAATATATTGCGGGAATCCGTTACGAGCAAGGCAGAATACAATCCTGAATATTTTAAAGCCATACAGATGGGCATGCCGCTGCCGCCTCCAAAACCAACGTTCGCTTTTGAAAAATTCATCAACTACCTTAAGGGCGCGGGAGTAAACGTCGAAAAAACCGGCGACCATATGAAACTCCTGCCGCTCATAGATAAAGACGTTCTGCGCATGTCGTCCGGGAAAATAGAGAACGCAAAGATGATGAAGACGAAAGACATGACCGAAGAACAGGGGGGGCTGTTTGATTTCAACAAAACTGGCGGTAAAACTGGGAATAAGTGGTCGCATATAAAGTTGTCGGAGCCTGTCATAAATCCTGTCTTTATCGAGCCTGCCAGGCGGCTGCTTGGGTTGAGAGAGAAGGATTTAATCAGCCTCCAAAACAATTCTGGGGGAGGAATTATCAAAGACATGCTCTCTAAGATCGATGTAAATAATCGGCTTGAAGAGCTGACAGGCGCCGTGGGAAATTTAAGCGGCGTCAAAAAAGATGACGCCATTAAACAGATCAAATACCTGAAGGTTCTAAAGGAATCGGGAATCACCCCTGCTGAGGCATACACGATACAATACCTGCCGGTAATACCTCCCCTGTTTCGCCCGATATACCCAACTGGTGATAATAGCAACATGAGGGTAGGCGACATAAATAATTTATACAAGCAGGTGATCCTGGTGAATGAAGGGCTTGGAGATAAGGTTCTCGACGTAATGCCTGATGAGGAAAAGAAGTCGCTGAGGCGCGAACTCTTTGGCGCGGTGAAAGCTTTGCAGGGATTAGATAAACCTGTTTCCGGAAAAGATTTCAAGGGATTTATTGCCGCAATAAAAGGCGATGTGCCGAAGGAGGGTTTCTTTCAGTCTAAGCTGCTTAAGAAACAACAAGACATTGCCGGCAGGGCAACGATTGGGGGCGATCCATCACTGGAACTCGACGAGATCAAAATGCCGGAAGATATGGCATGGACGCTCTACGGGCCATTTATTATTGGTGAATTGGTAAGGTCTGGTATGAAGATTATTGATGCCGAGATCGAACTGAAAGATAGAACCGACAAGGCGAGGTCGGTCTTACTTATGGTTATGAAGGATCGTCCCGTACTGTTAAACCGTGCGCCTACATTACACAAATTTAACATCATGGCATTTAAACCATCCATGCATCAGGGTAAGACACTTCTTATACCGCCAATGGTAATGAAGCCTTATGGGGCGGATGTAGATGGAGATTCTCTAACTAATTCTGTGTATTGCACTTACGACTTTTGTGGAGGTGGTATGCCATTTAGCGGGGATACAAAAATACGATATACATATGGGCTTGTTAATCTGAGGGATTTTCCCAGGAAAGAGCTTATTAGTGAAAGCGAGAATAAGGAGGTCTATAAGGTTCCGGAAAATATCAAGGTGCTTACGGTGTGGAACGGTAAGGAAGAATGGTTAAGACCTGAAAATTTCTCTGTTCATAAGAATTTAAAGATAAATGAGGTCGTCACTAACACATCCAGAACTATCCATTGCTCAGACGACCACTCATTGGTTACGGTCGATGATGACCTGGATTACGTAAAAAGCAAGGCTGAGCTAGGCATGACGATACCCAGGTTGAGGAAGCCTGTTAAGGAGGGTATCGAATGTATAAAAGAGATTGAATTGCCAGATGTTGATAATGGTAAGTATAAAATGCCCGATGTGGTTGCTGTAGATGCTACACTTGGCTATTTTACCGGTGCATTTATAGGAAACGGGTGGGTTAATAATGGCGCAGAGGAGAAAACCGCTATCTGTTTCGCGAGCAATGAAAAACCTGTTGTGGATTTTCTGGAAGAAATTATCAGTGTATATTGCAACGAAAAAGTTCATACGAACAGCGTCGCTTCAACCCACACACCCTTCGACGGTAAAGAGTGTTTACACACAAAGCATACATGGTATGTGAAAAGACTGGCTTGTTATTTAAGGGAAAACATAGGGAGCGGGGCAAGAAACAAACACCTGCCTCGCTTTTGGATGCATACGGATGAAGATTTCAGATGGGGGCTCCTATCGGGATTAATTGATACAGACGGTGCGATCTGTTTGAACACCGTCATGCGAACGCGTAAGTCTATACAGGTTACGCTAAATTATACAACCACTTCCAGGGTATTGGCTTATGAGATTGTGGCGCTGGCTCATACCCTAAATCTTACTGCAAGTGCCTCGGTTATAAAAACGCCCAAGGGGGAAGAGTGCTACTGCGTTAACTTTACACAAGAGAGTATCGGGGTTATGCAGCGTAAGTTAGTATTGAAAAATACCGAGAAAAACAAAAGGGTGGCTGATTACAAACCAAACAGAGATTACAAACGCAATAAATACACGCCAAGGCTTTCAGCGCACCGATTGAAGGAATTAAGGGCAGCAATCTATTCGGAAGCAAAAAGACATGGTGTTAACAAAAAGCCAAAAACAGACCAGGAACAGGAAATTGTTAGAAGGTGTATGAGACTTTATGAAATCGTGGGCGGAAACGGGAAAAGCCACTTTGTTATCCCAAGACCCTCCGCGTTAAACATATTCGACTTAAACCTGGATATATTCAGTGATTCATTCTGGGCAAAGTGGAAGAATATGGTGCTGGATGAGAACGTAGAATGGGAACTCGTAAGCGAAATAAAGCCCTTACCGTTTATCACAGAAGCTTACGATCTAACAATACCTCCAGCCTATACCATGGTTACCGAAAGCGGCATGGTGGTTTTTGATACCATGCAGGTGCATGTGCCCGTCAGCGAGGAAGCCCGCCGTGAGGCACTGGATAAAATGCTCCCGTCCCAGAATTTGTTTTCTATCCTGGACAAGTCACCGCATTACGTGCCTTCGGGTGAGGCGATTTTTGGACTGTACCTGGGAACAAAAGAAAGAACGGGTGCTTCATTGAAAACCTATCAGAATGCAGGGGATGTTATTAAAGATTTAGACTTGAACCGCATACAGGCGACAGATCCGATACTCCTGCAAAATATCAGAACTACACCGGGGAGCGTTAAGGTAAACATGGTGCTGCCGCCGGAGTTCAGAGATTACAACCGTGTTATCACGAAAAAGACGTTATCTGAGATATTAAGGCAGGTCGGACAAAAGTATCCATCCGACTATGCGCGAATAGCAAAAGAGCTAAAAGACCTGGGCGATACGTGGGCGTTCAGCCCTGAAGCGTCTTTGTCTTTCAAAGATTTCGAACTACCGGATATACGTAATAAAATACTCTCTGATGCGGGCCGTACCCTTGCGAGCAGAAAGATGCAGCGTATGGGCCGTACATCCCCGACGGATATTATTGATGTATATGCCGGGGTACAGGACAAGTTGATCCCGGCCTTAATGGAAGAGGGAAGGCGGAAGGAAAATAAATTTTACGAATGGGCAGTATCCGGGTCGAGGGGTAATCCGGTTCAGTTATCATCTATCTGGGGGGCGCCTGTGCTGGTTACCGATTTACAGGACAGGGTCATTCCGAGGCCGATAAAACGGAATTTTATTGAGGGCTTAACGCCGGGAGAATACTTCACCAGTCTATACGGCGCGCGCAAGGGTATCACTGCGGCAAAAACAGAGGTGCAGTTGCCTGGGGCGCTTGCTAAAGAATTGACGGCATCGAATGTTGATTTAATTGTGACTATAGCGGACTGCGGGACAAGGAAAGGAATCGATTTTGACATATCTGACAGGGATGCTCTTGACAGACTAGCGGCTATAGACGTTCGGGATTCGTCCGGTAATGTGTTGGTGGGGAGAAATTCGATTATTACTTCAAGGGTTGTTGATTCTTTAAAGAAGGGAGGTGTGTTGACGATAAAGGCCAGATCGGTTACGACCTGCGAAGCTCTAAAGGGTGTATGTGCATCATGCGCCGGCGTCCAGGAGAATGGCAGGCTTCCCGGTATAGGCGAGAATATCGGGGTGAAACACTCCATGTCACTCGCAGAACCGCTGACGCAGATGGCATTAAGTACGAAACACACCGCAGGTATAGCAGGTTCCAAAGGAATGGGTATGTCGGCAATAAAAACTATTCTCGAAATGCCAGCATCGGTGTATACAAAAGAAATTCTGGCACAACAAGATGGTGTGGTTAGCGAGGTAAATAAACTTCCAACGGGCGGACACATCGTTACGGTAAAAGGCACCTCTTCTGAGGATTATTTGATACCTCCGGGTCATAGACTACTAAAAACTACCGGTCCTGTCTCGCAGGGCGAACCTCTTACGGATGGGATTCCCAATATCCAGGACTACGTTGCCATAAAAGGTATTGAAGCTGGACGTAACAAATTAACAGAAACGATCAGGGATTTCTACCGCAACAGTGGAAGGTACATCGATAGGAGGGTGCCTGAAACGGTTGCCCGCGGGATATTGAATTATGCAAAGGTGCTTTCCCCGGGTGATTTCGATCTGGTCGAAGGCGACGTGGTGGAATACAATCAGGCAGCGCCCATGCAAACCAGAAAGGTTGTTTCGTTACCGCCAGGCCAGACAGTTGGATACCGACTCGCAGATTCATATGGTAAGTTTTCTAAAGACATAAGAATAGATCGTGATATTGCCAGGTCATTAAGCCGTTCTTCTAAGTTTAAGAAGATCGGCGTTTATAAAGAACCCGCCAGGTTGGAACCAATAGCCTTTGGTATTAATAAAATACCTGTTGTAAAGAAGGACTGGTTGTCGAGGCTTGGATTTAGGTATCTGTCCAACACGATAACAGAGGGTGCCGCAACCGGCATGGAATCTAATATTCACAGTATGAATCCGATACCTGCATTGGCCTATGGCGCCGAGTTTGGACAGGGGAAAGGATTTGACGTTTATTAGTTATAAGTTTTTAACACAACCCTATTGTTTGGAGCTTAGAAAAAAATGTCAAAGAATGCATTGAATCCCAACATTGTTTCGTTTTTTGGCGAGTTATCAAAACCTGAATATGACCCCATAAAGGACAGGGATACAGAAGTAAAGATCATAAAAAGCTATCAAAACAGAGACGATAAGGAGCCATTTCAAACTCTTATCAAAAGGAATCTGAGGTATGTCGCCTCTATATCCAGAAAATACATGGACGGAGACGATCACGATATCGACATCTTTCACGCAGGCGTGCTTGGTTTAATAACAGCTATTCATAAGTATGACATAAACTCCCATTGTAAACTGATAACCTATGCCAGGGATTGGATTAAATATGAGATTGATAAATACAGGAGAGGCAAGTCAATCGTAGGGTTAACACATTATATGTGTTGGCATTTGCGGAAAATT
>Ga0209210_1003025_pt1 | contig 11747 bp, 9 predicted proteins | sample RifGroA1_FD_183991 | JGI IMG/M metagenome (GOLD analysis project Ga0209210, IMG submission 183991) | Contaminated groundwater microbial communities from Rifle, Colorado, USA - Rifle Groundwater A1 (SPAdes) (version 2) | ecosystem: Environmental > Aquatic > Deep subsurface > Groundwater >...
CATATGGATGATAGTGCCGATTCTTGTGCTTTTTTGCTTCCGTCACGGTGTGTTAGCACAAGTATTTGTGGGACTGCTTCCAGCATGGATTATTGGTTTTTCTTTCATTATCGAATACCTTTGGAAAACTCCATGGATAGGGAGAATGATAATTACTTGCGTCGTGGCGTACGAATTGATTATGTATTTCTTTTATATACCGATGAATGAACAGGTATTTTTTCAGAAATCTCAATCCCGGATTACCTATGAAAATGAACTGCAGGTAGTTCATAAAATTTATACGCACGCTGCTGGTAAACCTTTTTATTTTCAATCATTTACTATCCCTATCTTTTGGCAGGACGGATGGACATATTTATTTTGGTACATAGGGACGACGAAGTATGGATATGTGCCAGTTGAAGAGGATAAATCAACTATTTATGTGATTATTCCCAAAATATATAATGACCCCTTTCTATCACTATTTCAAAGCAATTGGTATAAGGATACGGTATCAACGTGGGGGAGATTAACGTACAGTTTTTCCCTAGGGGAATTTACAATCGAAGAACGTCAAAAATAATATGAAGAAATTGATTATCATCCTTTTTGTATTACTGATCGTCATTGGTTTTGCAGTCATACCTCTGTTTAGTTCATCCTATCTTCCAACACATGACGGCGAATACCATATTATACGGATTGTTGAATTTTCAAAAATGCTTGCATCTGGATATCTATTTCCACGTTGGGCGCCAACCTTAAACAGTGGATATGGAATACCTATTTTTGAGTTTCATTATCCGCTCCCTAACTATATTGGATCATTGGTTCGGATATTTTCCCATGACGCAGTCTATGCATTTCAAATATCTATGGGGTTAGGATATTTAGTAGCAGCTCTTGGGTCATTTTTGTGGCTTGCAAGCCTGTATGGGCCGTTTGCAGCAGCTTTTGGAGCTGTTGTGGGAGCTTATGTACCCTATTGGTTTGTCGATATCTATGTGAGAGGGTCAATAGGAGAAGTGTGGGCGATTGCGCTACTTTTTTTTACTCTTTGGACAATTGAAAAGAAACGATATATACCCACAGCATTGTTCTGTGGATTACTTATTCTTAGCCACAACATTCTTGGGATGATATTCACTCCGTTTCTGTTTGCATATACAGTAATACGAAATAAAAAGGCAATTGCATGTCTTGTCTGGGGAATCGGACTATCAGCCTATTTTTGGCTTCCTGCACTTCTTGAAGGGAAATACGTGGTTGGATTAAATACGGTTAATTTTAGAGAGCATTTTGTTGCGTTGTATGAATTACTCGTTCCTTCCTGGGGGACGGAATTTTCCGGAAGCGGGTTTTCCGGCAATAAAATATCATTCCAATTAGGGGTTATTCCGATTGTCATTATTATTGCATCATTAATTACCTTTGTTCGACAAAAAAAGAAACAGTCAGATATATTAGTGAAATGGTTTTTAGTGTTCATCGGATTACTCATTGTTTTCATGCTTTCATGGTCAAAATGGATTTGGGAAATTGTCAGACCACTCCAATTAGTCCAATATCCATGGAGATTATTGTCGTTTATGATTCCGATAACTGCTTTATTGACAGCATACTTAGTTAGGAAGTCAAAAAAGACTTACATTGGCATTGTATTAGTTTTCTTGGCCGTTATTTTTACATTTCCTTATACCAGGAAAGTTCACTATGCACCCCGAAATGAAGCGTATTATATGGCAAGAAGTAATTTTACGGATGGAACATCATCCATGGGAAATAGCTTTTCAACGATTTGGACAGGTTGGATTGAGAAGCGACCAGAATCAGAGCTGGTTCTTCAAAATGGAAAAATAATTAAAAAGGAAACCTGGAATTATTTAAAAAAAGAATTTGACGTTCGTATGGATGCTGATGGAATAGTGACATTCAATACTCTTTATTTTCCCGGCTGGATTGTGGTTGTGGATGGGAAAAAAGTACCAATACTCTATAAGTCCGGCGGAATTATTCGAGCTCTGATTCCAGCCGGTGTTCATGAGGTTCGAATTCAATTTACGAATACAATGCCCAGATTAGTTGGAAATATCATATCAATAGTCAGCTTGGTTGGGATTATCGGATGGGGTATACTGACTATATATGCGAATCGCAATCGACCTGTCACCACTTAGTTCTGGACATAGCAATCGAGGGATTGGTGTATACACAAAAGAGCTTATTGGCGCGCTTCAAACATATGAAAAATGTCATGAATATATCATTAGTGATGGAAAAACGAAACCATCTTCACTGATTGATGTTGTTCATTATCCATTTTTTGATCCATTTTTTCTCACTCTTCCACTTTCTAAACTCCATCCGACGGTTGTGACGGTCCATGACCTCATTCCTCTCGTATTTCCAAAACATTTTCCTGCAGGATTTCGAGGGAATATTAAATGGCAAATACAGAAGCAATCATTAAAAGGAGTAAAGCATATCATTACTGATTCAATTGCATCTAAAGATGATATCCATCGGATTTGCGGAAGATCCAAAGAGAGTATTCATCCGATCTATCTTGCCCCATCATCTTTATATGATCGGATTCCTTCGAAAGAAACTATTGTTGCAGTACGAAAAAAATACAAACTTCCCGAAGGTTTTCTTTTATATGTAGGCGACGTAAACTGGAACAAAAATATTCCAGGACTTATCAAAGCAACAGCTTCCTTTTCTATCCCACTTATATTGGTGGGGAAAGCATTTCTTGATGCATCACTTGCAGAAACAAGGGAAATTAACAGAATTATTTCAAATCTGGGAAGAGAAAAATTTATTATCCGTCCGGGGTTTGTGAGTGATAGCGATCTTGTATGTCTGTATGAACTGGCGACGTGTCTTATTCAGCCTTCATTTTACGAAGGATTTGGTTTACCTGTTTTGGAAGCGTTTGTCAGTGGATGTCCAGTTGTTGTAGCAGACAACTCATCACTTTCGGAAATTGCCGGTCCTGGAATTAGAGTAGATGCGAAATCTTGCGAGTCGATAACCTATGGGATACAAAGTGTGTTAGAACTTTCAACAGAAAAGCGTGCACAACTCATTGAAAAAGGGCATGCGTGGGTGAAACAATTTTCCTGGAAGAAGGTTGCTCATGAAACAGCCAGCGTATATGAAAAGGCTTTGGGATAAATATCGTTTTGTTGTCGTTACGTTTATTATTTGGAGAGTTGTACTTTATTTGGCAGAATTAACATCATTTATTATTCCCATATATTCACAAACGTATATGGGACTCATTCCCTGGGCAAATACGGATGGACTCAATTATGTACGGATTGCACAGTGGGGATATGGACATCTAAACGAAGCATTTTTTCCTCTATATCCATTACTCATTCGTGGCATCCATTTTATTATTCCAGTACCGCTTGAAACGATAGGTGTTGTTGTTTCTGCAACCTGTTTTTTCATTGGGCTTTGTGTTTTATATGGGATAGTAGCTAAAATATCAGTAAAACAGGCCAGATGGATGATCCTATGTATTCTTTCTTTTCCTACTGCATTTTTCTTTACAGCCGTTTACACAGAATCATTATTTTTTCTGCTCGTCGTCCTGGTACTGTATTTTTCAAATAAAAAGAAGTGGTTTCTTGCAGGAATGTGCGTTGGCCTTGCAAGTGCCACACGTATGGTTGGCATCTGTACAGCGATATTTGTTCTCTACGAATTATGGAAAACAAAATACAGACCTAGATTTTTTGACATTGTAGGAATACTCGCTATGCCCATAGGGCTTTTTTCCTATATGTATTATCTTTTTAAAAACTATGGAGACCCATTGCGTTTCATTCATATTCAGGCGCTGTATGAGATAAATAGAAGTGTAGGACATTTTATTTTTCTTCCCCAAGTTATATGGAGATATTTAAAAATTTTGGTTCTCGCTGTTGGAAAACCGACCATGGTCGCATATGGCGTTTCGATTGTTGAACTTATGTTAACAATGGGAGCTTTTTTCCTACTTTATTATGGATGGAAAAAGAAAGTGAAATTAAGTTATCTGCTCTACAGCTTTGTGGTTCTTGTTATTCCGACCCTCACCGGTACACTTACGTCCATGCCCCGATATATTCTTACGGTAATTCCGTTGTTTATCATTCTTACCTACATCAAAAGAAATACTGTAAAATACGCTCTTATTGGTATATTTTTTATTCTCCAACTCGTATCGGTAATGTTATACTTGCGAGGGTGGTTTATTGCATGAAAACAGTATCTATTATCATACCTGTATATAACGAAGAACGTACAATTCAAGAGATATTGACGCGCGTTGAGTCAGTTGATCTTCCAAATTGGAAAAAGGAAATCATTGTTGTTGACGATGGTTCTATTGATAAAACAAAAACCATACTGCGAAAATGGGAAAAGAAAGTTACGGTGATATACAAGGCGAAAAATGAAGGTAAAGGAAGCGCAGTGAGTATTGGATTATCAAAAGTAACAGGGGATATAATCCTTATTCAAGATGCTGATTTGGAATATAGTCCAAAGGACTATGTAACACTTTTTGCGCCATTTGATAATCCTCAGGTTCACGTTGTCTATGGGTCTCGTTTCTTGGGATCTCATTTATCTACCATGTATCTGTATGCACAAGGCAATAAGTTTGTCACCTTTATAACTAATATCCTATACAATACCAACATTACGGATATGGAAACAGGGTATAAAGTGGTAAAAAGAGAGGTGATTGATGGATTAACGCTTAAATCAAAACGCTTTGATATGGAGCCGGAAATTACTGCAAAAATATTAAAAAAAGGATATCAGATATATGAGGTTCCCATTTCCTATTTCGGAAGAAAGTTTTCCGAAGGAAAGAAACTGACATGGAAAGACGGCGTCGTGGCACTCTGGACGCTCATTAAATACAGATTAGTAAATGACTAATATGAATAAAACTGTTTTGGTTACTGGAGCGGGCGGATTTATTGGTCACCACATGGTGAGCTATTTGAAAGAGAGGGGATACATTGTTCGGGGGGTTGATATTAAAAAACCAGAATTTGAGTCAACAAAAGCAGATGAGTTTTTCTTACTAGATCTTCGTAATAAGAATAACGCGATGAAAGCAACGAAGGGCGTGGTTGATGTGTACAATTTTGCTGCAAATATGGGTGGCGTTGGATACATAGACAAAGTTCACGCGCACATACTCCATGATAACTTGCTTATTAATATTAATATGCTCGAAGCATCAGCACAGGAAAAAGTAAAGCGTTTTTTCTTTTCTTCATCTGCGTGTGTGTATCCGAGAAGAAAACAACTTAGTACAGCAAATAAGGGACTCTGTGAAAAAGATGCCTTTCCAGCGGATCCAGATACGGTTTATGGGTGGGAAAAACTAACATCGGAACAATTATGTTTAGCTTATTATCAAGACTATGGATTGCAGACTCATGTTGCACGCTTTCATAATATATATGGACCGCTAGGCACGTGGAATGGTGGACGTGAAAAATCCCCAGCTGCTATATGCAGAAAAATTGTTCAGGCAAAAAAAAAGGATTCAATAGAAGTGTGGGGAGATGGAAAGCAAACACGGTCCTATTGTTACATTGATGATTGTATTGAAGGAATATATAGATTGATGCAATCAGACATAACGACGCCACTTAACATAGGTTCTGATCGATTAGTTTCAATTAACGATCTTATTTATATTATTTCTTCAATCTCTGGAAAAACAATTCACGTACGTTATGATGTATCTCAACCACAGGGGGTGCGAGGGAGAAATGCTAATATAGAAGCAGCAAAAAAATTATTACACTGGGACCCAAAAACATCGTTGGAATCGGGTTTGAGCATTACATATAATTGGATTGAAAAACAAGTAAAACAGGAGCAGTCATGAAAGAATTTATTAAAAAAATTATCTCACATTCTATAGCAAAAGATAGCGTTATTGTGATGGCCGGATCTATGGGGGCAAACGTTGGCTCCTACCTTTATCATTTGATGATGGGACGGTTGCTTGGACCAACCGGATACGGTGAATTATCTTCACTTCTCTCCATCTTCTACATTTTTACCGTGCCTCTAAACGTTGGAGCAATTGTTCTTGTTAAGTTTATTTCGTCCATGAAGGCAAAAAATCAACTTGGCCAAGTGCAGACCTTGTTTATGAAAGTAACAAAATCCTGTCTCATCGGGTGCATAGCTGCTTTTCCTATTATCATAGTAGCTTCACCGTTTATTAGTACGTTTTTACATATTGAATCAACCATATTATTTATCTTTGTTTATATTATATTTGTTTTTTCGTTATTAACCGTTATTGCGGGAAGTGCGCTTCAAGGGTATCAGAAATTTTTATGGGTGAGTATTTTAGGAGCCGGATCTATTCTAGTGAAGCTTGTTTTGAGTATTCCCGCGGTTACGTGGGGTGTATATGGAGTTCTTTTTGCTACGGTTGGATCGGTCATGGTCATGTATTTTCTTTATTTCCTTCCTCTGCGGTTTATTTTTCAGGTCAAAGCATCACCTTTAACTTTTACAATTATGGAAGCGATGCGTTATACAGTACCAACGCTCCTCATTGTTCTGGGCATGACATCTTTATATTCAACAGATATGATATTAGTTCGACATTTTCTCCCAGCGTATCAAGCAGGATTATATGCATCCTTAACGGTTCTTGGAAAGATAATCTTTTATGCATCTTCAGCAGTATCGATTGTTATATTTCCGGTGTTATCAGAGCGAACAGCAAAAGGAGAAAAGGGAACAAAGCTTATATTTATTGCACTCGCTACAGTTAGCGCTGTATCAGCGGGTATTACACTTCTTTATTTTGCATTTCCTGAATTTATCATAAGAACTTTTTTTGGTGCTTCTTATATTCAGGGAGCTTCGCTTTTGGGTTTGTTTGGAGTGTTTCTGGTACTCTATTCCATTGGTAATATGCTTACTACGATATGCATGGCATTAAGTAAACTTACCATATGGTTTGTTCCGGTTGTTTGCGCTGTTATTCAAATCATTGGTATAACCCTCTATCATGATTCCGTAATAAGCGTCATTTGGGTCAACATTGCTTCCTGTCTTCTATTAGTTGTAAGCCTTTTAGGGTATTATAGGAAACACATCTATGAAAAAGTTTAGTCTGATAGTGCCTGTATACAAACAAGAAAAGACAATTAAGGCTAACATTCTTTCAATTCTTGATGTGTTGAAAACAATTACTGTTCCGTTTGAGATCATTCCTGTTATAGACGGTATTCTGGATAACAGTGAGGGAGAAATAAAAAAAATTAAAGATTCACATGTTCACGTTGTTGGGTATAAGAATAATCGCGGAAAAGGGTATGCAGTCCGGTACGGATTTGCCCATGCGGGTGGCGATGTGATTGGTTTTCTGGACGCAGGCGGAGATTTAAAGCCAGAGGCGCTTCTTGTCATGCTTGCACAGTTTGAGTTTCAAGATGCTGATGTAGTACTTGGCAGTAAACGGCACCCTGATTCAAAAGTTGATTATCCAACGTATAGAAGAATCCTTTCCTGGGGTTATCAACAAATTGTTAAAGTATTATTTGGGTTGAATGTTACCGATACGCAAGTTGGAATGAAATTATATAAACGAAAATTACTTGAAGATGTTCTTCCGCGACTTTTGGTGAAGCATTTTGCATTTGATATCGAGATTCTTGCGGTTGCATACCATTTGGGGTACAGAAAAATATATGAATCACCAGTGGAGATAAATTTTTTCTTTTCAAAAACAAGTATGGTCTGGTCAAAGTTGTTTCGAGTTATCTATAATATGATAACTGATACGTTGGCTGTATTTTACAGGTTGAAGATTAAACGGTATTACGATAATGCTTCAAAACGGAAATGGCGTTTTGATCCGGAGCTCAACTTCAGGATCAATGTAGGGTGATGGTTGATTGATCAGTCTATTATTAGTCTAATAATCAGTCTAATTATTGATCTAAATTGCATATTGACATATTGCAAAATAGTAGTAAAATGCAAAGTATAGAATATGTTTAAACGGGCTATCGAAGACAAAATAGATGAATACCTTACAGGGAAGGATTATAAGACTTTCTATATTTGGGGCCCCAGGCGTTCCGGCAAAACAACACTCTTAAAGGAACTCTCAAAAAAGCTGGGAGTGAGAGTTTTTAACTTCGATTTTTCTTCAGACCACAATCTCTTCGCATCGGATCGGGATACACTTGAGAAACTCACCTCACAAAACAAGATTATTCTCATTGATGAAGTACAAAATTATCCTCAGGCAACCGTTGCTATCAAGTTACTCTATGATGAATTTAAGGTCAAAGTAATCGCTACCGGAAGTAGCGAGCTTCGGCAAAAAGATAAGGAATTTGATACACAAGCAGGTCGATTTACCGAACATTATTGTTTACCTTTGTCCCTGGAAGAAATGAAAGCAAACAGTACCCTTCCTTCCTACGAAGAGAAATCCTTTGAAAAAAAGCTACTGGAAGGATTGCAAGTTTTTGGTTCATATCCTGAGGTATATACTACCAAAACTCTTTCAGATCAGGATAAAATTGAGTTACTTGAAAATATAATCCAAACATATGTGCTAAAAGATGTGGTAGATATATATGGACTCAAAAACAAAAAATTGGCAGAGGACATCTTAACGAAAATTGCACTCCAGTTAGGAAGTGAAGTCTCTATCCGGGAGATCGCTGCCAGCTTAGGATCAAATGGCATTACCGTTGCCAACTATATCGAAATTTTTATTAAAAACTATATTTTAATTCCACTTCCCTCCTTTAAGACCAACATCAGAAAAGCTGTATCGGAGAATAGAAAACTCTACTTTTACGATCTGGGGGTGAGAAATGCTTTTGTAAAAGATTTCCGTGAAACCAAACTTAGGCCTGATCAAGGGGGTTTATTTGAAAATTTTATTATCATTGAGATTGAGAAACAAAGAAGGAATACCGAATCCAAACGGAGTCTTTATTTTTATCGGGAGTATGGTGGAAAAGAGGTGGATTTGGTGATAGAAGATTATTACAAAAAGTACCAATGTGTTGAGATGAAAGTACAGGGGCAAGGAGGAAACAGAGATATTTTCCCGCTTCCGCATGCCTTTACGACGATTGACAAAAATAATTACTTTCATACCATAACCGGAATTATGGATGATAAGAAAAAGAGGAACTAGGAACTAATCTCCCCATTAATATCTATACTAAATTTTCATCCAGTACTATAATGACGTAGTTCCCTATGCGCATTCTTATTCTTAATTGGCGAGATTTAACTCATCCGCGGGCTGGTGGAGCGGAACTTGTGACCATGGAACATGCAAAAGGATGGGTGAAGAAAGGTCATCGTGTTACATGGCTTACCGGTTGGTACGGAGGAAAAAAGGAAGAACTTGTTGATGGTGTGCATATCGTTCGTAGGGCCGGATCTTTGACCATATATCTTTATGCAATAGCGTATCTTTTTATCAACGGACGGTTATTTGATGTTATTGTAGATGAAGCTCATGGATTTCCCTTTTTCTCCCCTTTATTTACAAAAACTCCGGTAGTTTTGTTTATTCATGAAATAGCTGGAGAAATTTGGGATTACATGTTTCCATTTCCGAAAAACATCATTGGAAAATTTTTGGAATCGACATATTTCAGGTTGTACAAAAAGTGTTACGTCTGGACCGACGCACCGTCAACAGTGGATGAGCTTGTTGAACGAGGGATTCCACGGAATCGCTGTTTTGCAATACCATGTCCGATTGTCTATCCAAACCCGACAAAGATATTGTTCCACAAAGAAATTAACCCAACGTTTATCTTTGTTTCGCGGGTAGTGCGGATGAAAGGTATTGAAGAGGTGATTAAAGCCTTTTCTTTTATTTGTCGCGAGAAGCCGAAATCAAAACTATGGATTGTGGGTGGTGGAGAAAATGCGTATGTGAATGAACTTAAAACAATGATAGTTGAATATGGTATCGAAAAGAATGTGTCATGGTACGGGATTGTAACAGAGGCGAAAAAATATGAACTCATGTCGCGAGCCCATTTACTTCTCCACGCATCGGTGAAAGAAGGATGGGGGCTTGTGGTGCTTGAAGCGGCATCTGTTGGAACTCCAGCAGTTGTATATAACGTATCTGGACTAAAAGACGTTGTTTGCGATAAACAAACAGGCATAGTTGTTGGTGATAATTCACCTTTGACTATGGCTTCAAATGCGGTTACATTAATTGGAGACAAAAATCGATATGCAACATATCAAGAAAATGGAAAAAAAAGGGTTCTGTCTCTTTCCTGGAAGCAAAGTATTCGTCAAAGCGAGGAATTGTTAAGGAAAGCAGTTGAGAGTATACTTTGATGTATTGCTATGACTATTCCATTTGTTGACCTGAAAATTCAGTATCAAAGTTATAAAAAGCACATAGATACTGCAATTTCCGAAGTCATTACCAACACCCGATTTATCCAAGGAAAAGAAGTGTCCCTTTTTGAGAAGGAATTTGCTACGTTTCTGGGGGCAAAGTATTGCATTGGAGTCAATTCCGGAACCGATGCCCTTATATTGGGAATTCGTGCGTTAAACCTTAATCCAGGAGATGAAGTTATTGTTCCGGTCAATACGTTTATCGCGACAGCTCTTGGCGTATCGGAAAATAAATTAAAACCGGTTTTTGTAGATATGGATCCGGAAGACTATGGCATGGATTTAGATGATCTGGAAAAGAAGATTACATCTAAAACCAGAGCGATTCTCCCGGTTCATTTATTTGGACAACCGGAAAAACTTGATGAAATAAAAAAAATCATAAAAAAATCAGAGAAACAAATTTACCTTATTGAAGATGCATGTCAAGCACACGGAGCCGAGTATAAAGGGAAAAAGGTCGGTTCGATGGGAATATTCAGTGCATTTTCGTTTTATCCGGGAAAGAATCTTGGCGCATATGGAGATGGTGGTGCAATTGTAACAAACGATGCAAAGCTTGCAGAAACCTATCATATGCTTCGGGAGTATGGTTCAAAAGTGAAATATATTCATGATACAGTCGGAACAAATACGCGCCTTGATACGATTCAAGCGGCTATTCTTCGAGTTAAGCTTCAATATCTTGAAAAGTGGAATAATAAACGGCAACAAAACGCAGCTTTGTATACAAAATTATTTCAGAAAGAACTACCGAACATCAAAACCCCGCCCTATATTTTAGGACGAGAATCTGTGTTTCATTTATATATTATAGAAGTGGAGAAGCGTGATGAACTGCTTACGTATCTTAATAGTCATGGAGTGCAGGCGCTTATTCACTATCCCATTCCACTCCATATGCAAAAAGCATTTGCTGATTTAGGGTACAAAAAGGGAGATTTTCCACATGCAGAAAAGAGTGCGAAACGTATATTGTCACTTCCGATGTTTCCTGAACTTACCAAAGAACAGATAATATATGTTGTTGGCACTATAAAAGATTTTTATGGAAGATAAATTATACCAATCAATCATAAACGTTAAAGTTGGCAAACGAACTAAGTTGTGGAGATATGTCAATCTTTATGGGTGTACCATTGGGGACGACTGCATGATCGGCACCTATGTAGAGATTCAAAGCGGGGTTACGGTTGGAAATAAAGTTCGTATTCAATCACATACGTTTGTGTGCGAGGGGGTTACCATTGAAGACAATGTTTTTATCGGACACGGAGTAATGTTTATAAACGATAAATACCCTCGCGCTT
>Ga0209210_1003034_pt1 | contig 11733 bp, 17 predicted proteins | sample RifGroA1_FD_183991 | JGI IMG/M metagenome (GOLD analysis project Ga0209210, IMG submission 183991) | Contaminated groundwater microbial communities from Rifle, Colorado, USA - Rifle Groundwater A1 (SPAdes) (version 2) | ecosystem: Environmental > Aquatic > Deep subsurface > Groundwater >...
CCTATGGACAGCTTCGGGAAAGTTTTTATTTTTTAGAATTATTTAAGGGGTTTGTTTCTTGTGGAGAGTTTCATCATTCCAAAATTCTCGGATAATTGATGTTCTTTGTTCATTGGTTTGTGTTCCATATTTTCTCACTTATATTTATATTCTATGAAAGTGTTATAATCTTCTTGAGTATATTCTTTACCAAAATACTTCTTTAATGCTCCTTTTCTTGTTGTAGATTTTGCTCTAATTTGATGTGTGTTATCAATATGTTTTAAAGCATTCTCTACTGACATTCCTTTAGTTTCTTTAATAGTTTCCCCTAAAATATCTCCATCGAATTGAGTTACAATCCAAAACTCTCCTACTTTTGATAATGCTCTTGTTCCCATTTTAATCCATCTCCATCTGGGCTTTTTCTTTAGAATCATAAATTTTTCTACCTTTCTCTTCTAATTCATCAGCTCTCTTATTTGAAACTTTCTTTACATATTTATACTTTCCATATCCTGCAATTATCCATTTATTTTTTGTCATTGTTTCTTTTTAGGACTTACGGACCACCCTCCTTTTGTCTTCCAAATTTTAAAATTTCTCATCCCTGATTTAGTTTTTCCGTAAGTGATATGCCCGTGTCTAACTGCTTTTGTTCTACTCTTAAAAGTTGGACGATCGTGATACCCTGGCATTTTATTTTAATATTTCTGTATTTAAATACTTTTGTTTTTTGAATAAATGTTCACTTTCTTCTCTTTGGAATTGCGATAGCAATCACAAATAAAATTACAATTAAAATGAATATTGCTCCTATCCAAATTAATGTCTTTATAGTTTCACCTAATTTATCTTCATCTTTACCAAGAACATTTTCACAGGCAGATTCTGTTGGGTATTGTCCGTTACAAACTTCAGTACATTCACTTCCACTTTCAGAGATATCCCATCCAAAACTTGGACATTCTTGTCCATCCGTATCATCATCTCCTATGATTATGTCAATAGTTTCATTATCATTTATATCTTGAGAAGTATCTCCCTGTGAAGTGTATCCGCATTTACCTTCTATTTGTCCTTGATTTTCCCAATTATAATTATTGCATTCAAAAGATGAAGTTCCTTCACATTTTTCCTCTCCTGAATTACATTCAAAAGTACAAGTTTTTATGTCTGATGTTGTCCCAGCAGGTATCCAATCTGAAGTCTTTAAATTATATCCATAAGTAAGAGATCCTTCACTTCCACAAGACATTTGAGAACAACTACTATCTTTAAATGAAAATACTCCAGTAAGAAAGTTTATTGTATCTCCATTTCCTCTTTGTAAATCTGTCATTCCTCCTTGAGCAGGTAAAAATGGATATATTGCCTTTGTATTTAAACTTGTAGAACATTCTTGTTTGACTACGTTATTATTTGTTGATAAAAGAACCTTGTGGCTATCTGATTTAGAAGTAAGAAGTCCACAAGGTCTTCTGTCTGATACTATGAATTCACTTGTAAGTCCATAAGAATAACATTTATTTGTAGCAGTATTTAAAGAAAAATCATAAAATACTCCATTAACATCATCTTTATTTATTGTCGCTTGATCTCCAATCATTTCATTAGTGAAAACATCTGAACAATGTGCAGAGATTTGTTTTACACATGTTTTTGTACAACTTTTAGTGTTAGTATTGCATCCTGAAGTTGTTTGAATATATCCATCTGGACAAGAATCCAAAGAACATTGGCTTGAAAATCCTACTAAAGCTTGTGGAGTGAATAAAAATCCAAAATAAACAATTCCTCCGACTACAAGAATTGCTAAGAAAGAGATAATTAAGATTGGAAGAATTTTGTTTTTTGTCATTTTAATTATTTTTCCACCCATAAGTATTTTCAATTATTGTATTCTTTCTAATGTCTTTTAAATATTTCTTACCTTCTAATGTTTCATAAAAATCTAAAGCACAATCTAAACAATCAAATTTTTTTCTTATTGTGTGTGTTCCTACTTCAAAATTCATTTTCTAAATTTTTCTCTCCTAATTAAACTCTCTATTTTATTTATGTTTTTCTCATCGGAATGTTTAAGCATTTTATGAAGATCTCCACGAGATTCAATTGCATCAAAACCTTTTCCAGAGATTCTCCATTCTCCTTCGTTAACAATATTCCCATCAACAAGTGAAGCTATGATATCTCCCTTTTCATACCATCTATAACTTCCACTTCCACCTCGTTGATCATCATTTTTTTCTTGAGAGATGTCTCTTATCCAACCCTTTTTTAATTTTTTTACCATTTTATTTAAGTCTTTTTTCTAATTGTTTAGTTTTCTTAGCGTCAAAATCTTCACCATAAAAAGAAGTTAGATCAATATGATATCCATCTTCAAGCTCTTCGAGAATTTCATTTACTTTCTCTTCATCTTCTTTCTTAGAAGCGATTCTCAAAGCTCGTAACTTCTTTTGTTTATCCATTTTAATGTGTCTTCATATATCTTTCTAAATTTTTATGTGCCATTTTTATTTTAATTTGCTTTTTCCCAAATATCTTTAGGAACATTATAAATATAATCTCCAGATTTAACTAAATAAGCATCCTTACCATAATACATTTTTTTCATTCCTTTAATAGAACCAGATTTGTGAAAGTTTGGATATTCATCAATATTAACTGCTTCTCCTTCTTTTAAACTCATTCTTCTTACTGGTGCCATTTATTCCTCTTTTAAACTTTTTAATGATTGATTGTAATCTGCTTTTCTGCCTTTTTTCTTCCAATTTTCTACTGCTAATTCAAGTTCATAATTAGAAAATCCTAATGGAACAAATCCTATAAAATTTCCCCCTGAAAAAATAGCATAGATATTCGAACCCTCATTAAATCCTGTTTGTGTTGCTTTGTCGTCGTAATAAACTTGAATATTCACTCCTTTAATTTTATCGGAAAATTGTAAATCTCCTTTTTTTAAATGTGTTGGTTTCATTTTAATTTTAAGTTTCTTGTATTTAAATACTTTTGTTTTTTGAATTTATGTTCAAAATATTCGAGCCCAAAAAGGAAAAATTATTAAGAAAAAAACTGCGACGACGGAGATTACCCATACGATTATTGGAATAAGGGCATTTGCATGAGAGAGCATAGAACTTTTTAATACTCTTCCGTCTGATGTTCTTGCTCTGACATTTCCTGCAATTAATAAATATAGTCCTAAATTAATAAAAATAAAAATAAATCCAAGAACAATTAGAAAAGGAGCTGATTGAGTTATATTAGTTATCTGCTCGTAAGAAAGTCGCTTCCCTGCTTCAACGAGAGTATTATTAATTGTATCATTCATTTATATCCTCTATTTTTTTCTTTTCTCTTCAATTTTCGAATAATTATTAAAGTCAAGATAAATAAAAATAAAACGCCTATTGCAATAGCCCAATAAACCCATCCTTTTGTTCTACATTCTGTTATTGTTTTTTTATCTTTTAATCCTACCCAACATAATGGGTTTCCATCACAACTTTCAAATTGTGTTTCTTTTTCTGTTATAGGGTTACAATTTAATTGTCCTTCTCCACAATCTTTTTGACAATTATCTGTTGTTTCTCCTATTCCACATGCCCCATCTCCACAATAAAGAGTTCCAGGTCCTCCTGAAGTGCAAGTTCCATAATTAATTAAAGCTAAACTACAAATCGGTTTATCATCTCCATATAAAGTTCTACATTTTTGATTACTTGCACATTCTATTTCTAATGTTCTTTCTTCACAATGACCTATTCCATTAATTTTATCTACGCATTTTTCTACTACTGCTTCTTCATCAGATACTGCTCTTGGAAATTCTTGACATTGGGTATCAAATTGACATTCTCTTTCTTCCTCACTTCCTAAGGGTGTGAAGGTAAAAGAATCACTTTGACAATTATTGTCTTCATTAGGACAACAATCTACACTCTTTATAGGATCTCCTTGTATCTTTCTTGTTTCTCCATTTGCTAAATCTTCGCTTTCTAAATCATATAAAACTCTATTTTTACAAATGACTTCATTACCATTATTATAATTTGTGTTATCATATATCTTTACTCCTAATAATTTAGTCCATCCCACAAAATAATTTCTTATTTCTCCTTTTTGCAAGGAATCCCACTCTCCTGCTTTTATATTTTCTCTTGTAAATTCATCTTGATTTGCTAAGGTGCAATCTTGAGAGCCAACTACCCATTCTCCTCCCCCTTCAATAAGATGAAGTCGATAAGGATTCCATTTATACTTAATTTCTGTATATTTCTTATTTATTACTTGATAAAAAAGCTGTTGTGTTTGTAAAAATTCAATATTCTGTCCAGGGTCAAGCGTTACTAATAATTTATTCTGAGAATTTCTTTCAGCGAAATAAGATGTCCAAGATCCCCCATTTATTTTATAATTCCCACTACACAATCCAAGTGGCGTACTCCCACAACTTACATATACTCTACAATCATCCAATAATGCTTGAGCTCCATCTTGAGTTGTCCCACAACTAAATTTATAATTTTGATCTACCCATTTTGAAAAATAGTCTTCTACACTGGATTCCTCACATTTTAATCTTCCTCTCTCAACTACCCAAACTTCATCTCCAGAAACACTTGCTTGTAAAGGACCGAAGAAAATAAAGTAAACAATTCCACCGATTACAAGAATTCCTAAGAGAGACAAAAGTAAGATCATAGAAAATTTATTTTTCATTTTTTTATTTAAGATATTTATCTTTATCTATCCTCCAATATATCAACAATTTTAATCTTTGATGGATGAACTTCAACTAATATTTCATAGTCCCCATATTTTTCTCTAAATACTTTATCTATCTTAACCAATTGATTATATTCGCTTGGTGATACTTTATTTTTTAATTCTTCTAATAAGAGTCTAAAATCATGACCTCTTGCTTTGAAAATTTTATCTTTAAAAATCTTATTTGCATTTCTTATTTGAATATATTTATTTTTTGTCATTTTAATTATCCCCCATATATTTTTTAGCGAAAGCTAAAGCATCTGATTTTAAATCGTGATGTTTTATATATGGATCTTCTAAATCACCAAAATTCCATCCACTATCTTTATTTTCGTTAGTAAGAGATATGTGTTCTTTAGATAATTTATTTTCCCACATTATAAAATTTTTAGCTTTTACAATTAATTTCCAATCTTTTAATGCCATTTTTATTTTAATTTGCTTTTTCCCAAATTTCTTTAGGAACATTATAAATATAATTTCCAGATTTAACTAAATAAGCATCCTTACCATAATACATTTTTTTCATTCCTTTAATAGAACCAGATTTGTGAAAGTTTGGATATTCATCAATATTAACTGCTTCTCCTTCCTTTAAACTCATTCTTCTTACTGATGGCATTTTAATTTTTAAACCTCTCAACACTTGTATTTTTTTGAAATTCAACGGATGCACCTTTTCCGTAAATATTTCTTGCTTGTTTTAATGCTTGAGATTTAGTTTTTGTATAAATTAAAATTCCCCCAATTCCATCCTTGTCAAATCCCATCCATTCTTTTGTTTTATATGAACCTAAACTTTTCATTTTAATCCAGATGCAGGAAGTTTAAATCCTTTTGCAAATAAAATGTAATTTAGTATTGATATTATCAAAGAGATAATTAAAGCAATAATCCAAGAAGGATAAATTATCCCGCTTTTTCCTAATTCTGAATCCTTGTATACTCCAGATAAGAATGTAACTCTTGAAGAGACACTTAATTTTGAAATTTCAAATTCTACATCTTCTCCTGATGTTGCAAAAATATTAAAAAAGAATTTATCCCCATATTGTGCTTTGTCTGGGGTAAGAATCTCAAAAGAATTTAAGGTTGGATTTTTAACATTAGGAGAAACTGTAATTGTTTTATTTTGTATTTTTACATAATTACAAATATCCACTTCCATTGTAGAAGCATTTTCTCCTGCCGTTGAACAAGCTAAATTTAAAGTTACTGGCTCTAATCCCTTATTTATTACATAAAAAAATTTCTTTCTTGGAGAAACTGAACCTTTTGCTAAACTTACATCTATATTATTTTGGAAATTTAAAGATACAATACTAAAATTTACTGCTACTTTTTTGATTATTATTTGTGGTAATGGTGGAGCTTCATTTCCTCCTCCGCCTTGAGTTGAAGTGCCTTCATTCAAAACTATCCTATTATAAGGTCTATTATCAATGTCTGTCGAAGTTGGATTGTCTCCCAAATCTCCCTTATTACAAAGAATATAAAAATATCCATCAGTTACTCCGTAACCAGGATTTACTCCTGTTGGATTATAAGTTATCTTTATTGGTTTTATTTGACTTTGAGCCAAAGAAAAATTTGATTCATTAAAAGAATACCATGTTCCTCCTGAGAAATCATTTGATATTTTTCCATTGCATTGTGTCATATCATAATATCCTGAATTATTTAAAACATATGTTTGAGTATAAGGAGTTCCCGATACTGCAGAATCTTGTTTAAAGGCACAACTTCCAGAAATTAAAGAATTACAAGACGCTAAAGAAGTATCTAAAATTTTTGGAATACCTGCTGGGGGTTGAATTGCATATGTAAAATTTATAACATAGGTTATTCCAAAAGTTGTATTTTTTAAAGTGATGTTTCCATCATATGTTCCATTTGCTATAAGACTTGAAGCGTTTAAAGAAAATAAGAAAATTACAGGATTTGTTGAATTATCTAAATTATTTAAAGTAATATTTGTTTCATTTACGCTAAAGGTAAAATTTCCAGGCTGATCAATTAAAGTGCTTAAAGTAAGATTTATATTTCCATCTGAATCATCATAAACTAAAACTGTGAAATTATTTGTTTCTGTCTTTAAAAGTTTTGCAGAGAAATTATATTCATCTGGATTGGTTGTTATAGAATATGAGGGCGTTGCATTTAATTGTTTTGAATATAAATTGGAAAACCTATCTTGGCAGGTTACATTTGCAATATAAGGATTTGTAGTATTTATTAATATTTGAGATGTTGAATACCATCTCTGTTTTGAATTTGTTATGTCTCTATGTGTTGAATTTTGATTATTTATTAAAATCGCTCCATTTGGGTGAGTCAGAGTTGTATTGCACCATTCCATATAATTATTTGTTTTTTGATTATGTTGGAATAAAACTCTTGTATTTTCTCCTACTTGTGTATTATTAAAAGATGGATTTTCTAAAATAAAAATATCTTGATAGAAATTTATTGTTCTATTTGACGAGGTTATAGTATTTGAAGTGTTTGTTGAAGCATTGCAATACCAAATATAATTGTCTTGCAATAAAGAGAGTGTCCAAGTTTCATTTACTTGATTTGAAGATTGACTTGAAGTGTCTGTTGTGTTTGAATATGCTACTGAAGAATTGTTCTCATATAAGATTGTTAAGGAAATATTATCTACTTCTAAAAAACTGCTTGTTGTGGCATTGCATCTATAAGTTTGTTCTAAAGTTGTTGTATTGGTTGCGTCGCTAGGGGATAATTGATCTAAAGATAGAGAATAAATTGTTATTGTTCTATTGCCTGAAGTAAAGATATTCCCAGCCCAATCAAAAACTTCTATTGACCACTGATATATTCCCTGAACTAATTCTGCAATATTTGTTAAGATAAAACTAATTGTTGTTGAAGTCGTAGTATTAGTTGAATTAGTTATTAATGTTGTGGAGTTGTAAATATAAAATGTTCCGTTTTTTATTCCAAGATTGTCTGTTAAGTTTGCTGAAAAATTTACTGCGGTTGAAGTGTTGAAAGTGTTATTTGTGGGAATTAATCCTGTAGTATTTATTCCAGGTGCAGTTGAATCTACTCTGAAAGTTACGGAATCAGCATCTCCATTATTTGAGGTATCATTTGCCCAAATTTGAATTGTCCAATCTCCGTCATTAAGAGTTAGAGTTGTATTGATGCAATTAGATATTGTATAATTTGTTGTGAATGAATTGTTTGTCCAATAGCAAGTAGATAAAACAGAATCATTTGAAAAATTTAATGCAATATTTGTTCCAGATGAAAAATTTAAATTTGCTGTTGGATATAAAAGAGTTATGTTTACTCCTAAAGTGTAAGTAACATTTATTGCTGAATATTGTAAAATTCCTGCAGTATCAGAATGGAAGAGAAAAGGAATTGAACAATTAGTTCCAACGATTGTTCCTCCCGTACAAGCTCCACTATCTAAAGCTGTGTTTAAAGCTGAAGAAAAGTTTTGTGTTGTTTCTGAAGTTGAAAATGCTCCACTATAATTCCATTCATAAGTTCCGTCGGGAGTTCCGACTTCAAGGTAGGGGGAAGTTGGGAGGGAAACTTCATCCCACTGATAAGTTCTTAAGTTACCAGTAGTTATATCAATAAAAGCTATTCTTGTAGAATTTAAAGATGTGATAGATTGAAAAAAAGGAGAAGTGGAAACACCTAAATTATTTCCAACTTGAGACCAATCAATTCCATCAAAATCATAAGTTCTTAATTGATCATTATCATTATCAATAAAAGCTATTCTTGTAGAATTTAAGGATGCAATAGACGGATTCCCAATAGAAATACTTAAATTATTTCCAACTTGAGACCAATCAATTCCATCAAAATCATAAGTTCTTAATTTATCACCACTATCAATAAAAGCTATTCTTGTAGAATTTAAGGATGCAATAGACGGATTCCCAATAGAAATACTTAAATTATTTCCAACTTGAGACCAATCAATTCCATCAAAATCATAAGTTCTTAATTGATCATTACCACTATCAATAAAAGCTATTCTTGTAGAATTTAAGGATGCTAAAGATAGTAAAGAATTATTCGCAATAGAAATACTTAAATTATTTCCAACTTGAGACCAATCAATTCCATCAAAATCATAAGTTCTTAATTGATCATTACCACTATCAATAAAAGCTATTCTTGTAGAATTTAAGGATGTGATAGAGGGGTTTATAGTATTAGAAACACTTAAATTATTTCCAACTTGAGACCAATCAATTCCATCAAAATCATAAGTTCTTAATTGATCATAATAACTATCAATAAAAGCTATTCTTGTAGAATTTAAAGAGGATATTGAAGGAACCGAAATAGTGCCTACACTGATAGTATTTCCAACTTGAGACCAATTATTTCCATTCATCCAATATTGATAAACTTCAGAATCAGTATAATCAATAATCCAAAAGTAAGTTCCATTTTGAGTTATACCATAAGGATTATTGTTTGCAGAAATAAGAGAAAAAGATTCTCCAGTATAGGAATTATTGGACATATAATATTTATAAACTTTATCAGTTCCAATATCAGTCACCCAAAAGTAGGTTCCATTTTGAGTTATACCTGATGTCAAACTCCCTCCACTTCCAGCAGTATCAAAAGATTCTCCAGTATAGGAATTATTGGACATATAATATTTATAAACTTCTTTATCTGTATAATCGGCTATCCAAAAATAAGTTCCATTTTGAGTTATACCCAACGGATTAGTATTTGCAGAAGTAAGAGAAAAAGATTCTCCAGTATAGGAATTATTGGACATATAATATTTATAAACTGCAGAACTTAAATTATTTAAATCATTAACAACCCAAAAGTAGGTTCCATTTTGAGTTATACCATAAGGATTATTGTTTGCAGAAGTAAGAGAAAAAGATTCTCCAGTATAGGAATTATTGGACATATAATATTTATAAACTTTATCATCTGAATTATCAATTATCCAAAAGTAGGTTCCATTTTGAGTTATACCTGATGGTCTTTCATTTCCACTTCCAGCAGTATCAAAACTAAATCCAGTGTAAAGAGATGAAAAACCACTGAGATTCAAAACAGCATATGTAACATTAGCACTTAAAGGCAATTCTAAATACCTTGTAATATTTTCATTTCCAGTAAAAGTAAGATTTTCTATTGTTTGTCCTGATTCATTTAAAGAATTTGTAAGAAATCCACTAAAAATTGGAAGAGAAATAATTAAAATAAAAATTCCTGTAAAGATAATAAAATTTAAGATTAGTTTATCTAATTTTTCCATAAGTTTATTATGGATTTTGACATTTAAATATTTTTAGTTTTTCACTATCAAGAGATAATAATATATTAGATATATTAAAACTTCAAAATTAATTCTTTTACTTTATTTTCTTTGTGAAACTCTCCATCTTCAGAAGTGAATACTTCAATATGAATATCTCCTTTAAATTGTTTTTCTGGATAATTCTTTTCTTTCTTTATAAAAATTGTATACCCTCCTCTAAAATCTTCTGTTTTATGGACATTCATATCATCTGAAATAAATCCGCTTTTATAATTAATTAAATTATTACCCCACTCCCACTTAAATAATTTCTCCATCTCATTAATATTAACCTCTAAAGAAAGATCTGTATCATTCTCAGATACTAATATAAAAACATATTTTGAAATAGTTTCTTTATGATCTTTAATGTCTGCTTTTAAAAAAATCTTATCTAAAAAATCTCCATCCCATAAAGGAGCATTTTCAAGTAAATTTAAAGTAGAAAAATCCTTATCATAAAATTTAATCTCAAAATCTTTTGATATTGTTAAATTTTTCTCATTAGAAACTTCAATATTTTCATTTTTATCAAAAAATAATGCCAATACAAGGAATATTACGCCTGTGAGAATAACAAGTATAGCAAATATCCCAAATACTGCAAATAATTTATTAGGTTTTTTTGTCATTTTAGTATTTTCTACTCATTTTTATCCCCAACTTTCTCATTTTTTTAGGGTTTTTATCATAATAATCTTTAAAGCAAGTATAATCACAAAAATGTAAACCATATTCATAACAAGATATAAAATTCGCATTTCTAAATCTCTTATTACATTCTTTACATCTGGGATTCTTTTTCCCACATTCTACACAAATCATTATTTCACTCATTTTATCTCCTTCTGCGAGGCATCTTAAATTTCACAAAAAGTATTGTTCCTCCACCAATGATTACTAATCCTCCAAGAACTGAAATTACTAAAATCCAATTTTCTTTAAGGAAATCTCTTATATTAATTTTTTCTTCTTCCTTTTTTATTATTTCATCTTCTGCGTCTTCAACATCTGCTAAATTTATTATAATAATATCGGGATCAGTATCTGGTTCTGCATTTGAAACTACAACTTCTTCTTCCTGTAAATCATCTATAACTAAACCATCAGCGATAGCAATATTATATGTAAAATCTGGAAGAATAATTGTTGCGTGAGGTCTTACTATAATAGTGTTAATATCTGAAATATCCCCTATTGAAGTTCTTGTTTCTCCAACATTGAATGTTTCTGAAATTGTTTCAGATGTTTCTGTCTGAGAAGTATCTTCTTTTATTAAAGTAAAGCCCCCATTAAATGATTTGTATTCGTTTAAAGAAAGTATCTCTTTAATTATATCGTCGTAGGATAGAGAAAGTAAATCGCTTGAGAGTTGGAAAGTCCATTCTACTTGATAAGATACTCTTCCTTGAGAAGATACATGATAATTTACTCTTGTTAATTGAACTGAAATCTTATTATCAATACTAACGATTTGTCCTTCAGTAAGTGTCTCACTTACGGACCCGTATGTAAATGATGCTGTATTTTCATTACTTGCTCCATTAGATTGAAAAGTTGTGCCAAATAGATTAAAAGAACTTGGAGAATCTTGAACGTCTGGATCATCGTTGTGATAATGAGTAAGTCTGAACATCCCACTATTATTT
>Ga0209210_1003036_pt1 | contig 11727 bp, 13 predicted proteins | sample RifGroA1_FD_183991 | JGI IMG/M metagenome (GOLD analysis project Ga0209210, IMG submission 183991) | Contaminated groundwater microbial communities from Rifle, Colorado, USA - Rifle Groundwater A1 (SPAdes) (version 2) | ecosystem: Environmental > Aquatic > Deep subsurface > Groundwater >...
GTTCGGCGCTTCGCGCCTCACAATTATTGAGGCTATCTTCTTTGGAACATAAAAACTTTGGGTTTTTTGAAAGAAAAATAGGAGGGCAGGAGACACAGAAGGGTATAGAAAAACTGCGCCTTTAGCCACTCCGGATGTAATATATAGAGGCATCTCTTATATATAAAGGTTTTTATTTTTGCTAAAATGTTTAAGCTTTCTTGTCGACGATAAAGGGTGTTTAAGGGTGTTTAAACAGCTGTTTAAAATGCGTTTAAGGGTGTTTATGTATGTTTTTGTATGTTTGAGAGGGTGTTTTTATTTAATATTTGAGAGTTTTAAAATATGTGTTTTTAGCCTCAGAAATGGCAAGATTTATATATGGAAGGTGTTTAAAACAGCCATGTTTGGATGGCTAGGAAACAATAAAAAGATAAAAGAAGTTGAAGATAGGACTCAGGAGGGTTTTAGTTCTGTAAAAAAAGATATTGATGGTGTTATAAAGTGGATCAAACACCTTGATGGGCAGGATAAACAGCTGTTTGACTTGTTTTCCGGGCTGAAAGAAGATTTATCGTCGTTAAAAAGTGACCTTGATGGGCTGAAAGAAGCCTTTGAAATGGCTGTTGGAGAGCAAAAAAACAAACAGGTGTTTAAGAAATTGCCTGTTTTAGGCAAACAAACAGCTGTTGGGGTTGTTGAAAAGGCTGTTCAAACAGCTGTTCAAACAGGTAGTTTTTATGATATTTTAAGAGGATTAAGTGGTAATGAAAGATTAGTAGTATTTACGCTAATGAATAGTGATATGAAGCTAAGTTATGAGGATCTTGCCTTACTTTTGGGAAAAGAGAGATCTACGGTAAGAGGACAAATAAATAGCATAAAACAGAAAAGTGAGGGTTTAATAGAAGAGATAGTTGAGAAAAATGGTAAAAAAAGAGTGTATGTACCTGAAGAAATCAAGGAAAAACTGTCAAAATATGCAAAAGTGAGAGTTGGCGGAGGCAAAAAATCGCAGAAAAAGGAGTAAATGAGAGAGTTAATTGATGTTTTGCTTGGAAAAGAACAAAGTGAGGGGCAATTTAAGTTAGAAGTTGGTAGCTTTGTGAGAGATAGAGTCTTTAAACGAACCTTTAAAGGTTTATTTTTTGAAAAGTATGAGGGATAATTGGAGCCAAGAGATCAATTTTCCTGAAGAGTTGAAAGTGAAAGGTGTAAATTGATTTCAATGGAGAGATGTTCGGTATAGCGGAAGACTTCTGTTTAGAGGCTTCTGAGCTGTAAAATTGTATCTAAAGAAGTGAGTTTTCTTAGGTTTTCTGACACATTTAGTATCACTTTTTTGTTATTTTCCTTTGTTTTTTTAAGAGGTATCTGTTTCTTCAATAGACGTTGAACATAATCCCTAGCCGAGGATTCTGATATTTCTAATTTTTCCGAGATTAAAGAGTAATCGACGGAAAAACCCTGCTCTTCAAGCTGATAAATTGCTGTAAAAACAGCCATTTCCTGGTTTGTTAGTTTTTTAAATTTGGAACGCAGTTCTTTTTTTATATCGTCAAGAGAGCTTAAAACTTGGGAAACTTGTTCTAATCTGTCTATTTTTGAGTTCTGGGATGGTTCGTTAATGTTTAAACGAACTTTAACCCCTTCGTTTCCTGTCGAAGTGTCTGACTGTTTGACTGTCTGACTGTCTGTCGAAACCCCTTCGTTTCCTATGGAAATATCATTTATTTGGTCTTTTAAGGCTTTTAGAGGCTTATTATGTGTCGAAGAATGTGTTGGATTATCTGTTGAAGACGTGTTTTCTGTCTGTTTATTTTGGTTTTGTGTGGTATTTATTTGTCGAAGTGTCTGACTGTCTGTCGAAGTGTCTGACTGTCTGTCTAAAATCTGTTTTATCTCTTTTATTTCTGAAGAAAGTGTATCTATTTGTAACTTTAAATCAGATATGTCTTGTTTTGCTCTTGCAAAGGCTTCTTTAATTGGATCCATCATGGAGTTTAGACTGGCTTCTAAGATTTAAATATTGTTATTGTTGTAATAATGTTTAAATAGCTTGATTTAGTCGGATTTTTATGGTTATGGTATATGATTTAATGATTGGATTTGGTGAAGGCGGATTAAGAACAAAAGTACATGTGTGTGCTGAACTTCCGAGGGTTGGAGATAGGATTTATCTTGATTCTAAAAATCTTAGTGATGAACAGCATGATAAGTTAGAAAAGGGTGGGGCTTTAGAGAGTTTATTGGTAGTTACTAGGGTTGTAAGATTCATAACTTTGGAGCCTTTGTCTCTTTATAGGCAAGAAGTTGTGGGGAGACCAAAGAACTTTAAAAATTATTTAGTTTATGCAGAACCTATTGAAGATCCCAGTTACTAATTTTGGTGTTTAGAATAAGCCGAATAGGCTTGGGGAGAGAGGCGCCAGCGCTGTCTTTTTAGATATTGGGCGCCTTGAGGATTTTTGTTTATTTCTATGACGAGACCTTTGGACTTTAGAGCAAGGAGAAGAGACTTGGTAAATTCTTCATCGCGCGCTGTTTCTGCCGAGATTTTATTTGTAAATGCGGCTTCTGGAGAAATGGAATACAAATAATGAAGTATTTGCTCGGAAATCCTGTCTTTAGTCTTTTGGCTTATTTGTGGCATAGCTGAAAAAGTTATTCGGTTTATTTAAATCTAGTTGTAAACTTGGGAGTTTATACATAGTTTTATAATTTGTGTTTTAGGATGTGTTACATGGCAAAAATAGAATTTATAGAGAAGCATGATAGAAAGGAAGTTGAGAAAATCCTGAATCCTTTAGTTAAAGAATGGTTCTTTGGGAGATTCGAAGATTTTTCTGAAACACAGTTATATGGTGTGAAGAATATTTATGACAGGAAGAATATACTTGTAAGCGCTCCAACTGGGGGAACTAAGACACTTACTGCATTTTTAGGGATATTAAATTACCTTGTTGAATTGGCTTTGAAAAATGAGCTGGAAGATAAGATATATGCAGTTTATGTAAGTCCTCTTAAAGCACTTTCGAACGATATTCACGTGAATTTGATAAGGCCACTGGAAGAGATAAAAGCTTTGGCAGATAAGAAGGGATTGAAAATGCAGGAAATTAGGGTTGGATTGAGGACTGGAGATACTACAACAAGTGAGAGAGCTAAGATGGCTAGAAAGATATCGCATATATTTGTTACAACTCCTGAAAGTTTGGCGATAGTTCTTACTACGAAGAAAGCTGTAGAACAGCTTCATGCTTTGGAGTTTGTTGTGGTTGATGAAATTCATGCTCTGACTAATAAGAGAGGAGTTTATATGAGCCTGACTTTGGAGAGATTGAACGATGTCAGCCTAATAGAGCCAGTAAGAATAGGGTTGAGCGCTACAATTTCTCCTTTAGAGGAAATTGCCAAGTTTTTAGTTGGGAAAGGAAGGGACTGCCTGATTGCAAAAGTTAAATTAATGAAAAAAATTGAAATTGGATTGGATTTTCCCGGGGAGAATATCCTTGAAGCAGAGACTATTGAAAGCCAGACAAAACTTTACAAGATTTTACACGAAATAATACAGAAACATAAAACAACTTTGATATTTACTAATACTAGGGCAGCTACTGAAAGAATGGTTCATTACCTTGACTTAAATTTCCCTGGAGAATATGTTGGATTAATAGGAGCGCATCATAGTTCTATGAGCAAAGAAGAAAGATTTTCTATTGAAGATAGGCTGAGAAAAGGAGAACTAAAGGTTGTTGTGAGTTCTACATCTTTAGAGTTGGGCATTGATATAGGAGGGATTGATATTGTTGTTTTGCTAAAAAGCCCGAAGAGTGTAAGCAGAGCACTTCAAAGAATTGGAAGGGCTGGACATAAACTGCATGACAATCCTAAGGGAGAATTTATTGTGCTTGACAGAGATGATTTAGTTGAATGCGGGGTTATGATGAAAGAAATGATTGAAAATAAGATTGATAAGACTGAAATTCCAAAAAATGCACTTGATGTTTTGGCTCAGCAGATATATGGGATGGCTATATCAAAGATTTGGAAAGCGGAAGACATGTTAAAAGTTATAAGAAAAAGTTATTGTTATGAGAGTTTGACAAAGGAGGATTTCTTTTCTGTTGTGAGCTATTTGGCTGGAGATTATGCTTTGGAGCACAGGCATGTGTATGCGAAAATATGGTATAATGAAGAAACTGGAGAAATAGGCAAGAAGGGAAAGATGGCTAGAGTAATTTATATGACTAATATAGGAACTATTCCAAATGAGAGCTTCATGAGTGTTGTAATAGCAAGCCCGGCGGATAAAAAGGGGCAAAATGTAGGGAAAGTTGATGAAGGATTTTTGGAAAAAATAAAAAGAGGAGATATATTTGTTTTGGGAGGGAAAAAATACCAGTTTTTGTATGCGAGAGGAATGAAAGCGTTTGTAAAGGGAGACATTAGCAAGAGTCCTACGATACCCAGCTGGTTTAGTGAGATGCTTCCTTTGAATTTTGAACTTGCTGTTGATGTGGGAAAATTTAGAGGTTTGGTTAAAGAAAGATTAAAGAATAAGAAAGAGTGTTTGGAATTTATTGAAAAATATATTTACTGCAAAAAACATATTGCTGAAGAAATTTATAATTATTTTAAAGAGCAGGAGGGATTCAGCGAGATTCCTACAGACAAATTGATTGTTGTTGAGAAGTCTAAAGAACAAAAAGAGTATCTTGTCTTTCATAGTTTGTTTGGGAGGAGAGTTAATGATGCTCTGTCAAGGGCGTATGCTTACGCTGCTGCGAGATTAAAGCAGAGAGATATAGAAGTGGGTATAAACGACAACGGCTTCTTTATAGCTGGGGAAAAACTTGATGAGGATAAGATAATTTCATGGGTGAAAAGCAAGGATTTGAAAAAAATATTAAATGAGGCTATTGAGAAAACAGAGGTTTTGAGAAGAAGATTCAGGCATTGTGCCGGAAGGAGTTTGATGATACTTAGGAATTATAAAGGCAGGGAAAAGAGTGTTGGAAAACAGCAGGTTCATTCGGAGTTTTTACTAAGTGCTGTCAGGAAAATAAGCATGGAGTTTCCTATTTTGAGAGAGGCAAGAAGGGAAGTATTAGAAGATATGATGGATATTAAGAGTGCGGAGAAAGTTCTTGGAGATATTGAATCCGGAAAGATTAAAATTAAAGTTAAGAGAGTTCCGATAGCCTCTCCATTTGGACTAAATTTAATGCTCCAAGGCAGAAGTGATTTAATAAGAATGGAGGACAGGGCTAGTTTCTTGAAGAGGATGCACGAATTGCATTTGAAAGTGATTGGGGAGAAGAATTAGGTTTAAAAAGAGAGTTTTTGTTGAATTTTTATGAATGATGAAGAGCTTAGAACAGGTAGAGTTAAAGACATAAATTTGAAAGATATGTTTGTGGATTTAAAGAATAATGAAGAAGATATTAGAATAGCAAGAGTTCAAAACATAAGTTGCTTGAGAGATATAGTTACAGCTTTAAAATATGCCAAGGGGGAGTTTCCTGATAATAGAGAGGAGAGGAGAAGATTTATTGAAAAACATCAGAAATATCATAATCCACATCGAACTGCCTTACTTGGTGAGGTGGGTGGTATATTAGGTGGTGTTAGTTATTTAACTTTTATATCAAAAAGCCCAATAATTTTATTCAGCGGGGCTTTAGCTGTGGCGGCTGTTACAATATATCATGTGCTTAAAAATATTAATAGAGAAAATAATTTTATGAAATTGAGAGACTTAGGCAGGGAGATTAGAAAGTCTAAATTAGAAATGGGAATGTGGGATACTTCCGATATACCATATAGGCAAGGGTTAGATTATGGGGCTATTGATTTTGGCTAGGAGTTTGATTGGGGAGAGGAAATGAATAATTATTTAGTAGTAACAAGGCAAAAGCTTAAATAGTATTAAAAGATAAGAAAATTATGGGAAAAGTTAGAGAATATTTGGGAAGGAAAAGTACAAAATTGATTGGTGGCGTCTTAGCTCTTGCAACTATTTCCGGAACTTTTGGAGGAAATGAAAGCGGGCTGCCCCCTTTTGAAACAACAAAAACTGGAAATAGTTATGGAATAAATGTTGGTATTATAACTGAATTTGGAGAAGGATCAAACCATTATGGAATAAATGTTAGCCTTTTTAATGCCTACCTGGGAGGAAATATGAATGGAATTTCTCTTAATTTAGTTAGTTTTGGTGATTGTAAGAAATTTGCTCGGGATGCAGAAAGAGACATAACCAAAAGCAGAATTAATGGTTTGGAATTGGGTTTAGGTAATCTTGATCCTCAAAGTACAAGAGAGGTAAATGGAATCCAAGTAGGTGTAGTAAATCAGAATGCAGTTGGAAAAAATGCTCAAATTGGAGTTTATAATTCTTCTGGAGCAGAAGGAAGAAAAACAAAGAGAGGGATATTATTTAATGGCTGTTGGGATGATGGTTTTACAGAAAATAGATAATTCTTTTAAAAAATCTTTAAATCTGAATGTTTATAAGTGCTTGATTTTCTTAGTAATTATGGAAATTGAGCATTCTTCCAGGGAAGTTTACGTCAAAAAAAGAAAAGATGGAAAATACGAAGTTAGAGAAGATTATCCTATTGGACAGAGTGTTGATAAATTAGTTCATTATTTAGTTTATGCAGAAGAGGTTGAAGGAGGATTTGCTTTGCAAAGATTATGGTATATGGGGAGCCCTATGAAGAAAACTTTGGGGGTTGTGGTTGAATTGGGTGTAGAGACTAGTAAAAGACTTGAAGGGATGGCTTTTGAACTTGCTAAAACTATTCCCTTATCAAGAACAAAAGAAGGAGTTTGTTTAGAATGACAATAAAATATTTAGGAAAATGCTTATTAGTTGAAGAAAAAGGGAAAAAGATAATTGTAATTGGGGATTTACACTTTGGGTTTGAGGAAAGCTTGAATAAAGCTGGGGTGTTTGTGAGCAGAAAGATGTTTGAGGAGATGATTGAAGAATTAGATAGGGTTTTTGCGAAGATAGGAGGAGTTGATGAAGTTGTCTTATTGGGGGATGTTAAGCATGAATTTGGAGAGATAATGAGACAAGAGTGGAAAGACACTATTGATTTATTTGAATATTTAGAGGGTAAAATGAAGAAAGAAGGAAAGATTACTATTGTCAAGGGAAATCATGATGCTATTTTAGAGCCTATTGCTAACGAGGGTAAAAAAGTTGAATTAAGAGATTATTATTGTGTGGGAGAAACTTGTTTTTTGCACGGGCACAGGGATTTTGAAGAAATTCATAATAAAGAATTTAAAGTTTGGGTTATGGGACATGTGCATCCAGCTGTAAAAATAAGTGATGGGGTTAAAATTGAAAAGTATAAGTGCTTTTTGACTGGAAAATTTGAAGGGAAAAAAATAATTATCGTTCCGAGTTTTTTAGATTACAGCGAGGGGACAGATCCCAGAGAGAATTATGTTGAATTGCCTTGGAAGTTTGCCTTGGAAAGGTTTGATGTTAAAATTATCGGAGAGAATTTAGAGGTTTTGGATTTTGGGAAATTGGAAGAAATATAATTTCCCAAGTTTTGTGAAATTGGAAAAGATGAGATAAATATATAATTATAAGAAAATAGCTTTGTATATGGGTGAAATTGACAATTTGGTTTCTCAAAAAAGGAAGTTGAAGAGTGTAATTATTATAAGTATTTACATTTTCTTAATGATTGTTGCTGCGATTATTTTTAACAAATATGTTGACAGGGAAAGCTTACAAACAATTGTTATGGAAAGCGGCAAAGCTGGGATAATTGTCTACTTTTTATAGAAGTGATTTACGTAACTCTAACTCCTCTTTTTAATACATTCATTTTAATTGCTTCAGGTTATATTTTTGGAGGAAATCTTGGTTTTATTATAAATTTTCTTGCTACAACCCTTGGTTTATTTTTGATTATTCTTTTAGTAAAAAGGTATGGAAGACCTTTACTAAAAAGAGTTGTATCTCCTCGTTTTTATAATCGCTTCGACCAAATCACCCAGAAAGTCGGCCCAATTACTTTATTAGTGGTATATGTTCTACCATTTACACCTGACGATGAATTGACTTATATAGTAGCAGCTGGGCCAATAGGAATTAAGAGGTTTATCATACCAATTTTAATCGGCTCTCTTGCCAAAGCAGCTTACAGCTATATTGGTGATTTGGGAGCAGAGGGAATAATCTTTGCCTTTTACGCTAGATTAATTTTACTATTAATTGGATTGGTCCTTGTGGGAGCACAGGAATATTTGATAAAAAGAAGTAGGTGAAAATTAATTATCCTTGGGGGGTTGGGCTCGAACTTGGGGGAAGGGTATGTGGGGAGGAAGATTAAGATCGTCTTCCAATTGGAGAGCGTTAACGGAGCATTTTTTCAGGATTACATTGTATAAAGGTATCATTGTGTCTTTGGGAACTTCTTTCTTTTTCCAAGATTTATGGAAATCTTTGGCTTCTTCTTTTGATGTTGACAAGACTATTACTCCCTCACAGGAAACTTCGCCGTTTTTCTTATCTTTTTTCTCCCTATCTTCGTATATAATTGAAAATTTAAAGGAAATTTTTACTGCTTCTGCGTCCTTTAATAAATCTACTTTCTCTTTTTCAACATTTGAAAATTCTATATTTGTATTTATTGCACTTCGTGTAAAGTTGGGGGAGCGTTCCGCCAAGACTTTTGTCAAATTAAATCCTATTACTTGCATGTTTAAGTTTATAATGGGTTGTTTTTAAACTTTATTGTGGAAAGAGGATAACTACATCAAGTCTTCTTCGGAAACAACGACAAAGTCACCTATTGCAACAATTGTGTTGTAAGGAACTAAAAGCTCTTTTGCAGAAGAAATTTCAAGGTTAAGATTTTTTGTGTGGATTGTCGGATCTTTTAAAAGAAGCTGGAGCAATTCCCCAGTACGAGTTTCAAAATTAATATCTTTGACTATGCCAAGGCGCTTACCTTCTTTTGTAACAACGAGCTTTCCTATAACTTCTCTAAAGGGTCTTTTTTCAACAGGCATGTTATGTGGAAATAGGAGGAATATATAAACTTTATTGTGGTTTGTTTTGATTATCAAAAGTTGATGAAGAGAAGAAATGTGTGAAAAAGAGCAGTCATTTTAATAATTAACTGTTTAATTATACGAACTTTTATTTTTATGTTGTTTGGTGTGGGATTTATTATAGGGATATTTTTTAATTGAAAGTTTGTTTAGTAGAGGATATGGAGTGACCCTGTGGTTTCTTATGGAAATTAAAGAAGAGTTTAAATCTTGGAGTTGGAAGAGTTTTTCTTTAATTTTTATTTATAAATATTTATATTATATATTATATATATTATTAATACTATTTTTGTATTGGTATGTTTAGTTCTGTTAATTTATAGATTATAAATATTTGACTGGTATGTTTTGTTTTATGTTCGTTTAATTTTAAGATATTATTAATTTATTATTGTTTAATTATTGTGTTCCATAGGAAGTCAAGGTGTGGGTTTATTTTTGTCTTTTTAAAGTAATTAATGTGTTTTATATACGGAAATAATATATATTTCAGTGGAAATAGAGGTTTGAGACAGATAGGTTTATAAATTTTAGAATTTGCTAATACTAGGGGGAAAAGAGGATGGATAAAATAGATACAATTTTTGATTCTTATGTAGACAATACTTTATTTAAAGATAAGACTGTTTTACAAGCCAATTATTCTCCAGATACTATTCCCCACAGAAAGGATCAGATCGAGGCTGTTGCTTCGATACTTGCTCCAGCTTTGCGCGGGGAAAAGGTCAGCAATGTTTTTGTTTATGGAAAAACCGGTTGTATTGCTGGAGATAGTTTGGTTTATACAAGCAACGGATGGAAGAAAATTAAGAACATAAAACAAGGAAAAGAGCTAGTACTTAGCTTTAATACCGAAGAAAAAAAGTATGAATGGAGCGATTTTATTTTTTTAAAATTTGAAAATAGAGACAAGTTATTAAAAATTAGTCTGGATAATGGACAGGAACTTGTTGTTACGAAAGATCATCCTCTGCTTGTTTCTGATATGAACTGGAGGAAGTCTGATAAATTGAAGGAAAATGAAGAAATTGTCATAGGGTATGATTTGCCTTCTATGAATACAAAAGAAATCCCTCTTATTTTGGCTAGATTGCTGGGGTTCACCATTAGTGATGGGAGTTTGAATATTAGAAAGAGAAGGGTAAAGGATGGAAGAGGATATTATTATAATGCTAATAAGCAGAGATTTAGATATTTTTCAGACGACTACAATCTGCTTGAAATGGTGAAAACAGATATTTCATCTTTGTTTAATTGCTCTCCTTCTATTATTGTTCCAATGAATCGGTGCGCTCATGTAAATGCGATCTCGCAAGAACTTTGCGGTTATTTAAATGATTTGGGAGTTCCTTTTGGAGAAAAAAGCAAGATTGTACAAATACCTGAAATTGTTTTACAATCTTCTCCAATCATACAAAATGAATTTTTAAAGTCTTTATTTACAGGAGACGGAACAGTGAGCTCTCATACATATATGATAGAATATTATTCTAATTCTAAAAGATTACTGCAGCAGATTTCCTGCTTATTACATCAACAAGGAATTATGTGCAAGATAAAATATAAATTATCAAGATGCAACGGCAAGATTTTTGATTCTTATAGGCTTTATATAATGGGACAAGAAAACTTATTTAAATTCTGTCATAAAATTGGGTTTTATGGGAAAAAACAGGAACGATTGAAGATTATGCTAGCAAAATATAAAGTTAATATGGGTGTTTATATAAAGAGTTACGGGCTCTCCAAAATTGTTAAGATTGAAGAAACTTATGAAGATTTTGTTTATGATTTAAATGTGCCGAAAAACCATTCTTTTGTTGCGAATGGAATTATTTCACATAATTCAGGGAAGACATTGAGTGTGCAACATGTGGGAAACAGACTTAAAGAAAAGCTTGCCCAAATGGGAAAGGACAATTTAAGATTTTTATATATCAATTGCAAGCTGAAAAAAGTTGCAGATACAGAATACAGGATTATAGCTGAGCTTATTAAAGTTTTAGGGGGAAAAATTCCAGCTACTGGGCTGCCGACAGATTCTGTTTATTCAAAATTTATTGAGATGATAGACGACAAGAAACAAGTTATTATTTTAGTTTTGGATGAAATAGACCAAGCTGTAAAGAAGATAAATGATAATTTTATTTATACTTTAACAAGGTTAAATTCAGAGCTAAAAAATGCACAGATATGCCTTGTTGGAATAAGCAACAGTTTAACTTTTATGGATCATCTAGATCCTAGGGTGAGGAGTTCGCTGGGGGAAGAGGAGCTTGTATTCCCTCCATATAATGCTTTACAACTACAAGATATTTTAAAGGAAAGAGCTGCAAGTGCCTTTAATGATTCTGTTTTGGAAGAGGGAGTTATACAAAAATGTGCAGCCTATGCGGCGAGAGAGCACGGCGATGCCAGAAGAGCCCTTGATTTATTGAGAGTTGCTGGGGAACTGGCAGAAAGGGAAGGAAAGAAAAAAATTTTATTAGAGCATATAGATTCTGCAAACAACAAAATAGAAAGAGACAAAATGCTGGATGTGATAGAGAGCGAGCCGGCGCAGTTTCAGCTTGTTTTATGGAGTATAATGTCCATGGAAAAAAAGAGCAAAGAGGGAGTTTATACAGGGGATGTTTATAATTCTTATCAAGAGGTATG
>Ga0209210_1003039_pt1 | contig 11723 bp, 11 predicted proteins | sample RifGroA1_FD_183991 | JGI IMG/M metagenome (GOLD analysis project Ga0209210, IMG submission 183991) | Contaminated groundwater microbial communities from Rifle, Colorado, USA - Rifle Groundwater A1 (SPAdes) (version 2) | ecosystem: Environmental > Aquatic > Deep subsurface > Groundwater >...
ATATTTCTGTCATTAAATTTTTCCATAGCACCAATGACTTTCTTTAGAAACTCATGGTATGTTACACCCATACGGGCTTCAACGATTTTTTTGTTTGGTAGCCAATCGTGTGATAGCATAAATTGCACATCAAAAATGTCACGATTAGTTTTACCGATTCTCTCGTACATAGCGCAAAGTTTATGAGCCGCCATATCCTCTTTTGTCATCACTTGCATAGAAATGCCGAGGAATGACCCTACTTCATATTTTGAACCAAACTCCCGACGATTAATTTCCACTTTAACATTTTGAGCATTAATATTTTTCTCATCATAAGAAAGAATGTAAAATAGATTAAATCTTTTCTTTCTTGCTTGTTTTAATTTTCCATAATTTAGAAGTATGGCTTTTACACGTTCAAATACATAGTCCTCTTTTCCCGAGTCGAGCAAATCAAAATCCAAATCTACCGAAAAACGGTCAAGGTGATAAAAAAGTGAAGCGGCTGTCCCGCCCTTAAATCCTAAAATCGTACTAATGGTAGCATCAGTATAAATATCCTTTAAGATTTTTATGAGAATATTTTTATGTTTTGCAGTATCAAGAGACATGAGTTTTGTACATTTTTACCATTTTTATCATTCGTTTATTGCCACCATAGATAGGCAAAATTTCATAAACCTTATCCCAATTCAGGCTTGATAAATTATCAAAATGGTAGTCTTTATTGAGATAGACAACATCCAAAAATGCTCTCTCGGGTGAAGCAATGCTATAATTTTCCTTCGATTTTATGCCGGCCTGATTGGTGAGAATAGTATCTTTAATTTTGCGATAAGAATATTTCTGTCCGTCGCACTCAATCTCTTTTGTAGCATATGACACGACAAAAATTTGACCATATAGCTGGAAGGTAATTCCGGCTGCTCCTAAAACTGTCTCCATACTTACATATGAAGGGGTGTATATTTTCGTAGCCAGTTCGTATTTATCATAGTTTTTATTTTTTGAATAAATACCTCTCCGTATTGCATTTAATTTACCTGCCTTAACATAGCGATTGATCTTTTTTTTAACAAAATTTACATCCGACTCTCCCCATAGCAGAACTACATCTTTGAAAGTAAGGACGGTTTTGTTTGATCTCATTAGGTCTAAAATGTAGTCTTTTTCCATAATAATATGATTGCATATCTTATTAGTACCCAAATATGGGTACCTTTGGTTTAAATCATATACCACATTGTCAATAGGTACAAATGTCTCCATTAGAGCTTTTGAAAAAGCAGAGTAATACCAAAACAGGTGTGGGGGTAAAGGACAAATTGTCTTTTTAGTGTTATAAAACTATTTTTGAAAGGTCAAAACATGCAACCCAGAAAAGTCCTTGACATTTAAAGGTCATAAGTGTATCTTGCGGACTAGAATTTTCGGAAAAACTCCCGGGAAGGACGTTAGATTACTTACTCTAAAAAGGGTCAGTTTCCCAATCTAGCGTCCCTTCTGGGAGTTTTTCTTTAAAGAATTACGGAGTGGCGGCAGGGTGAAGAGGAAATTCAGATTTTCTTTCTTCTTCATTAGAACATATTTGACGGTGGCGCTCAATATCTGTGCTGTGGATAAAACATATTGCATAAATTCAAATACATAATAGTATTATAGGCGTATCAGAAAAGGACATCTTTCGAGGGGAAACCGAAAGATGTGTGAGTTTGCGATATGCAACAGGTTTCCCACACAAAAGAAAAGTTACAAACAAAAGCCACACGGTTTTCTCGTGTGGCTTTTCTGTGTGGAAAATATTAATAATCATAAAGATTAATAATTAATAAATTAAAAAATATGAATTTATACAAAATAAATAATTACCTAAACAAAACAATTATTATGGCGGCGATCATTGCCATGTCCGCTATATTGCTCGTTGGCGTTCAGACGGCTCTCGCTGATAATATCTCTCTTCCGTGTGAATGTACCAATCCTGTGACCGAAACTATGTTTAGCGATATCTCCAATACGGTTGTCGGAGGAGGCAATGCTGTAGCGCTCACCTTTATCCACTCGGCATGGACCGCGTCAATTCCTGGCGCAACTTGGATTTGGGAAGAAGATCCGGTTAACCCCGTTCTTGAAACAAAGAGTTTCGAAAAAATTTTCACAGTTTCTGGCACGGTATTATCCGCGCAATTAGATATTGCTACTGATAACAGTTACAAAGTTTTCATTGACAACGTAGAAGTTGCCGCAGACCCGGCTGAAAATAACTTCCAACTGGCAACGCAGGACACGCATAATCTGACAGCAGTCGTAACTCCCGGAACACATACTCTTCGCATTGAAGTAAGCAATCACCCCGGCTCAAACGACCCACAGAATAATCCGGCAGGACTCTTATATAAATTTGAAGTCAAGACTTGTCCGCCCAAATGTTGCGGCGGAGAAGTGACAGTTACCAACAACAATACAGCTGTTGTAATAAACAATGTCAGCGCGCAAGCAAGTACCGGTGGAAATAATACTGATGGAGGTAATGGTGGCGGCGGTGGTAATGGTGGAGATGTTCAATCATCAAATAATAACAACACCGGTGGTCATGGTGGGAGAGGCAGTAACGGCGGAACCGGAGGCGTAGTTATTACTGGCAATGCCAGCGCCGGCTCAAGCGTATTGAACAAAGTGAATACCAATATCGTTCGCGTTAGAAGGTAGCTCTTTGTAGATAAATTGGAATCCGAGAGATAGGGGGTACGGGCGCGTCCCTTATCTCTTGGGTTCCAAGAATCCAAGAGGTTGATAAAACAAAATTTTTCTTCAGTTAGCCCTTAAGGGACCGAAGAAAGATTTTGATTAATTACAAGTTAAGTTAATTAAGTAAAGAAAAAATGAAGAAAATAACAGCAGTCTTTGCTATCGTGGCTCTCTTAAGCTTTGCCTCACCGGCATTAGCTCATGGAGGACATTACGGGAGCAGTGATGATATCACTGTGACCAATCACAACAGTGCATCCGTTAGGAATACAGTAAATGTTTCTGCTTCAACTGGTGGTAATGATGCCAACGGTGGAACCGGAAGCGCGGCTGGTAACGGCGGAGATGTTAATCACTCTGACGACAATAACACCGGCGGTAATGGTGGTAATGGCGGCAACGGTGGCGAAGGAGGTGTAATTTACACTGGTAATGCTTACGCCGGGTCATTGATAAACAATGACGTCAACTACAATGAGACAAATGTTGATGTTGATTGCGATTGTGAGGGCGATGTTGATGATGTAACTGTGACCAACCACAACAGTGCGTCTGTTAATAATAACGTCGATGTCAGAGCTAGGACCGGACACAACGAAGCAAACGGCGGAGACGCTGGATGTGATTGTGTTGGTGGCGGCGACGGCGGGAACGTTAATCATTCTGAAGATCACAACGCTGGTGGTAATGGCGGTAATGCAGGCCACGGTGGGTGGGGTGGATATATTAATACCGGAGATGCCGAAGCAGGCTCTGGTATTGTGAATCTCGTTAACACCAACATCACTCGTATTCGAAGATAGTTCTTTCCGTAAGGCCCTTGGGCCTTCGGGTCCCTCCCCAGTTGCTAACAACTGGGGAGGGATTCGAGGGAAATAGGTTTGTGCAAAATCGAATTTTGCACACAAATGATGTTAAGTCTCTCCACAAAAATTATTGCGATTGTTCTCGGACTAGGTCTTGCCTCGCCGATTTATGCTGTGGAAATTATCAACAACGTCTCCTCCTCGGCTTCAACTGGTGGCAACTCGGCGGCTCCCGCCGGAGGCGGGCAGGCCGGAGAAGTTATCCAAGGTGAGAGCAAGGCCGAGGTGAGAATTTACACCGAAGTTGACGGGGAAATTGTCACCAACATTGACGAAACCATGGTGGCTCCTGTTGGTGAAAAAGCAGTGATAGAAAAGAATATCGAGGTAAATTTACCTAGCGTTAAATCCTCAATAAGCGTCGAAGTGGAAGCCGGCGGGGAAAATTCTTCTACGACCACAGCCAAGATTGTGCAAAGTTCAATTTTGCACACGGCGGTGAGTCCTGTACTAGCGTTCTTAAATAAAATTTTTAATTATGTTTTATCAATTTTTAGCTAATAACATGGAGACACTAAGGCGTCTGTCCGCGGTATCGCTGATCGTCGCTTTGGTTTTCGTACCTCTTTATCCCTTGCAAGTTTTAGCGGAAGACGCGCCTCCAGAAGATGCTCCTGTGGCCGAAGAGATTATACTCACATCGGAACCGGAGCCAGTACCCGTAACAGAAATAGTAACAGGGGATGCAACAGCTGAAACTGAAACTGTTAGTCAAGTCAATATTAATGAAGTTGAGGCCCAGCCTCTACCGGAAGAGAATGCCGAGGTTATTCTAATTAACAACGAAGGTGTGTTGGAAAATGAGGCTACCACTACTGCCGCGACGGGGGAGAATAACGCTTCTTCGACAGGCGAGACTCTAATTACGACAGGCGACGCCTATGCCTCTGCCAATGTTGTCTCGGTAGTTAATCTTAATCTGGTTGAATCAGACGGTTTTCTGTATCTTCTAAATAACTTCCTCCAGTCGCTTGGACACATTGATCTCCGGTTATTTACCTCCTCTGAAACACCTCCTGACAATCCTTGCGGCACTCCAACTTGCGATGACCTCGCCTCCACTCTTGACGTAGAAACACAAAATGAAGCCACCATTTCCAATGTAGTTATCGCGCGTTCTTCTACGGGCTCCAACTTCGCGGCAGGAGGTAATGCTTTGATAAACACCGGCAATGCTTACGCCGGCGCCAACGTGGTCAATATCGCCAACACCAATATCATCAACTCAAATTATCTGCTCTTCGCCTTCAATAACTTTGGCGGCTGGGACGGCGACCTCATCTTCCCTAATTCCGATTTCTTCTCCTCTTTCTTTACGTCGTCTTTTCTGGGCGGAGGCGCGAATGTTTCCAATACCAATTCAGCCAATATTGAAAATGAAGTGGAAACTTCGGCAGAGACGGGAGAAAATGGGGCGGAAGGCGATGGAAGTTTGATTGAAACCGGCAATGCTCTCGCCGGTAGCAACGTTACTAATGTTGTGAACACTAATCTCTTCAATTCTCCAACATTCTTTGTAGTCTTCAGAATCTTCGGCAACTGGAACGGTTCGGTATTCAACGCGCCGGAGGAGATAAGTTGGGCTGAAACTCCGTCTGGTCTTGAGCTCTTCTCTTCCGACGAAGCGGGCGAAGGTGAAGGTGTAAGCGGGGGAGGCATTGCTGTGGAGACTAATAATACCGCTAATATCAGAAACAACGTCAAAGTATTTGCTCTCACGGGGGAAAATAAAGCGACAAGCGCGAATGGCGACGCGTCTATTGATACCGGTAACGCTTATGCCGGTGCAAATGTCTTGAATATTGCCAATACCAATGTCGTAAGCTCCAACTGGATTATCGCGCTTATCAACATCTTCGGAGATTGGAGCGGGAACATCTCATTTGGTCAACCGGATATTTGGGTTGCCACGCAGGTTGAAGCTCCGGAAACTCTAAGTCCCGGCTCGGAAGCCATCTTTCATACCACAGTTGCCAATCGTGGCGATGCTCGAGCGTCGAACGTACGATTCAGCGGAAATTTTGACCCGGAATCCATTGGTTTCCAAGACATGAATTACGGAGAGACATATTCTTGGAACATTGGAACTCTAGCGCCCGGCGAAATAAAAGAATTTTCATATAACGCAAGAGTGAACGATGATTTGCCGTATGGAGATACTTTAATTGACCATACATTTGAAGTTTCAGCTAATGAAACCGACGCCAATCTAACTGATAACTCTGATTCAGTTTCTCTCTTGGTTCACCGTTCACGGCCATTTGGCGGGAGGATTTCTTATGAAAGCGTTACAAAATCGAGCACTTATCCCTCTCTTCATATCACTAAAACAAATTCTGCTACCAGCACAGATATTACCGCTTCGAGTAGTGTGGATTATACGATTATAGTGAGAAACGAGGGAGGTTCCGCTTTTGAGGGAATTCTCTATGATGTTCTTAAAGATGAAAACGGTAAGATTATAACTAAAAATGATTGGGAACTGGGTGAAATCTTTCCGAATGAAGAGATTACTATTACCTACACGGCTATCTTTAACGCCAGTACCACTCCGGGGGTTTATACGAATACCGCTTGGGTTGAGGCCTTGGGAGGGGATTATCCTCAAGACCCTGATTTAAGCACTGACGCTTCTTCGGGTACCGCCTCTTCTCGGGTTACTGTCTCGGGGAGTGTTTCGGCAAATGAAGGCGAAGTCCTTGGCGAAAGTTGCGGTCTCTATATGGATAAATTTATCCGCCAGGGCATGGACAATGACCGAGAACAAGTCAAGAAACTGCAAGAGTTTTTGAACAAGGAGATGGGTACTAATCTACCTATCACCGGTTTCTATGGTTCGCTTACTTTCCAAGTAGCAAAGGAATTTCAAGATAAATACCCAGAAGAAATTCTCGTGCCATGGGGTTTAAAAGATCCTACCGGTATCGCGTATCAGACAACTCTGCGTTGGATAAACATGCTGGAATGTCCGGCGCTCGCGCTTCAGATACCGCCTCTCGTTGCGTGGTCCGATAATCCGAACGCTCCCGCCATTATTGCCACGGTTAGCCGACATCCGACTCAAAATAAAATTCCTCCAGCCAAACTGGATGATAATGACATCCGCAATAATCTTGACAATACCGACGATGCCCAAATAGATCCACCCGAGCCGTCGACAGACAGATTTATTGACCTGTTTAAAAATATTTTTAAACAAAGACATATTTTCCAGACTGTGGGACTCTTTAGAAGATAGTCAGATTCAAGTACAATCAGAGGGATGAAAAAGAGACTTAGAAATCTCATAGGTATCGCTTTTCTGGCAGTTGTTATTTTTGGCTTAATATTCTCTGTTAAACCCCTTATCGTTAAAAGTCGAGATCTCTTATCGGCGGTTATTACATCTGTCTTGATTGATCTTACTAATGAAAAGCGTTTTTCGCGAAACGTATCTCCACTTGAAGTTAATCCGACTCTTACCGCCGCCGCTCAATTAAAGGCCAATGACATGGCGCAGAGGAGTTACTTTGCCCACACCAGTCCTGAAGGCAAATCTCCTTGGTACTGGTTCAGAGAAGGTGGTTACTCTTTCCGATATGCTGGCGAGAATCTAGCGGTAAACTTCGCTGATTCCGAAGACATTGTAGAGGCGTGGCTGGTATCTGAAGGACACCGCGCCAACTTATTAAACGATCGATTCACCGAAATCGGCATTGCCATCGCACCCGGTTTTTATAAAGGCCGAGAAAGTATCTACGTCGTCCAACTTTTTGGTCAGCCAGCAGATTAAGCAAGAACCGTTCTTGCTTAATTATTTCAATTGCTGCCATAAATAACCTACACTTGACAATTTTCTATCGTAATTTAGGAAGTATTATCCCTTACTTATCAACATTCTATACCCATTAACTCACAGATTATTGAACAGAATTAGTTTTTTTGTTTCTTGCATCTGATATTAAACTTACTAGTAACACACGTCTTGCGCTCACGGGAAGAGTGAAAGTTACTGTGATTAAAAGATAATTAAAAATTTATTCATGAAAAGAATTTTACTAAGTTTGGGAATGATAGTCTTCATCGGAGCAGTTGTGGCCGGAGCCACTGGCGCCTTCTTCTCTGACACGGAGACATCAACCGGCAACACCTTTGCTGCAGGTGAGATTGATCTGACAGTAGACAGCACAGCTCACTATGCTGGTTTGATTTGTGATTCAACCACGCATTTGTGGGTGGATGACAATCCGACTGGCACAACTCGGCCTGATTTGATCGGTTAATCATGTTCAGGTTCATGGACCTTAACTGATCTAGGAGTTTCAAATAAATTCTTTGATCTAGCTGATATCAAGCCTGGCGATGAAGGAGAAAACACAATCTCACTTCATATTGACAGTAACCCTGCTTGGGCGTGCGTGGATGTGAATATCACAAAAAACGATGATGTCAGCTCTGTTGAGCCTGAATTAGAGGCGGGGGACGTGACAAACACCGACAGCATTTTTGACGGTGAACTTGCTCAAAACCTTAAGTTCGCGGCATGGTTAGACTGGGGCTCAACGCCAGGTTTTGGCGGTGGGGATGATGAAGATGAAGGTGACAATATTTGGCAAGGTGAACAAGCAGAGCCATTACTCTTCTCAAATCAGTCTGGGCCTGCAAGTGATGTGCTCGGAGGAAGAACTTACAAACTCGCAGACTCGACTACCGTCGGCGGTCCCATTCCTGCAGGACAGACAAATTACATTGGTCTCGCATGGTGTGCTGGTACACAGACAGTAGGGTCAACAATTACTTGTGACGGAGCTGGAATGGGTAATAATGCTCAAACCGACTCAATGGTCGCGGATATTGCTTTCCGTGTTGAGCAATCGCGCAATAACCCGAACTTTGTTTGTGGAAACGTCCTTCCGCAGCCAGACATCACTCATAGTCTTCGTCTAGAAAATGAAAATATCGTAGCAGATGGTCCGTGGACAATAATTGACGATAATATATTTGGCACTCTCATCTGGACTGGTGATGCTAATGAATTCAATTATACCTTTAGTGCGCAGGGCTTAACTCCAGGTACTAATTACAGCCTGATCTATTACGCCGATGGTTGGCCTGGAAATAACCCCGGTGCTTTCATCGGTACATTCCTCACTGACGGTGGTGGAGCAATTGCAAGTACGACTGGCAATCCCAACCTTGGAGTAGATTTACCAACTCTACCCGATGGTAACTTTGCCATTGGAGCGAAAATTTGGCTAGTTCTATCGTCTGATTACAACAGCGTTACTAAATCTATGACACTCTGGAATCCGAGTCAGTACTTGTTTGAAGGTAACGTCTATATTCACTACGACGATACTAACTCGCCTTCCTAGGATTAATCCTCTCTAGCCGTTCACAAGCTCTTACTCTAAGGGCTTGTGCGGGCTGGATGGGAACCGGCATTAAAAACTTAATACACTTAACTCATGCGACGCATAATACTCGGGCTCATCACTATCATCGGCGCGGGGGCAGTCATTGTCTCCGGAGCGACAGGAGCCTTCTTCTCTGACACGGAGACTTCGACGGGCAACACATTTACCGCTGGCGCTATCGATTTGAAGATTGATAACGACAGCTACTATAACGGGAACCGTTGCACTAATACTGGTACACAGGAAAATCCTGTGTGGCAATGGCAAGGACCAGCTGGTTTTCCTGTACCCGGAACTTCCTGCACGACCTCGTTTGAATCATCTGACCTCGGTAACGGACTTCTTTTCTTCGACTTTGACGATTTGAAACCGGATGATGAGGGAGAAGACACTATTTCCATTGACATACAGAACGATGCTTATGCGTGCATGAATCTTACTCTAACTTCGGACGATGACGTCTCATCGAATGAACCGGAGCTTGAAGTAGATATTCCTAACACAGGTGATGCCTGGGATGGCGAGCTTGCAGACGCACTTCAGTTTTTCTGGTGGGCCGATGATGGAGATAATGTATATGAAGTCGGTGAAAATCCTATTTCAAACGGTGTTCAAACCCTAACCAATCTCGCCACTACAACAGGCTCATTCTCGGTTGTTCTTGCAGACTCGGAAAACAATGTTTGGAGTCCGAACGATCCTACTCCCGACCCGCTTCCTGGTGGCGAGACAGTTTACATTGCAAAGGCGTGGTGTATGGGAACGCTGGGACTTTCTCCTCTCGTTCAAGATGGTTTTAACACTGACGGTCCACAGCTACCTAACCGCGTTGGCAGCGGATTCACTTGCGATGGAACTCTACTCGGCAATGAAACACAAACTGATGGTGTTGAACTTAGTATTATGTTTAGTGCCGTTCAAGCGCGGCACAATCCCGATTTCCTTTGTAATCCTCCCGTGTTACAACTTCCGATACTTAGGGTTAACAAAACTATTCAGGTCGATACGGTAGGTATCAGTGTTGAGGACTTCCAACTGCACATTGACGGACCAATTCCTGGATCGGGAGATGACCAGGTCGTTAGCGACAACATTCCGGTGCTCAATCTTCCTGTAGGAATTTACACTGTCTCCGAAGTGATTATAGGTGATGTCGCAGGAAAAACATTTACGACAACATTTAGCGGTGCGTGTGATCCAATTACGCACCAAGTGACTCTTGGACTCGGAGACAATCTTGTTTGCAACATCTTGAACGTTGAAAATCCCTAAAAGTTTTTGGAAAATAATCTTACATGTCCACAACAATCATAAAAATTGTTGGGCGAGGAATCCTGTTAGCGGGATTTTTTGCGCTTGTGGTAACCGCCTTGTATGCCAGGGGAATTGAGCCAGGAGTAACGTTTGCCACCTACGGCATTGACCTCAAGATTGATAGTGAAGCAACTTATAATGGCGTTTCCGTACCTTCTGGAACATGGGAGTTAAAAAACTTAGTGCCAGGGGTTGATAAATTTTGGAACTTCTACGATATCAAGCCCGGTGACTACGGCGAGAATACTATCAGCATGCATGTCAAGAAGGCTGACGCTTGGCTTTGTCTTGATTTCTCCAATCTCACCAGTGCCGACAATGACCAAAATGAGCCAGAGTCTCTGGAAGATTCGGACGGTACTCTCAATGGCGAACTTGCGGACGGTATGGAATTCTTCGGATGGTTGGATGATGGTGACAATAAGTTTGAAAAAGAGGAGAAGCCTCTCTTTGGCACGACCACCCAATCTGCCTCAATTGTGTTGGATGATAAAACTTATGTAATTGGTGATGCAGGTAATGGTAATTCATGCAAGGTTAATCAAAGTCGTTACGTTGGAATCTACTGGTGCGCCGGTAATCTCTCCGTCAATCTCTCGACAAATACAATTTCTTGTGACGGTTCAACTTTAGGTAATGAGGCTCAAACCGATTCTATGTCAGTGGATGTTTCCATTCGCGCCATGCCTTCAAAAGAGAATCCAAAGTTTCTCTGTGGCAAGGATAAACCGCCGCATGATGGAGACGACAACGATGATGAAGATGATGACGATGATGATAACAGACCAAGAAGTCCTCGTGAGCCGAGAGAGCCGCGCGATTTTAGAAATCCAAGAGAATTTAGAATATGAAAAAATTTCTAGCCAATACTCTATATGGTCTCTTCATTCTTCTTCTTGTTGGAGTGGCTTCTCTCTTCTTTGCCCCGCTTCTGCCGATAAAGGGAAATATTGAAATTAAAATCGTCAAGTCCGGTTCCATGGAACCTGCTATCAAAACAGGTAGCATTGTGGTAATTAAGCCCGCTTCTCTCTATGGCGTGGGAGATGTTATCACTTTTGGAGAAGACAGTCGTACTACTTATCCCACGACTCACCGTATTGTCTCCAAGAGCGAAGCGAACGGTGAGATCTTGTATCAAGTTAAAGGAGATATAAACGAAGAACCCGACCCAATATCCGTCAGGGAGAGTGATGTCATAGGAAAGGTGATTTTCACTGTGCCGAATGCCGGTTATCTTCTTGATTTCGCCAGACAGCCGGTCGGCTTTATTCTCCTCATTGCTTTTCCTGCGGCGCTCATTATTCTCAACGAGATTCTTGATATTGGAAAAGAAATTCGCAAAGTAATACGACGCAAAAAGAAAGTTTCAGTGGAGAGAGAAAAAATTTTCAAGCGCATTTATAGAATGGATGAT
>Ga0209210_1003044_pt1 | contig 11707 bp, 10 predicted proteins | sample RifGroA1_FD_183991 | JGI IMG/M metagenome (GOLD analysis project Ga0209210, IMG submission 183991) | Contaminated groundwater microbial communities from Rifle, Colorado, USA - Rifle Groundwater A1 (SPAdes) (version 2) | ecosystem: Environmental > Aquatic > Deep subsurface > Groundwater >...
CCACGATAAGACTGTCTTTGAGTGCCCCCGCAACCGAATGAATGCCGGTTACTTCGATGATCTCATCAAAACTAAGATCCGGGAGAATGTGGGGAAACGCTTTTGCAAGCATCGTCTTCCCCGCTCCGGGGGAACCCCACATTGCGATGTTGTGTCCGCCAGCGGCGGCAATTTCCAGTCCCCGTTTTGCTGTTTCTTGCCCCTTAACATCGGAAAAATCAATCAAGCGACTTCTTCGTTTTACCGTTTCGATATGGGACGGATTATATTGTGCTGGTTTTATTTTTTTGTGGACGGTATCGCCCCCTTTTACGTACTCATGAAGGTGTTCAAAAACCTCTTTTAAATTTTTTGCTCCGAATATTGAAATGCCCTCGACGAGAGACGCTTCGGTGATATTTTCTTCCGGCAAATATACTTCTTTGAATCCGGCTCGTTTAGCTTTATCAACCAAAACGAGCGCTCCTTTAATGGGGCGGAGCTCTCCATCAAGGGAAAGTTCTCCAAAAAATATTTTTTCTTTCGGATCAAAACGAAGATCCCCCGCGGCGGCAAGATACGCTATCGAGATCGGGAGATCAAATAATGGGCCCTCCTTTTTAACATCAGCCGGGGCGAGGGAAACTACCACTTTTTGATTTTTTTGTTTCGGCGATTTGAATCCGGAATTTTTAATCGCAGAACTGACGCGGTCGCGCGATTCCTCGACGGCCTTATCGGGAAGGCCGACCGTGGTAAAAGAATGCAGTCCCTTTGAAAGGTCTACTTCTACGTCAATGATTTGCGCCGAGAGACCGGTTGTTTGCGCCGAATAGACCTTAGAGAATGGCATCCCGATAGAAATTTAAACTACAATTTTTAATAAGGAAACAACGTTAAACTGATTCAAATTATTTTCTGTGGTCATGTTACATTTGTTGAATTTCTCACGGGACAAGTACCCTAATCATTCAAATGTTTGATACAGGTTGTTGCGGCGGGGTTCGCTTCAAGTCGCGCTTTCTCAATCTGCTCGCCCCCTTTTTCGCATATCCCGTAGGTGTTGTTTTTTATTTTATCGAGCGCGCGCTTAATGCTTCTCAATTTGTTTTCAAGTTCAACCTCGACAGAACTTCTTTCTTCAAATTCCTCCATTTGCTCCGCAACTTCGGTTTTGTCTGCCGACACAGCGTCAATAGAAGAAGGAGTTGCTTCCCAGTCGCGAGGATTTTGAGGATTTATTCGTCCGACACCCCGAAGATCGCCTTCAACAAGTTTTTTCTCCGCTTCAAGTTTTTCTTTGAAGTGTGTTATATCAATTGATGTATTTTTGTTCATCCCGTTAGAGATAGGAAACACCTTAATAATGCCCCCATCCAGTTATTAACTGTATAATTCTTCTCGCCACCAGACCTATTCCCAACAATATGTTTCCGTTGGTTATTTATACATTCCGTATATTATTCACCGTGCACTCGTTTTTCAAAATATAGGCATAATTCATAACTACCATATCTCTAACGGGATCACAGTGCTCTTATGATACCAGACCACTGTTTATGACGCAAAGTGTTGGATATACGGAGGTCCGACCCGACCTCCGTAGGATATTTCAAGTCATGACTTAACATCGCGCAGTGACGTTATGAATGATCTGTAGTATCATTTCACTTATGATTACAAACTTGACCACATTCAAGCACAATTTTTGGACGAATGAATTTTGTCATTATTTATACGAAGGAAGATATATTCCGATCAAGAAAGAGCATATCGAGCGCCTAACCCCCGCGCTCGTTGATAAAAAAGAGTTTTTCAACATTGAGTTGTGGGCGATGGAGTTCATTGGGTATGATCCAAAATATACTTTTCTTGCGCTTAAAGGATTTTCACCGACCGTGGTGTCGTTGATGGCGGCATGGAAAGCGGCAAAGATCGCGAGGAATACGAAAGTTTCGAAAGCGATAGAAGGCGTAGTATTACCAATTGCGTGGCGCGAACTTTTAGACAAGATGAGCATCACAAAAAAACAGGCGCAAATATTAATGAAAATACAAACAAAAGAAATGAAAAGAAAGGAGCTGATCGCAATACATAAGAAAATCGGGTTTGACCTATAGATGACACAAGGCGAGCCCTTGCCGTCTTGCCACAGGCATCGTGGTAATATACCTATATGAAACTCTATCAGTACAGTTGCCGCGAAGAGAGTGGGGTTGATCTGCGGCAGGCGAATGCTGTAGCGCGTTATCGACCGGATGTGATCATTTTTGAGGCACCGGGGAATGAGAGTGGGTGTGAGTCAGTTTTCAATCGGTATCAGCCCAGAAAGAAGCCAGCTGGCGAAATCAAAAAGACACAAGCAATGTTGCGCCGTACGGGGAAGAGCGCGCCCTGGGTGCTCTCTGATATCAAGACATACGACAATGTGCGGAAGCTATGGAAAGAAGGGTGTAATGTGCAATTGTTCAATATTGATGGACCGCAGGAACTTTTGAGAATCGGGCTTGAACGCGATCCGACACAGCATCCAAGGCCTTACCGCCGAGGAACACACCTTATGTGGTGGGTGAGGATATACTTGCGCGAACGTATTATGGCGGATAATCTTGAGAAGATTCTTCCCTGTTACGCGCGGCAAAAGGAAGCAGTTGTGCTTATTTTCCTGCAAAAATTCCATTGGATGAATGTCAAATTTCTTCTTTCAAAGCCGACAAAAGAAGAATTGTGGGGTTACTATTTCGGGAGATTCAAAAATCTTGATAGGCGCGTTCTTGAGGAGAAGATACGAAAAGAAAATCCGGTTTTATATTCCTATTGGACAAAAATTTCTGATTTTGCATAAAACATCGCACATTTTTTGAAAAATTGCCAGTGTGGCGGCAAGGTGAGTTCTTGTTGTGGGAATTTAAAACCTTTCGATATATCGAAAGGTTTTAAATACAGTTTATGTGCAGGATGCCCTTGGATTAAAACTGCTGGTTTCAAGATACGAACATGATAGAATGTTTATATGCCCAATGAAGAATACGTCCCATCTAAGGAAGAGATCCAAGCCGCGGAGATGATGATGACGGACGAACAGAAAAATATGAGTGAGGGAAGAACGAACTCATATAATAAGCTGGAGTCGTTCCTGGGCCTTAAAAATACTGTCTCATTAGCTGAACTCATCAATACTCTCTATGCGGATAAAATAACTCAACAAGATGCCGAGTGCAGAACCGTCCTGTTTCATGAACATGGTGTGGAGATGAGTCCGTACTGCGCCCCTGAGAGGTTTAATTTTTCCAGGCTAGAAGTAGCTGACTGGGAAAATATTCGAAACTCACAAATACCCGCCATCACGCTAATGGCGGCAAGTAACCATAATGATTTACGAGATTATTTCAAGAAGAAGAAGAGTTTGGGAAAAATATCTCGTTATACAGATCTCGATCTGCCACCACGACGAGAGGCTGAAATCAATGCTTTTTTACGTTCCTTACCTCTCGTACACAGCACTTCGGTCGATGCTTTGGATAAAATTCTTAGTGCCGGAAAGCTTATCAGTAATAAACGACTCTATTTTGAAGGAAAGAAGAGTGCGCTTGAGTTTCATTCCGACAGTCAAGGTACCACCACGCTCATGGATCGCACTCTAGGACTCGATGAGTATGTGTTTGCTGATTTTGCGCGACCCCACGTCTATCATTCTCAACAAGAGGTGACTATAGTTATAGACCCAGACACTATCTTCTCTCCGGGTGTATTCATGACAGCGAAAGATGTTCTGGATTGCGACATCGCCAACCCACTCCCGGAATACCTGTCCTCATCGCTCACGCCCGAGTATTTTTATGAAGCGGCAAAATTAAAAATTGCAAAAGAAGTAACCGAAGAAAGAGAGGTGGGGAGTAGGGGTGTTTATGAATCTCAATCTAGCTACAATACAATTAGACAATTCAGTGAAGGGCAGGATGGGTACACATATACAAACATAGGAAAGCAATTGAACTTTTCAACATGGGAGGTAAAACTCCCTGAAGTTCCCGTCTCTGCGATTCGCAAGGTTATTTTCCGTGACCAACAACAATTTGATAATTTTCGAGAACGTTTTCAAGGTGGTGATTTTGAACTCGTCTATGAGCCCAATCTTAAAGGAAATCAGTATCATGTCCTTAAGATTGCCGGTGAGTTTGAGAAACAATTCAATACTATTCGTGATTCGACAAATAGGGAGCAAATGTTTGAAGAAGTCAAAAAGTATCATACTATGGATGACGCCGAGTTTGAGACTTTTCGTTGCACTGATACGAATAAAAAACTTCAGGATAGTTATTCCGATATAATTCATTATCGCTCTTGGTATGGTCCCGAATATAAGAATGGAATACCTGTTCATGATTACCCCTCGAGGGGGAAGGAAACACTTAGAACAAGACATGGGGTCATCCATGGAGAAGTGGTCTATATCAGCTTTAAGTATGCAGTCATCCAAACACTTCACGACAACATCGCAGTTCCCTTTGAAGACCTTGTGAGTTCGGAAGGAAAGGCGTTAGCGGAACTAACTATTAATGGTTCAAGACCAGAATAGCACCTCATTTAGATCGCTGTTTTTGTTTGAATAATGAAAGCAGTATAGCATAGAGATCGTCACGGCGGTGGTTGAAACGGAACTCGCACCCTTTGAGATGCAGGTAGAAAGTGTGACTACGGAGGTCGGACCTCCGTAGTCTTCAGTAAGGGTTACTTTTTAACGAGTTTTAGTTTGGATCCAAACATTTCAAGCGCATTGAGAACGGCTTTTTTCTTGGCGGTTATCTCTACAAATCCAGCCGCATCATAGTTTCTCCACTTATTATACGGTGTTAAATCCGAATTCTGCGATTCTTTTTCAATGCCACCATTATGAATAGAATAAGATCCATTAAAAACATAAACTCCTTGATTGTCAGTAAGGATTATTATCCGCGCATTTGCAACACTTTCTTCTTTTTTGTAATCTTGCGCGTAATCTACCGAATCTATAATGATGCTTTGTATGGGATTTGTTCCCTCATCCATATTTTCATAAAGCCAATCTTTTACAACGTTCTCAAAATCAATAACACTGCCACCATCGCTTTCCACTCGCGCTTCTATGTAATCTGGTTGATCGTTTCGCTTGAATTCCTCGCTCCCTATTGATCCACTATTGCCACCCGCTAATTGATTTTCCACCTCAGTCTTTTCAGCAGAAGAACACCCCATAAGAATTCCCATTGCTGCCACAAAAGGCAGGAGTACCCCCCTGGTTTTACTAAGCACCTCCTTCCATTTTTGGTTCTCTTCTTTTGTTCCATCTTTTGCGCGGCTTTCTAACACGAGCCGTGCGACAGTATCGAGCCGTTCTTGCGTTCCTCGTATCTGGCGTATATCTTTAAGGTCTATTTTATCCCACTCTATGCCAACCCAATCAAGACCGCTTCCCCTTAATTTCTCAATCAAGTTTTCTGCTTCTTTGTATGACTCTTTGTCTGCTTGTTCGCTAAACTCTCGCCCCTCAATCTTTGTTGCATATTCCTGATACAAAAGCGCCTCGTCATTTGAAAGACGCTCATCTTTCGAAGAACCTCTTTCTGGCAAGTTTTCAAAACTTCCGCCATCAGGACCTCTAAATCCTTTTTCAAGACCTCCTCCTTCGAATTTCATAATTTTTAGATTAAGCTAGTAAATTTATAAAATATCTGTATTCATAGTATAGCAACAATCTCGTTAGTCAATCCAACCCATGTAACAACCCATACAAAGCCGTTAGACACAAAAAGAAAGGCCCTGAACAGTTTCCTGTGGAGACCTTAAGGGGAATCCAAGGGGAGTTATTAGAACACCGTGTAATAAAAAACCGGCCACATAACATGACCGGTTGAAATAAATATTACCTTGTTGTTTTCAGTGGTTACTCATTCCACCTTGTCCTTCTTCTTGCTGATTGACCAAATCAAGGCGCAAATGTGACGAGGGAGATCCAATGCTCTTTCCGGGTGGATTGATAACATAATCAATCCCCGCGCGGAACCCTTCGAGAAAAAGCCGAGCAAGAACATCTTCAATTTCGTGGTTGCGCGAAATAAGATTGAGCTTCATAAGCGCGTCGAGAGTGCTCCACAAGAGCTGTCTTTTGACTTGCCCCTCATCATCGTCCCTCATTTTAATCTCGTAGATTCCCACCGCGCGTTCAGAAGAGTTAACGCCAAAGTACTCCCCTTGCGCCTCATCCAGAGTCATTGTTGGCCGATATGAAAGAAAAGCATTCAAATCGCCATCCTCCAAACGACTCACCACTATATGCAGTTTTTCCACAGAACACCTCCTCAGTAATTAAAGTTGAAAAATTTCCCAAAAACTTTATACCACAAGACGCTCAAAAAATCAACCTTCTTGTCCTGTTTTTTTCCAAATATGTTTTCTTACCCAACGATACGCTTTTTGGACAAAGCGCCATTTGCCTGTTCCATATGGTTTACTTTCAGTGTTCTCATCGTCCTGTTTTTGCTTTTCCTGTTTCGAGTCTTTCTTTTTGTCGGGATTCTGCGGCTCTTTACGTTCTTCCCCAGAGCCGAGCTCCTTTTCTTTGTCGCCCCCATCTCTCTTATTCTTTTTGTCTTCCCCTTGTTCTCCTTGCTCCACACTATCGTGCGCGTCTTTTTGTCTTTCACCGCCCTGCCCCTTGCGTTGGCCCCCAGGTCCTTTTTCTTGGGGAGTATCCTGCGGCTGCTGGCCGTTCTCGTCTTGGACAGAAGCTTCTTCGTCAATATTTTTCCCCTGCATTGCGGCGATTTTTTTTCGTAACTCTTTTATTGCGTCGTCTGACTCTTTTTTCTTTTGTGCCACCTCGCGTTCTTTTTGTTTTTTTATTTCTCGATTTTTCCTCACTGTAGTAGTCGAATCTTCATTTACCGTGTCGTCAATCTCTTTGATGAGCTCGCCAAGTTTGTCATCCTGTTCTTTTTGGCTGGGAGCAATTGCCTTCATTTTTTCTAGCAGCTCTTTTTTCTTGCGCAGTTTTTGCTTAAAATTCTCGATCTCTTTTATATCCGTGAGATTCTCAAACTCTTCTTTTAATGCTCGCAGGGCATTCCGTGATTTTTCTACGTCTTCTTCGTTTGCGGAAAGATTTACTTCTCCTTGGGGTACTATTCGTCGAAATGTCTTGCTCCACTCCTCAACCTCTTTACTGTACCTATCACCGCCGACAATAATCGTATGGAGATCAACTTTTCCAAGAGGATTCTCGCCCATCTTTGATTCTCCATCAGTAAGGAGAAGCAAGTCCGCCTTCCCGAATTCCCCATCCGCTTCTATGTCCGCAACGGCCCGCTCGAGGGCCTCTTGTATGTCAGTGCCTCCATCATCCATGGACAAACGAAGCAATGTGCGGACAATATCGGTCAATTCATGTTGTTCCTCTCCCTTAAGGAGATTCCCCGGCGACCCCGCAAAAGGACGGAGCAAGAACTGTGCCCCTTCGTCGCAGCCTTTTTTAAGAAATGCGATGGCGAGAGCACGTGCCATCGCGCCCCGACCATCTTTAGAATCCATAGAGCCGGAAACATCAAGAAGTACATGAGTATACTGTTTCTCATCGCCTGTGGCGGGCATTGGCCTTTTGTATTTTTCTCGCCACTCACGTTTTAACGTCTCTCCCGTGAGAAGTTTTTTATAAAACAACTCGGGGGCGATTTCTTCCGTTGCTAATTCTGACGAAAGGGCGCTAGCCACCTCCTCGGGGCTTTCTATAACACCAACGTCCATATTATCTGCGGGAATCGGAGAATTTCGTTCCTCGTCTTGGAATACCGCAGACCGCTTAAGCCGTATCTCATCTAGCGCAAAATGAGCCTTCTTCGCAAGGTAAAGCACAAACTGATCTTCGGGTGAGAGCGCTTCCGGGTCAAGATCGAACTCTCGTATATAGGTTTCAAGGTCAGGCTCTTTTTTTGAAGAATGATTCTCAAGCGTTTCAAGGTACTCTTGATTTGGCGCTAGCGTATCAATAGATTTTTTTATTCCTTGCGGCATATATTCTTGGGCTTATTAAAACAAAACCCCTCCCAACTTTCCGTCCATACGCTCGGACTCACTCTCGATGCGTTTCAATATGCTCTGCTTCAGGTCGTTTACCATAGCGTTATTGGGCGAAATATTCTCAATCATCCCGCGTATTTTCCCAAAGGTAAGATCGCTAATGTCAGTGAGCCCAAAGAACATCTTCACTCGTTCAATAAACGAGAAAGATATCTTTGATTTGTCCTTTCGTAATTCGAGAATCTCTTCTGTCATAGTGTGCACCCCCATAAATAGGTCAATGACCTCAAGATCCGACGCAGTAAGGTTGGCGAGAGTATTACTCAAGGCCTTTTCAAAATATTGTTCCTGGTCTTCTTGGTCACCAATCGTGCATACCATATATTTGAGATCGTTTAGGTCTTCTTTGGTGACTTCGGTATTCCCGCGCAAGAGCGCCGAAGCATTCAAAATATCTCTTGTTTTTGCCATGGTACGCGGGCTGATATAGAGTTCTGGTCGTTTATCTTTCTTTGCGCTCGCGCGAGCTTCGTTAACTAACTTCACATACTCAAGAATAACGGCATTTTTAAGGAATAGTACATGGGGAGGCGCGGTTATTTCTCGTCCTGGTTCCCGCCCTTCCGCAACATCAGCAAGAAAATCAACATACTCGAAAGGGATTTTTCTGTCCTGATTATTTTCTCCTGGTATTCTTACCTTTCCGACGTTTCGTGCATATGTTTCGTCTATACGGAGCATCTGATAGGGATCGTGACTCGGCATCATATATGCACGGAATGGGAACCGGTCAATGACTGCTTCGGTAATTTCTGTTGCCCGGACATAATTTGATGTTGCAATCGCCGAGTGGAGTACCGCCTCGACATACTGCTTGCCTTTCCTAAAGAGACGCTCGTTGAGTATGCCAAGCAAAGAACGGAGCGCGACGTCATTTGAGTCAAAGATTTCATCAAGAAAAGCGAATTCAGCATCAACAATTGACCCCTTGGTCTCATGAACAATACTCCCCTTTTTAAGTTCCTGCAGATTGACGGCACCCACAAGCCCCTCCTCGGTAGTCCCTTTTGTCATTTGGACGGAAAACGCCCTACTGCCTTCAAATTGGCCAAAGACTGCTGTAGCGTAGAGCGACTTCGCAAGACCTGCGCGGCTGTAGATGAGTTGATGTTCCCGTGTGAGCAGAGCATAGAGTGTTTGCGTGAGTAATTCTTCGCGGCCAATCACTTGCTTGCTGACGCCACGCATGGATTCTTTCAGCTCCTGTACGAGCGCTTGCGGATCATATTGCTCACGCGCCCGCATAACCTCCTCGGAATGGGGGATGGTACTCGCAGCACTCTTTCCTCGAATGATAATGGTTTTTGCCTCCTCAATATCCCCACCCAGTACTGCTTGAGAAATATCCCGTGCATCCTCGTTTGAAAGTGCCCCTCCTTTTGCCAGCGTCGTGGCTTCCGCGATTGCAACCGCTCCCTCCTCTGCCGCCTTTGGCGCAAGTGGCTCTTCCGGTACCTTAAGATCACCAAAAATCGAGATTTCTGGCTCTTGGGGTTTTGCTTGTTCTGTTATTGGGACAGCATTCTCCGGGGTGGCGTCCGACCCCTCTTCATAAAGATCAAGAAATGACCGATTGACCTTAAAATTGTCCTGATCCCCAATCCCTTTAACGTGAACATGATCACGGCAAATCATAGTAATTGTGCCTCTCCACCCGGGTTTAATTTCATCCCCATCCCATCCACCGTCTCCTGACTTATTGTTTCGAATGACTAGATCATCTTTCTTGAACTCTCTGTGGCTCTCCGTATGTGCAGAAAAAGCGCCTGCCGCAAGCGGTTGATCTGGCATCATTTCCTGCTCAAGAAGTTCTCGCGGCACTCCCCCTTGTTTGTCGTAAAAACTCTGATATTTCGCTACATGTATTAGGGTAGCTTTCATTTTTTCAGCACTTGGAAGGTTATCTCCGTAATATTTCTGCAGGAGTCTAATAAGGTCGTGTGGCATTGTGCTGGTATCACTTCCCATTATTGCAAGGGGTGATAAGTCTTCAAGAAATTTATTCGGGTCATAGAGTGCGGCGACATTTTCTGTCGGAGCGTTCTCTTGCCCACCCCCTATTGCAGTTTGTTTCATTATATTTGTTATTAAATCTAAATTAATAATTTCACTCAAACTTAAATTTCAAATCCAAATTACCATTTTTTATAATTATATTATAAAAAAATGCAACGTGCAATATAAAAAGACGCCTCGAGCAGTTACCTGTCGGGGCGTAAAATTATCTTACCACTTATTGAATGCACGTATTGCTGTAAATCCAACCACAATGGCGACCAGCAACTTTACTTGTGGGAAGAAGAACGCAATTACGGCACCAACGATGGCGGTTATTAAGAACGTGACCATGACCGGCTCCAAACCCCAGAGGAACCCCGAGGTGCGGGTGTGACAATGTGTCGCACAGTACTCACAAAGAACTGCACCTTTTGAAAACTCGAACTAATTCAAATTCTCAAAAGATGGGGCGATTATTCAATCGCCCGCAAGACCGAATACTCCCGGTTATAAAATGTCTAGCGTCCCGGAATTTCTTTAGGAACCTTCGGTAAGCAGTCCGAACACAACCGCTTGCCAACCTTCAGTATCCTCTCGAGCTCCTTTTTGAGCCCAACAACGATTGGAGCGTTGAGATCAATGGGAACTTGCATATCCCCGTCTCTCACTTCCTCGACCAACATCTCGTTCACTGCGAGTGGCGCATCTTTTTGCCCGCACCCCTCGCATGTCCCCACCCCAGCAATAACCCAGTCGAGATGCCCGTCAACACTGAATTCGCGTTGCCGGAACGAAATAAAAATCGTTTCGTTCATACCAACCTCCTTAATTCCTGTCGACATAACCCCGACAGATTGGGTATTGAGTCTTATTACCCCAATCATGCGAAGCGCCACACGATAGATGGTTAGTAAGAGATCTAATCCGCACGCTCTCGAGGAGAGAGATTTTGCCCCGAGATAAACCCGAGAACAAAAGAACTGCGCCTCATATCTCATTCCATCAATGATGACGCCCCGCACGATTGGGGCAATGTTTCTTTCAAAGAACTTCTATCCCATTGAAAATTCAAACAATTATTTAAATCCTCAAAAGATAGGGCGAGAGAAAAGTTTTTAGCTTTTGCTCGCCCAGTGTTTAACCCTACGGTCTCGCTCTGCATTATGAATTTTGCAGAATCCCCGCTCCGGCCTGGGTTTAGACCTGCCTTCTTACTTCCCGCGGAGAATCATCCGCAAGCCAGCGAAAACAATCACGATTGCCAACGCCGGGCCGAGAAGCGGCATCAGGGCGGCGGCGAATCTGTTGACCGCCGTTTCCAGGATGCCGGGGTTGATTAGCACAACAATCAACCCAATCCCTGCGAGCGTTGTCAGAAAACGCCGCGGGGTTCCTCCGAAAAACCGAAACCAGTTTCCCATGACTATTTCCTCCTGCCGAAATCCGTCGGCGAATTCGGTTGGCTATTATTAGCCAAAATGTAAAGAACTTTTCCCTCATCATTGAGAGAGTGGCGGAGATCAGTGGAAACGATGGCCAAAATAATATAATTTATTGCCTGTTTCACTCTCTCCTCTCCGCTACTCTTCCAACAAAAAAGCGGCTAAAAAATTCCTTC
>Ga0209210_1003050_pt1 | contig 11665 bp, 15 predicted proteins | sample RifGroA1_FD_183991 | JGI IMG/M metagenome (GOLD analysis project Ga0209210, IMG submission 183991) | Contaminated groundwater microbial communities from Rifle, Colorado, USA - Rifle Groundwater A1 (SPAdes) (version 2) | ecosystem: Environmental > Aquatic > Deep subsurface > Groundwater >...
CGACGTAGATAAAATCTCCGGCAAAGGCAATGCCGTGGGGCCTGCCAAGCCCCTTCATCACCTCAACCACCCTGTCCGCCTTTCCGTCCCCGTTCTCGTCGGGAAGGGCGACTATTTTTCCGCTGCCCGGAATTGAGGCAAAAAGCACACCCCTTTCGTCAAAAGCCAAAGCCCGGGGCAAATCCCCCTTCAAATCGGCAAAAACTCCCAAATTAAAGCCTTGGGGCAGGCTCAGCGGATAACTGAGATCGTCGCCCTGGGGAAGATATTCCTTGATGCTTTTTGAGGGAGGACTAAAGCGGGTAATCAAAGACCTGGGGCTTATTTGGACAAAAAGGTAATTTCTAAGAAAATAATAGCCGCTAAAGCCAAGGGCCAAAAAAACGATGATAGCCGGCAACCAATTTCTCACTTGGAAACATTATAACAGCATTCAAGAAAACTCCGATTTAATCGGAGATGAATTGAACGCTGATATGTCATCCTCCTTTAGAGGAAACCCCGCTCTTCAGAGCGGGGAGGATGTCATAAACCATTAATTGACTCTTTTTGCTTTTTTAGGTAGAATTTGAGCCTCGCGCACCTTTCGGCGGCCGAGCAGGACTTCTCAACCAAACGGAGGAAGCAATGCCCAGTCAGGACTATCCGGTCGGGAACGGAAGGCTCTGCATAGCTATCAAACATGCGATAGCTAAATTCATCCGGGAGTTCGAGATGAAGCCGAAGCGCTGCTTCATCTCCACCAGACCCCGCCATCTGCCAGACAGAGTCGACGGGGTACCGGTCAGAAGCTGGCGGAGCGTTCCGAAGAAGACTATTCGACTGCAAACCTAGAAGGGGGCGCTAAAAACTAAATAAGGAAAAAGCCGGGGGCTAAAGAATGAATCTCTTTTGAGAATCAAACTTTGTCCCCGGCAGTAACACCCCAAAAGCGCTTCACCGACGAAAGATTCATCTCATTATAGGTTTTATAGAAGGTTAGATATAGGATAGAGTTTCAATCAATTGAATAAGCTCGGGGAAAGCTTCCTGATTAAAGTGCTCCCTATCCTTAAAGGTCATTGTTTTTGCCGTCGGGATTGCTTTTTGGTATTTTTCAAGCTCTCCGAAGCCAACAACCGGGTCGTCTTGACTCTGAATCAAATAGATTTCCCCACCTTGTTCTGAAAACTTCTTGAGGGAAGGCGGTAATTTAAAATCAGACAAAGATTCGCCGCTATCCTCATCGTCAAAAGGAGCCGCCACCAGAATGGTCGCTTTAACCTTAACGGGAAAAGTATTTTCGGAAAGGTATTTTGCCAAAAAGATGCCACCCAAGGAATGGCCGATGAATATTACGTCTTTGTCAATAAAGGGAATAACCCTCTCAAACCAGATTTTCCACTCTTTATAACGTGCATTCGTCCCGTTCGGCATCCGGGGAGAAAGGACGTCGAAATTCTCACCCAACTTCTCGGAAAGGATATCTTTCCAGTCTCTCTTTAACCTCAACCTGTCCAAACTAATTTCCCGATTCTTTAGAAAGGAAAGATAATCTTTGTAGGTATCAAAAGTATCCCCACCGTGAATAACGAGGATTTGTTGTTTCATCTTTTTAGCTTTGATAATATACCCCCTATATTGCCAGATATTGCCAAATGTTGCCAGATATTACCTAAAACAAGCGGAAAATTGCGATTGATGACTGCGAAAATTTGGGTCTGGCTGAGCGGACCGGTCTAGAAAGCTGGCTACTTGAGAACTTTTATATAGTCATCCAACTTTATATTTGCCCTTTTTATTTGAGATTTTAATAAAAATGGCGCTACTTCTTTGTGTAAAGGAATCGATAAAGTTGGAGACCCTTGCTTTTGGAGGATTGCGTGATCACCTGAGGTGTGGATATGAGTGTAGCCAAACTTTAAGAAAGCCTTGACGGCTTTTCTGCCGGAGATATTGGCAAGCCTAGGCATTCAACGACGAAAGAGAAATGTTTGTGTTCACAGATTTTTTAGTAAACTCTGTATTCTTTTCTTTCTTGGCAACCGCTTCCATATATGCTTTTATGGCTTTTTCGACATTTTCTAATGCTTCTTTTTTCGTCTTACCTTGAGACATACAGCCATACAAATTCACGACATCGGCCACATAGCCTTTGTAGTTTTTGTCGTAAGATAATTTAATCAAGTAATCTAATTTCTTCATGTTCACAAACAAATTATACCATAATAAATAATCTGGATTTCTTACTGGGCAGACCGGTCTAGAACCTTTCAATCCCAGTTTTTATCTGTATAGTGCCAGGACATCTCCTTCCCAATAATTACTTCGGAAATTCTAGTTTTGTCTGTGATATAGCTATCATCCATATCCTTGCCGTACTTATCCCAATAGAGCTTCCTAAATGGAAGCGGGGCATCATTTTCCTCATACCACTTAACTTTTCCCCAAACTAGATAAGTTTCGCGTCCTCCGAAACAAAGCACTACTTTATTATTCTCCTTAATATTTTTATAGGCTCTTGTCGGCAGGTGAGTTTCGAACCAAATTTTTCCTTTGTGATACACAAACCATATTGGTTTTACATGAGGACCTCCCTTTAAATCGGAAGTTGCCAAATAAACAATCTCTCCCTTTAAAAGTTTTTCTATTTCTTTTCTGTTCAGTGCCATTTCCGTGCTGAGCGTATCGGTCTAGGACCCTTAAAGTTCTTTTCTCCAAACTGGCGCGTCTCCACCTTCACCATAATATCCTTCTGCAACTCCGGCTCTTTGGTACCCTTCCAGCTTATCGTAAAATCCCCAGCCTGTGTCTTTATATCTCGGGCCACTATTAAGGACTACTTCTGTATACCCTTTATTTCCTGCGTCGTTTTCAAGTTTCATTACCAAGGCTTTACCGGTTCCCTTTCCAGTCCACTCGTTAGCAACATACGCATTTACAAGTTCTGCCGGCTTAGGGGTTTTTGTAAATGGGAGCATTCTTTGGTCCGGGGTTTTATACCCAATTACTCCTATGACTTCACCTTCGGAACTTTCAGCCACAAAATAAACTCTGTCGTTTCTTCCATGAGCACTATCCGACATTGTTTGCAAGGTTTCGTCGACCTCATCCGGTAGGTGTCGTCCTGTATCTCTGTCTTTAATCCAGGTAGAAAGAATTGGCTTAAGGAGGATTATATCTTCTTTTCTTAAAGGTCTTACGACTCCGCCGAACAGCCTTCTTTCTTTCGGTAAATCTATGTCTACCACGGCTTGTTTAATTACTTAATTTTTTTATCTAGCTCTACTCCTGTTTCGTAGAACCCGTTTTTCTTGTAAAAATTAACTGCTTTTATATTCTGTGGATAGGCGGATACCCAAAGTTTTGTCGCTCCGACCTTTTTTGCCCAGTCAGCAGCAGCATTTATCAATTTCGTTCCAATTCCTTGCGAGCGATATTTTGGGTCTACACCCATATTTTCAATCTCGACATATTTACTCTTGCGATAGCCAAATTCTTTTTTGGCAAACGCCACATATCCAACAGTTTCTTTCCCGGAAAATGCAATTAAGCAATGTCCGTACTTTCCACTTGCAAGTTCCTTGTAATACCCAATTCCTTTTTTAGAAAAAGGCCAGTTCATATCCAAATCGTCATCGTGGTCTTTGTCTGCCAAAAAGACTTGGTTGTTTAGTTTCTGAAGGATTTTCCAATCGCGGCTTTCGGCTTTCTTAATCTTTACCATTTAGCTGACATTATAACAAAACATCCGAGAGAGCCGAAGGCCGTGAGCGGGCATAGTGAGTCGAATCGGCTGAGCAGGTCGGTCTAAACCCGTTTGGGCATATAATGTTCACTCTTGCTTTTTAGGATAAGTCTCTTCAAAAAAATTGACTAGCATTTTAACAACTTCGGTCTCATAGGGCTCCCCATGGAAACCGTGCTCCGAGCCTTTGACGATCTCCAGTTTTTTATTGGGGTTAGAAAGATTCTGGTAGCATTCTACAATATCTTGATAAGCCACTTTAGAATCCTTATCACCATGAACCGTTAATATTTTACCGGAGTATTTTTGTAGAGATTTGCAGGAATTGTAAAGTCTCATTTCATCAAATAATTTTTTCCCTACTTTAAATTTTCTACTGGCAACCTCAACAAACCCTTTGTGTTTTATACGACTGTAAAGGTTTGCGAAATGTCTCATTGCCCAGCGAGTAGTAGGTTTAAGGAATCCTTTTTCAAAATCAACTGCCGGATTAGCTAAGAATAGTGCCTTAATCGTTTCTGGGTATTTTCCTGCATATAAAGCGGCAATACCTCCCCCGAAACTTGCACCCGCCAAACCTATCCAACTAATACCTTGGTTTTTTATAAAACTCACCGCTGCTTCCAAATCTTTCAACTCTCCTGAAATAGTGAAGTCTGTGATTGAATTACCCGAGCTTTTGCCGTGCGCCCTAAAGTCAAACCGTAAAGTAGAAAATCCCAGTTTTTTTAACTCTGGTTCGGATCTAACAAAGATTCCTTCATCATCCTTATCGACAGTCATACCATGGGAAAATATGATTCCTTTGGAAGAATTGGCAATCTTTTTAAATACGGCATCCAAGAAGAAATTATCAGGTGTTTTGATTTTCACTACTCTATTCTAACAAAGCGACTGTACTTTCCAAAGTTAAGCGGACAGCCCTAGAACCCTAAATCATCATATTTTTGTGTTTGAATAAGAAAAGGGATAAAATTGGCCTCAATTATGGAAGGCTATAGACATACTGCTGGTTTTGAAGGAGCAAATAGGCGGGCGCTGGAGACACCCATAGAAAGAGAAAGCTGGATAGCAGGAATTATTGATCCCGAAAGGCTTGATCATATTCGTCAGTATCCAGCATATGAAGGCCACACTCCTGAATGGGTAATCATGGATGTTCTTCTGGCCAAACTTGTAGAGCATGGGGCTGAAATGAACCCGATGGCAAAGCAAAGACTGCGCTCTCTTGTTGCCGCATTACGAATAATGATAATTCCAAACCTAAATCCCCAGGAACAGGAATTTATGAAAGAACTAGGTGCTGCTACTACAATTGATTGGTCAAAAATAGAAGTTGAGGTTACGCCGGAACTAACTGAGGATATTCGATGGGTATGGAAGACACTTGGATTAAGAATTCCTCAAGCACAACCTCTCCCATTACTGGAATAGGGAGTGAATGAAATGAGTCAAATGGCTGAGCAGGTCGGTCTAGGACCTTTCAATCCTGTAGGCTTTCTCTAATATAATGTTAATCTTGTCTTATTATTAAAGAATCCAATTTCCTTGCAGTTTCACTCTGTTGAGCTTCTACCTGTGCTGTCCAATTATCCATTGTTGCTCCCGCATGCAAAATCCTTGCCAGGCTTAATACTTCATTTAAATCTTCTGGAGATTCGGGTTCGTATATACTAAGAAACACTTGTTTTGCAGAATCTCTCCTGTAAACTACTCCGTTTTCTACCCAAACTCCTATCCGCTCGGAATTAGACATCTCAGAAGTTCGAACTCTTTCGGTCATTTGCAGAATAATATAATTGCAAATATTACAAGTCAAGAAAAATATTCTGTTGAGCAGTCAGATCTAGACCCTTTCGACCCCATAACTACTTTAAATATTTTTGTACATCAAAACTGCATCTTCGAATTTTCCACCGCGGGTAATTCCGTTTGGCAGTATTCCATACTCTACATACCCTATTTTTTTATACATATTTCTGGCAACGGTATTAGGGGAATAAACCCCCAAAGTAATCATCTTTAGATTGGGAAGTTTCTTTTTTGCCTCTTCTTCGACTAAATTCATTAAAATTTTTCCGACTCCTTCGCCTCTGAAATTTTTTGCTATTGAAATTCCAAGAACACCAATGTGTTTTTCGGTTTTATCCATCATGTGGATGTCGCTTGCGCCTATAAGTTTATTCTTACAAAAAACCAAAAGATGAATAGCTTTTTTGTCTTTTATCGCCTTAAGCCGTCCTTCAAGGTATTTCTTTTCACTCTCTACTGTTTCGTGTTCACCCTGGTATCGTACAAAGGTTTTTTCATCAGAAAGATTATTTATAAAAGCAAGCATTTCTTCCAAATCACCCATTTCCGGATAACGGACAACAATTTCTTTTCCTGTCTTTGTTTTTCCTTGATAAATAATCATGGTTGAGCTCACCGCTCTAGTACTCGATTGTCCCATAACCAATGTCTCACATCAAGGCTAAATGAGACAAATTGGACACTATAGAATAGACCAACCTCAATCGTGGTAGTAAAATACTTTAAACATGGCAGATTTAGCTACAGATAAAACACATTTGATTTTGGTCAATGCTGTTGTGGAAAAAGGCGGCAGGATCCTGATTTCTCAACGCAGTTTTAAGGAAACACATCAACCCGGCAGTTGGACAATTCCAGGTGGAAAAGTTGAAAGAACCGAAGGAGATGTTTGGAATATTATTGAAAAAACACTAAAAGCAGAAGTAATGGAAGAAACAGGAGTCAAGATTACTGACGATCTACAATTAGTCACAAACAATACTTTTATCCGTTCAACCGGTCAGCATGTAGTTGCTTTAACCTTTCTTTGTCATTGGAAATCAGGTAAAGGGGAACCATTAGAAGACACGATAAATGCAAAGTGGATAACAGAGAGGGAACTCAACAAAATTAAGTTTGCTCCAAACGTAAAAACATATATTGAAAAGGGATTTGATACTCTAAAGAAAAAGTAACTTCATTTACCAACCATACTAATCTTGGCTGGGCAGGTCGGTCTAGAACCGTTTGATCCTATAAAAAGTCCTATCTAGACTTTTTTTTAGATCTGGCTTTGGCATCCTGCAATGCGCTTTTTTCTAACAATACTCTATTCTTTTTTATTCCAGCGACAATTTTATCAGTTTCTAGATCGATTGACTTAATAATATCTACCAAACCCTCTTTTGTACAAATATCGACCATGTAGTCTCCCGAGTAACTTTCTGATGCTGTGTGGAACAAGAACCCTAGAGATCTTGTTTTCGAATAACTCACCTTGTCTCCGGTCATAAAGCATTCCCACAAATCATTTACAACGATAATTGGATAGTATAGTTGTAGATTAATTGGTTCGCCTGTTGGATCAAAATACCACCCTTTCTCGTGTTCTTTTTTCTCCGCTACTATTGATTTAATTAAAGGAAGAAGTAGTTCTCGATAAAAATAGTCCCCGTTAGTATCTTTTCTTTCTAGGGGCGACCAAAACTGAGAAGAAATTTTATCCCTTTTATAATAATGGTGGAGTTTTTCAATTTTTAAAAACTCTGCAATTTCGAGATTTCCTTTCTTTGTGAATACATTTCTAGGCATACCCGAGATCTGGATACCAGCTGTGGTATAAGGACTAATCCAATCTTTTCTCGTAAAGCATACTAATGGTTTGTCGCTTACCGAAATAAGGAGTATTGGAAAAATGAAATTCCACTTTCTCCCTATGCGTTTTCCTGCCATCGCGTAAACATCCATTTCCCTGCTTTTGCCTTCTTCAACATCTAAATACGCATAATTGGGTATCACCCAACCAAAACCAGATTCGTGTACCAGGGTAGCAATTTCTTGCTCAAAGAACTTCCCACTTTTTTGAATGGAGTCAAGCCAATCTTTGGGAAATACGGGATTAGTCATACCTTTAATTTGTTCATTTCTTCTGTCCAACTTGGCTGCGGGGCAGGGATTGCTCGTTCCTCCGCTTTCATTCGCTAAAGCGAAAGTCCGAACCCCGATAATGCTGAGCATCTCGGTCTAGACCCATTCGGACCCATAACCGATTACTCCAAGTGTATCACAGTTGAGGCTAAATGAGACAAATGGGACACCATAAAAAGGGAGTGTCTCAAAAATTAGTGAGGTGGTTTGATATGTACTTTCTTATACAGTCCTGTCTCTTGGCTCCACTCAAGTAAAGGTTTGGCAAATCGTCGTATAATCAAACCAATATCCACCAAAACGGGACTTTTTAAATGAACAGTATTATCCAATCAGTTAAATTCAAGTTAAAAACCACAAAGGAGCAAAAAGACTTCCTGAAAAGTTATTTTATAGAGTATGCTAAGGCGGTCAATTTCTTTCTAGAGAAAGTCCCCAGTTTGGGTGGCAATAAGTTTAACAACATAAGCCGAGAGAAGCAGAGAGGAATTTGCTCAAATTGTCGCAAGAAAACCGACCTAAAATTTATTGAAAAAGATAACACAAAAGTAAGATTGTGTGGAAGCTGTTACGATTTGTTGTATGGTCGTAAAGCTCTATATGCCACAAGTGGCAGAAAAAGAGGCAGGTATGATGTGCGTGATGCCGCCAGATTAAAAGGAACCGAATATGCCCTTGCATTCCAAAGGTCGCAGTCCACAATCAGGTCTTTAAAAGCCCTACATTGGGAATGGAAAAAAAGATTTTGGAGAGAAGAATTCAGGCTTAGAAAACTAGAGGAAGTTCGCGATAACAAAATTATTAATGTTGGTGAGGGAGACAAAACAAAAAAAGTTAAGGCTAGGGTTATCGTTATCAAGAAAGAGAAACAGAGAGTTGATCGTTACAAGCACTATTACGATAGTGAAAAATATCCAGGTTACACACTATCCGCCCTTTCCGGATTCATTAAAGAACATTCTAGAAGAGTAGATGGGTTAAAAAGGAGATTTCTGAAACAACCAACCTTTCGGGGCGATGTGGTAGATTTACACCAAACCGCGTTCAAACTACTAGGTTTGTCGCAACTGCGGCTTACGCTTAATGGAGCCCGTTATGAATTTAGTTTTTGGAGCGACGATGTAAGAAACAAGAAAAGCGCAGATTTTTTAAAAGAAAAAGTAAATCTGATAAAAATAGGTAAGCCGCGCTACCCATTGCTATTGCAAAAATCCGGTGAATTTTACCTGCAATATCCTGTTCTGATTTCGATCGATATTCCTAATCCAGACAAGAAATTCAGGGCAATGGGAATAGATCGTGGAGAAAAAATGATTGCAGTCTCGGCAGTCGTCGACAAGGAAGGAGGCAAACCTCATGATATAAGTTTTATTAGAGGTACAGACATACTTGTTCCCAAACAAAAGTACGAAAAAATAAGGAAAAAAATTCAACAAAAATTTACAGGCCTCCAGGCCAGGTCTTCCAGGTCAGCTAAATTTAGAAAAAGAGCACAAAATATTTCTCGTTATCGCCTACATCGAGTCGCAAAGAACTTGGTTCAAATAGCGATTGCAAATAAACCCATTGTGATAGTTATGGAAAGAATTAAGGGGATAAGGGAAGATCGTGGCTTTCGGGTAGCCCGTACAAAACAACAAAAGGAACGGAATTATATGTTGTCTAACTTTGTTTACTTCACTCTACAGAAGCTTATTGAATACAAAGCTTTCAATCAAGGCATTCCCGTTCTTTACGTAGATCCAAAAAACACATCCCAACTTTGTTGGAAATGTGGAAATTTTGGCACAAAGGGTAAAACACGTTTTCGTTGCAAGGCTTGTAAAAACCAGATTCACCCTGATCTTAACGCCGCAATTAACGTTGCCAACAAGTTTTACGACTTATAAGGTTGACAATTTGCCCGAAAAAACTAAAATAAGGAAGATTACGAACCCAAGAGCTATATGCCGATGGGTTTGGTTAAAGGGCCTTGTTGCAAGGCAGTCAAAGAGACATTTGCTCCAGCCTAATCAGCGCTTAAAGAGCAATCGGAAAAACATTTGCCCGTCAGGACAAGGGTTTTTTGACCGTCTCAATCTTTAATTTTTCTTGCGGAGGTTTTGAAAATCCGCGAACCTTGACAGTTTTTGTCCAGAAAAGAGGTTCGCCTCAATTTTGCAAGTTTAAGAGGTTGAATTTAGCCTCAAAATAAAGTCTATTGCAGAACCTCTTAAGAAGAGTTAAAGAATGCAACGATGTTAAAGTAGGCTACTTGACTAAAACCCACTTGATTGCAAAACCTCTTAAGAAGAGTTAAAGAATGCAACACTTCTGGCCTTGAAGCTAACACCAATGAGTATATATTGCAGAACCTCTTAAGAAGAGTTAAAGAATGGAATATTTGAGGCATCTCGGTCACTGGGGTGCCCTGTTTGGCTGCCCGACCTCGATTCGAACGAGGATTAAATGGTCCAGAACCATTTGGCCTACCGTTAGCCGATCGGGCAATATCCTACTGGCAGGTTGAATTTTACCACGAAGTGGGTTATTCTCACAAAATGAGGCTAAACTAAATTAATGATAAGCGAAGCTTGCAAGGCTATGCCTTAAAAGCGAAGCTTGTCACATGCTACGCATATGATTGTCAAAAGAAAAGCAGGCTATTTTGTTCTTTCCGAGAAAACCAGAAGGAATCTGGGGGGTCCTTATAAGACACGCAAAGAAGCTGTCAAACGCTTAAGACAGGTGGAATTCTTCAAACACCTACGCGGAACGCGGTTAGTCAATCGATAGGAGGTCCAAAAATCTGAAGAGAAAAGGCTGCTCTTGGGCTATTAATTGGCCCGTATCAGCTGAGACTACCGCCGTTGTCGGCAGGACAATTCTAAAGAGACCAAAGAGTCTTTCGTCTCTAGCTCCAGAAATTCTATAAATCACGGTTTCATCTTCAAAAACGATATTGACGTTTTCCTGCCTGTCAAAGACGTTGTTTGCCAGCATGTTGGAGACTGCCTGTTCGGGGAGGATGGTCACGACTCTCTCGCCGGCCGGGGTGGTCACCGTCAGCTCTCTTGTTTCCGGGTTAACCGAGAGCGGAAAGTTCGTCTCTGCCTCGATCTCCCTTTCTCTGATGACAAATCGATTATTGACCCTCTTGACTTTAATTTTGACTTTGATCCTGGCCGCTTCCGTACCGCTTTCGACTTCCAGCTCTTCCTCTTCTTCTAATTCATCCTCGTCCTCGACCTCGTCTTCCAGCTCATCTACCTCATCAATATCCTCGTCTTTGTCTTCATCCAGATTATCGTCAGATGAGCTTTCCGTACTTCCTGGCCCGGAGTTATCGCTTGAATCACCCTCGCTTTCGGATTTTAAGACCGCTAACTTGGTGCCTAAGTTGTCGCTACTTTTTGGCGAAAAGGCGACCAGTCCTCCTAAAACGAGAATGGCAATGACAATCAGTGGAGTTATCTGGATTATTCCGAACGAAGTCTTACGATTAAGGACAGATTTCATCTTTATTTAGGCTAAATAACCCTTCCTCATTTGTCAACCCCTGAATACTCTCCTCATTAAAAACTGCCAAAAAGGTTCAGTTTTTACTTTACTTGTGTCAGCCGGCTTGCTCCAGACCGAAAGAATAATCCACTCTCCCTTTTCGTTCTTTTTCGCCACAACCTCGATTTTTTCGCTTCCGTAGGTTCGGTCGTAAATCCAAGCCCCTTTGGCGGCGGCATAGCGGGACTTTTCGGGTCGTCTCCAGGTTGCCCAGGCGTCGGATTGGGAAATGCCCCTCGCCCGCATCCTTTCAAGGGCGTGTTTGGTCCAGACTACCCCACCAAATCTCGCGTCCATGCGTCAATTGTAGCAAAAACTTGACACGGCCTCTCTTTTTAGCAAATATGGATATAGACGAACTTTGGCTCGGTGAATTCGAGAGGGGGTGAAAATATATGAAGATGTCAACTGTAGGATGGGTTGCTTGGATTTTGGTCGTGGTCGGAGCCATCAATTGGG
>Ga0209210_1003052_pt1 | contig 11661 bp, 23 predicted proteins | sample RifGroA1_FD_183991 | JGI IMG/M metagenome (GOLD analysis project Ga0209210, IMG submission 183991) | Contaminated groundwater microbial communities from Rifle, Colorado, USA - Rifle Groundwater A1 (SPAdes) (version 2) | ecosystem: Environmental > Aquatic > Deep subsurface > Groundwater >...
TGATATACAGACTGAACCATTGAGACAAACTCTTTGGTTTCGAGTAGGGTCACACCCTCCTCCACGAACCTAACCATGACTTCACGAATTACTTGAGGCAATGACGTTGGTTCGGGCTCAGTCTTGAGCGTATCCGCATTGATCTGGTCAGCCAGATCATCCAGAAGGTTTAGTTCTTCCGGCGTCAAGTCCTCCGTCATTACTTCGACTTCGACTTCGGGGACTTTGCTGATCGATGGGACCTTTTGCTTGAGCAATGCTTGTGCAAGCTTGAGCGCAAACTCTTCCGTTACACCCTTGAATTGAATATCTCGAATGACAATATCCATGCAAGTTTCCTTATGCAGATGAATCTTTGGGTTGCCAAGCAGGCATCGAACCTGCATCTCCCTTGTGAGGGCTCTTATGCCTAATTGAGCTATTGGCAACTGCGTATCAACGAATCAGATCCCACACCTTACCACAACACTCACACGTTCCCCCGAACCTGAGAAGGATGGAATGATCCTCCTTGCACATCGGCATAGTCTCAACCATGCGAAGGAAAGCCGGATCATTCAGCTCCTCAGGAGTAAACCTGCGACCAAGACGAATGTTCCCCACCGGCTTCCCGCGCATGATTATACCTCTAACCTTTTACCAAGGTCTGGTTTTGAAGTGAAAAACCCAACAACCACATCGTTTGGCAATGATGGTTGCAGTCTCACCATTACAACATGTACATTTTGCGCACATGTTTAGGACACAACCTTCTCTTCCTTGCGCCAATTGGCGAGAGCGTTCTTTGCTCCACGAAAGACGACGGTTCGCCCACGTCCCGACTTGACCACGAATCCGCCATCGGCAAGGCGCTTGCATGCACCTTCGATATCGGATTCCGAATAGGAATTGCCGAATCGTTCATTCAGATGGGCGGTCAGGTCTTCCAGATTGACACCAGCCGCCCCGAATCGAAGCACGCCCATGAGCGTGAGATCACAACGCTTCTTGGTTCCGAGCTTGATCGTGATGCGCTCGCCACGCACGGTGGTGCAATCATGACGATTGAAAGAAACCTGCTTGCGAAACTTCATCATTCCGATTCCTCCTGTGACCAACATGGGTCGCTCCAGAATTCTTGAGACTTCAACTGCGCTTCTGTCTGCGTTGATTGATCGATGGGAATGAACAGAATCACATCCACCTCATCGACCACTTCGTAATCAATCATGACACTCCTGTAAAAGAGCGGGCGCATATCAAGCTAGCGCCCTTTAGCCGTTGCTCTGGTTACATTCTCCGCATTGGCAACCGTCACGGAGTCCTTATCTGATCAGTCGTCGTCATCTTCCATGGATGACTGAATGGCAATGCGATCCTCTTCCGAGGGACGACGCTCCTTACGGTCACGCATCGGTCCACCTTTGCAATGAAGCAAGGCAGTGAGAGTCTCGATGCTGCGCGGTTCCGCAACCTTGCGCTTGGGGAACTTCTTGAATGACTTGCCCATGTTCCTTTATGAACCTCCGAGATTGATTGACTTTGTTGATCGATGGGTTCTTAGAGAGCGAACCCCACTTTGTAATTGCCGCTAGCAGCCAGGGCTTGCACATGCTTGGCATAGCATTGGGTTTTATCAAGCCAATTCCAAAACAGGGTTTGTGGATTGGGTAGCTTTTTCTCGTAATCGAAAAGCCATTCGTCACCCTGCACAGGGATGTAGTTACTATCGACCACAATATCGCCCGCTACCTTTCGGTAGTCGAAAGCATCAGCTACCGATTCGTGTGGACCCGAAAGAATCACGAAGTTACCGCTAAAATCTTGACGATAGATTACGAAGAACATTTGACTTTGCCAGCCTTTGTTGATCGATAGGAGCGTGTCACTTTGGGTAAGCAATCAGGCAGCCGCTCTTGTAATAGGCGACATTCCGATCGCTATTCCAACCCGTGCGGGCAAGCAATTGCCCGTTCAATTCCACAACATCAGGGAGTGAAGCGTAATGATCGTAATCACGACAGTTCACTTCCACGAATGTTTCCATGTCAATCGTATGACATGAAAGGACTTTGAGATTGTTGGTTGCTTTTGCGTGCATGCTGCTCCCTCTCGCAATCCTTTATTGATCGATGGGATTCACCAAGCCCAATGTTCTTCAGGGTAGTAATCCAATCTTTCCAACTCCAAGCCTTCCCGATCCAATTCTTGCTGGAGCAATTCCAGCTCGATTGCAAGGCGCAACGTTTCGCGTTTGGCGTTTCGAGTCGCTTGCTCGCGCACCCATTCACGCTCTGTTTTTTCGTAGAACGCGAAACGGTATTCATCGAACGCCTTGCGACCTTCATCGGTCGTCAACCAGAATGCAGGCATATGAACCTCCGAACTTGATCGATGGTTATCGGACTTCACTCCATGATGCCCATTGCATGATCCACTTATTCGCGTAAGGAATTCCTTCGTCGCGGGCATCGACTTCGATGATTGCTTTGGGATCGCTCGCTTGAATTGCTTTGGCGACCATGATTGCGCTTAGAAGCTCACCATCACGCACAATGATTCTACAATTGTGCCTGTGCATGTTGGTGGCTTCCCATTGCGGCTTATAGATTGAGATTCGGAACATTACCCAAGCAAACCCTTCCACCGGAGTGCCGCGGCAAGATCCGTGCCGAAAGTCGCTTTGGCAACTGCATCAGCGAGCAGATCCAATTCCTTCTTGAACGGATCGTTGCGCACTCCCATGTCTGCCATCACGGGCATGGTCATGTCCTTACCACCATGAAAGCGAGCAAGTCTCCACACGTAGTAAGCGCGGCTTGCTGCGATGTCGTAACTGCCAAGTGCGCTCGTCATCGTGGCTCGCAACTTGCCCTTGTTCTTGCCCTTGGTTGCCATGATGATTCCCACCAAAGCATTCAGGTCAATGGGAGGGTAGTAACCATTCTGACAATACCGACAGGGAGTGTCAGTATCGGGATACACCTTTCCTTCCACGGAAGTGAATCCGGGGCTATGGATGTTGGTGGTTCCCTTGCAACGCTTGCATTCACGCTTATCGTTTTCCATGTTGACCTTGCCACCCTTCATCATTCGAGTCGCATTATTGATCGATGGGCACGAAAGCCGGCGGGATGACGCGCCACCGGCATGGATGTTGCTATTAGAGCTTCGCTCAATCGCGGAGCGATAATATAGTTCCACTAATCGCGGAGCGATAATAGAGCTTCGCTCACACTTCCGTGTAAGCAACAGAGATTGACTTGCCGGGGAACTTGGCTTGCGCTTTCTTTTCCGCGGCGTTCGTCGACCCGGCTTTGATCTTGCACGTTTCCGTGCCATCTACATACACAATGTAGACTTTCATGCGACCTTGACCTCTTCCACCTCAACGGGCGCCGGAATGATCCAGGTGCCCTTGGTGGGGAACTTCAGGTTCGCGGGCAGACGCTTACCGGGCGGGAGCTTGATCCCCTTGCAGTAGAAGTGCGTGGTGCCCAATTGGGCATTCGCCTTCTCGCCGCAGGTCGAGCACTCACACGCAACCAGAACCTTCTTCGTCGGATTCTTCTTCATGATGCTTGTGTCTCCCGTTGTTGATCGATGGGACAGTCATTGGATACATCGCACGTATCCATATATTTACAGATTGCTGTCTCACCAAAGAGTTGTTAGCGACCGTGCTTGAGATCGAAGAGCTTGCCGGCGAGCTTGTTGATACGCGCCTGCTCACGCTGAATTGCCTTCTCGTAACGAATGCGCTCTTGGAAGCGAGCAGAGATCAGACGCAGTTCGCGAAGCGAAGGCTTGCGTATGGGCTTGACTTCATCCTTGTGCAGAATCTCAGAATCGTATTCCACGATTTAGCCTTCGGTTATGCGGAGCATTACCTCCGAACATTGTTGATCGATGGGACTGCAAACTAAGTGAGCAATCAAGCCTAATCAAGTGTGTGTCAGTCGCACTTGATTGCTCACGCAGAGATTAGTCCGCATTGCTGACACATACCTACCTGGGCACTAACCGTGTAGTCGACAATGGTTGTGGGGAGAGGTAGGCATGTGTCAGTCATCAGGAATCAAAGCGTATGAATGTGATCCCTTTCGTGACGTGCTCGGTGCTTATAGCGCGGGCATTGCCCGTCATCCTCCTGCACACTTCTGGCTTAGCTAGCTAGCCATTGTGGGTAACCCTCCGGGTATCCGAAGGATATCTCAGGAATGAGCTTTGGCGTTGAGTCGTAAACGAGAGGAAAGAGGATACAATCCCTTGCTTTGATTCAGGGCGTTTAGTTTGGGGTACATTCACGTACCCCTTTGTTGATCGATGGGAAGTTATCCCCTCGAAAACTTGGTCACGGTCGGCTTGACCTTGATCTTGGAAGTCAAGCCGCCACTTGCCGCAGTCTTGTGCATGACCGGACCCGGACCCTTGCGAAGAGTCACTTCGATCGCAGTCTCACGAGCGATCTTGCGCACCTTGAAGTCGACGAGCTTTTCGGGACAATGCGCCCAGGTAACCTCGCCGGTCCAATTGGGAGCCCCGTTGAACAGCTGGCGATGAACCCACCGCTCGGCATCCTGGGGCATGTTGAAGGTCTGGATCAATTCCACTTCATCACCGGATTCGGTGGTTCGGAATTGAACGTTGCCGGCGGGGTCGACGATCCTTGCCTCGAAAGGCAATAGTTCCTTCGTGGAACCTTTGGACGTATTCGACTTGAGAATCGAGGCTTCCGCCTTTGCCATGTCTGCTGCCATGCAGTGAGCCCAAACGACCGCTTGGATCTCTTGCAGAGCCGGCGTCGGCATGATAGCCTTGTCCTCGACCTTGGCGAGAATGGGAGAAGTGATGTCGGCAAGTTCACCAGTCGCGAGGTAATCGCGGTGGGCGGCAAGGAAGCCGATTGCAGACTTTGCGCCGTTCAGCAAGCGCAAGAAGCGCTTGGGCGTCATGGGCTTTTCGGTCTTGGTTTCCGTCATCGTCATAACCTCCGCCCTTCGCAGGGCTTGATTGATCGATGGGCGACGACCGCCCCATGTTGCACCGCGTTATCGTTTCGCGGCGACTCTCACACTTTCGTTTCGGATTGTTGATCGATGGGAACGATTAGCCTTTCGATTGAATCATCGTTTCGCGCTTCGTTCCGTTTGCGCTTTCCGCATTCCAGCAAAGCATTGTTGATCGATGGGACCAATCGGCTCGGTCGCAATAACGTATCGCGCATGCGCTCGCGCATCGCGGGCGGGATACGTGAGACTTCTATTAGCACGTCCCGTGCCAACGAAGTTGGATTAGCACGTCCCGTGCCAACGAAGTTGGATTAGCACGTCCCGTGCCAACGACATACACCTACATAATCTTATAACTTATAAAGTTCGCAAACACTATATTAGCAAGCATTGTGCCAGTCGCTATGTAGTATAACTTTATACATTGTGGGGCGAAGGTATAAGATTGCTCTATTAGCAATGATTGTGCCAGTCACACTCACAGATGTAGGATAACGCAATCCATTTATTTAGGGTAATTTTACCTTTCCCTTTTGCCCCGAATGAACTTTCCCAAAGAACATTGATTGCAAACTCGCTTAGCTCGATACCCTGGCGGCGTAATCAAACGAACTTGCCTCGCTTTGCCGCCAGGGTATCAATCCACAATAAAAGCAACAAACACACTCACACTCAATGTCCCATGTCAATTACAATCCATGCACCCCTAGAGACAGGGAATCGCTTGACTCTATTATCTCATTCAGAGCGAATGAGGGTTTCCATTGCGAGTCAGGGCGCATGGATGCTCAAAGCGTTGGAATAGGTTGCATACCTTAGATACCTCCATGCCTAATCGATGACTAAGTAACCTTCGTTAGCCCGTTATAGAGTTACATGTTAGTAACGCCTATTCCCCGCAACCATCCTTATGGACAGAAGCGGGGCGGCGAAGTTTTAGATGAGATCGTGACCGATGATGGCGTCGGGTGGCGCCAAACTCTTGTGCATGCAAGAATGCAGAATCATTGCATGCTCCTTGAGGTACACGTCGAGAGGTAGGGTGGTCGTGATGCTGCCAAGCAGCACCTCGTCCTTGTGCGTGACGATCACTTCATAGCGTGTTGCCTGAAGAGACTTGCCCTTCGCGAAGAAGCGAGACTCTACCTCCTGCATGAAGTCCGCGATCTCGGGGTTGTGATGAGTCTTGCTCATGATGATGCTCCTTCATTCAGATGGACGTTGCAATGCCTATTCCCCGCAACCACCGTTGAAGGCGGAAGCGGGGCGTTGGCGGATCAGGGGTTGTCGTATCGCTTCACTCCACACTTTCGCAGAGCAGCAGCTTCGATTGCATCTTTGGCTTCCTTGAGCCCGCAACCCGCGGCGACACGGAATTCCTTGACCCTCTGGATCTTGTTGGTCCAGGAACAATGGTTGCCGTATTCGGAACGCTGCACCACCATGTCATCATCGTTGGCGATCATGCTGTTCGCCAAGGCTTCCCACTGGTCAGAAGGAATCGGGGTCGCGCCGGGCGGGCTCGTGGGATTGATGCGAAGAAAATTGTTCTCGATTCGCAGCTTGTCGCACTCGCTCATGTAGTGAGCGCGATCGGCAGCCAACTCCCGAATCTCGCGGCGATCATCTTCGAGAGCAGCGTTGCGATCCCCCAACTTTTCGTTGGCATCGCGGAGATCCACGCGCAGCCTCTCGTTATCACGCTTGAGATCCGCAACCTCAAGCACCAACTGCTCGAAACGATCCAGGAACTTCATTCGTCAATCTCCGCGCTCTTATCCGAGAGCGTTACGCTTATACATCACTTCATTGATCGATGGGAGCCGATTGCCTCTCTTTCGTTTCGTTTCGTTTCGTTTCGTCGTCTGCACTTTAGCTTGATATTGTTGATCGATGGGATAGGCGCCTGCTCTCCTATAAGGTATCGTGCATCAGCGCCTGCTTTGCTTTACTTCTATTAGCACGTTCCGTGCCATGCGAAGCATCATTAGCAAGACCTATGCCAACTGTCGTTTGAGCGCGATGTAGGTAGGCTATGTGGGTAAATGTAAGGCGACTTACAATGACACAACGCACCGCGTATTCGGAGAATTACCCCGACAGGCAAATGATCCTGTCGGGGTTATCCCAAAAATTTTTGGCAAAGATTCCAACTAAGGCGGATGCATTAGCAATCCTCTTTCTTTCTCTCCCGCGTCGGAGTTAGCTGTTTTGTTGCCTGATGTTTGCGAACATGTGTTCGCAATGTGCGCTGCGCCAGTTGACAAGCCCCCAATCAATCCCCGCATTACTTGCAACGCGGGGATCCTGGCAGTAGTCTCGGTTATCCCCAAACGTGCCCTTCCGGCAGTTCGTTTCGAGATAAGGCAGACGAAGCACCTCGCTAGCAACATCGCCAGCTAGAAAGGGAACATAGTACACTTTGGGGCGTTGCGCCCCGCTCAGACAGAACATGTGAAACCTCCGTCAAGCCTTGACGTACTGGACCTTGCGTCCGTCGATCTTGTCGAGCACCGCGAGCACGTCCATTCCCGCAGAGCAGAAACGAAAGCGTCCGGTTACGTCGACACCGATGGTCAAGATGCCCCACGCTCCACTATTGATCTGCTTGATCTTGAACATCATCGCACTCTCCCATGTTTGGAGTTGAGAATATCGTTTCAGCAAGGGGAGCGATCAAGAGACACAATCGACATGACGTATCGGAACGATTAGCGGTACATGTCGATCTGCTGATGCAGACCGAAGATCATGTTGTCGAGCGTGGCAAGGTCCGCCTTATCGGCGGTCTTGCACTTGAGATCCACGAGCACGCGGAGCTTCGCGTTCAAGTCGCCCAACAGGCGATCCTGCGCCTGCTCCGCTCCGTTGCCGGCAACGTAGCCAGCGACAGACGGCGCAGTGCGCTTGACCTTCCCGTCACCGCCCAGATAGGGCTTGACGAGAAGGAGTGCCCGACGACGAGCGGCTTCCAACTGCACCCCGTGCAGCTGGCGACGATCATAACCCATGAAAGTCGCAACCGCGTTGATCTCATCCTCTCGAACCTTGCTCGCGTCGCGAAGGAAAACCGGCGCGCCGTTGGCGCCGATCTGGATCGTTTTCGTCTCGGGGTTGATCGAAGGGCGGAATCCCGCCCGCTTGATCGACAGCAGGAAGATCGTCGCCGTGGTGTAACACGGCACGAATTCGACGGGCGGCAAGGCGGCGGGAGCCGCCTTGAGCCGCTCCGCCGTCGGAGCCTTGGCGATGCGCGACGCTTCCGCTTTGCTCACGGTCTGCTCGACCTTACGCTCGACGGGAACCTCGACCTCGCCCCCTTCGATCTTGACAGAAAGAAAGGCGGAAGTACCAGAGAGAAGCGCGGAAAGGTTCATTATGAATCTCCGTTTATCTTGGAATGTTGACGGAACTATCTCGCTTGTTATAACGCTCCGAGTATTCGGAGAATTATGCTCGCGAGAGAATGCCGATTGCATCCCTTGATCGCTTCCCTTGCTTGGGGACCGTGCACGCAATCGTGGCACGCACGGTCAAACATCTATTCAGTTTTCAAAGACCAGGGCGGTTCGTCCCGCATTCTAGCTTTATATAGTTGATCGATGGGAAGGGCTCTCTTCTTAGTCGAGTGGCGATTAGTCTAGGGCTCGAGTTATCTCTATTAGCACGTTCCGTGCCACCGAAGGTTATTAGCACGTTCCGTGCCATACTATGATACATATGCTCGTACTATAATAGGCAAACCTTTATTAGCACGTTCCATACCAAGATATAGGATTGCTACAGTGTAGGTAGATGTAGGCAACTTAAAAATTTGCGTGTGTATTATCTATACATGCAAAGCAAAAAGCCTCGATCCTTTCGGATCGAGGCTTTTCTGTTCGCTCTACTGTTCCACCGTCGTCAGCTTCATCGTCCAGAAGGGCGGGAGCCGACGATTGCGAATGGCACTATCCATTCGCTTGCATGCGGCTTCCGGAACACCATGCGCGTTTCGCGCAGCGGCGACAACCGGATCGCACAGAACCGTCACCAACTCCACTTCGATGCCATACGCTTGCGCGATGGCGTAGTAAGGAGCGATCTCCTCACTGCTCGTGTTCGTGTTGTCGACGACCACCAGATCGTCGCGATTGTCGCGAATCGCCTCGATGAAAGCCTGGAGACACGCGCCATGCGCTTTCCCAAGCTCCGACGGGTTGAAGTGATACTTCCCCGTCGCAGTGACGAACCAGTTGTCCGCCGACACGATCGTACAGCTATCGACCTTGCTGCTGAACGCAGCCGCAAGGGTCGACTTGCCGGAACCCGAACACCCCGACATGATGACGACTCGCATATCAGCCTTGCCTCCATACGAAGTAAGAGACGATTGCTAGCGCGATGAGGAACACACTCCCCAATACACTAACAACCATATCAACATCACCCACGCGGCTTCACCAACCGCTCACGCTCGCCCAGCTTTCCCGCAACCGTCGACAGGCGAACCTGTCGACGAATCGCAGAACGGGACGGGCGTTTCTGCCACTGTCGCGCCCGATCTTCGGCGCGACAATGACAACAGGCACAACCGATCTTATGCATCAGTTACCTCCGCGCGCCATTATGGAATCGAACCACCGCGACTGTTATTGTCGCTTCGCCGACCGATATGGTACACTCCTAATGATGATTAGGATCAGATAGCATCACGATCTATCCGTCGCACCAGTAAAGAGCAATAGTGCTCAAGAAGAGGAGAGGAATCGAAAGAGCGGAAAGAGCTTTTCATTGAATGAATGACTCTTTAGCTTGTGTCCCACCTGCGTCGTATCAAGTTCCTATTGCACTCTGGAATTACCATTGTGTAATGCTCCCTTGCCGCCTGATGGATCCTCGGTCCCGGCAATCCCCTAAAAAGGGGCATTAGGTGAATGACTCGCAAGTCATTCCGTTAGTAACCTACCCTCATTGGGCAGATCGAGTTACTTTGACCCTTGCCGTCTCTTCTGCTGGCGATTCGCGCCCCGTCAAGGTTTCGCGCCTTGTAGCAACCCGCAACACAATGTTCGGGCAACCGGGACAAGAATCACTTAGATTGTCAAAGAGCCAGCGGGGCAACCCGTGCCTCAGACCAGTTTACTTGATCGATGGGATTCCACACTACCCTTGACAGTCTGCCCCGCTAGCTGCTAAGCGAACTTGCTTCGCTTGTTACCCTGCCCTATTCAAAGGTCGAAAGGTCGCACCGCGTCGCGGGGAACGTTTCTCGTCTATTCAGTTTTCAAGGAGCGGTGCGGTTTGACCCGCATTCTAGCTTCATATAGTTGATCGATGGGACCCTAAAAACCTCGGAAGAAACTCGAATTCTTCCTAGCGAAACTCGCTTCGCTCGCTAGAGAAAGTAAGAAAACAATGTAGGTAAGTGTCATACGACTTAGAATGGCTCGGGTTGACTCTATTAGCACGAATTATGCCATCGAATCACGGCAGAATGGTATAGATAGGATGAAAAAAGCTATATTAGCAATCATTATGCCATCGAATTCCGATTGGTTTTCTCAAAAAGAGAACAGAAGTTGATCGGTTCCCATCGATTCATCAAAGGTTCTTTGATTGAATCATAAGTTTCTGATGTAGTATAGAGTGTGACCTGATAGGATACCAGCCCCAAAAAGCTGGGGGATTGGCGGGCAAGAGCTTGCCCGCCCCCCCAAATGGGGGATCAAACAGTAAAACAGACTATCTTACACATATAAAAACAGTAAAACAGACTATCTTACACATATAAAAATAGCAAAATAGATTGTCTATAGGGATTAAATGATACCTTTCCCCACCTATTACCACTCATATAGCATATAGGATATTTCCCAAACATCTTATATTATTATTAATATCAATTATAAATGATAATAATTTAAATAAAGGGTAGAAGTTTATTTATACTTTTAATAAGTAACGGCAAAGATTTTGAGAGGACCCAATTATTATTTAAATCAATAATTTTTTTATATTCGCAGGAATCTTTTTGTTGTTCAGTATAAATAATTTTAATAAGTTCAGATTCTCTATCAATAGAATTGATATAAGTCCAAATTTCTATATATTTAGAAATTGGAATATAAATGCAATACAATTCCTGCTGAAAACTTTGATAATCACATTTGCAATTTTGGCAAGTTATCAAATTATTATTTTCACAATTTGGCTGATTATTTAAATCTATATGATTATTGCAGAAATAGCAAATCATATAAAAGCCAATAGTTTAATAAATTTATCTTGAATTTGTTTAATGTTTAAATTAAAAATAATATTTAAAGGAGCAGTAATAATTATATCAATTTCATTAGGGTGAATAAGTTTTACATCATTAGCATCCAGGTCAATAAGCAGTGAGATATTATTAATAATTGGGATACAGATTGCGAAGATAATTATTGGATCCTCATCGGAGGCTTTAATTCCGGCATAATGTATATTGCAATGATTGCATATAAAATTATAGGAGAAGGTTAGAGCTTTTATTGGAATATTGGTTAGGTTATTACAATATATGCAAGTAATAGGAATCATATAAAAGGGAGGAGTTTTAATACTTTGGATTTAAGTTGATGTATATCAAGTAATAAAAGACTAGAGATATCATTAAATACAAGAATATTTTCTTGGTCAGTATTAATAT
>Ga0209210_1003056_pt1 | contig 11649 bp, 10 predicted proteins | sample RifGroA1_FD_183991 | JGI IMG/M metagenome (GOLD analysis project Ga0209210, IMG submission 183991) | Contaminated groundwater microbial communities from Rifle, Colorado, USA - Rifle Groundwater A1 (SPAdes) (version 2) | ecosystem: Environmental > Aquatic > Deep subsurface > Groundwater >...
GTAATAGGGCAGGAAGCCCACGGAGGTAAGGTTGGTATTTTGCCCAGCCAGGTCACGGAAATACTGCTCGACGATGGTCAGGGGGCAGTTGCCGTAGTAAGACCAAAGGACGATGACCGAGAGGAATGCCGCCGCTTCCCATGGCCTGAACCTCTTGTAGCGGAAGCTGACCAAGAGTCCGGCGAGCACCGCCACGATGATGGTGATGTGCGTAATCGCTGTCGCGTTGGCCAAGAATGCATAACTCATATAATTAATTCTAGCACAGCCATTTATTCGAAATGGATCTTTTGTGAATTAGCTTCCAAGCGTTCTTTAAGGAGTGGGTATTGAGAGAGGTCAGGGTTTGCCTCGACAATTTTAGTGGCTTCCAAACGGGCCGCCTCGACCATTTTCAGATTTTTGACCGCCTCCATCCCCAGGTCCGAGAGTCCCCACTGTTTGAAACCGGAGAGTTCACCCGCGCCGCGTTGCTTCAAGTCGAACTCGGCCAGTTCGAAGCCGTTCTTGGCGGTCTTGAGCGCTTTCAGTCTTTCCACTGTCTTGTCCGATTTGGTTTCAGCGAAAACGAAGCAGTACGGCTGGTGCGTGCCGCGGAGCACCCGGCCGCGCAACTGGTGAAGCTGGGCCAGACCGAAGCGCTCGGCGCCTTCGATGATGATAAGCGAAGCGTTTTCGACATTCACCCCCACCTCGACGACCGAGGTGGCCACGAGGATGCCGGTTTTTTTCACTTTGAAATCGAGCATGACGCGCTCTTTCTCGGCCGGCGTCATCTTGCTGTGGAGGATAGCTATCTCGTATTCCGGGAAAATCTCTTTTTTGAGCCGTTTTGCTTCTTCCTTCACTGATTTGGCAAGTACTGCCAGTTCCTTGGTCGGGTCGGGCTCGTCGATGCGCGGACAGATGACGTAGAGTTGCCGGCCGGAGCGCAATTCCTCCCGGATTTTTTCGTAAGCAGCGCCTCTCCGCTCGGGAGTAATGATTTCGGTCACGATAGGTTTGCGACCGGCCGGCATTTCATCGAGAAGTGTCAGGTCCAAGTCGCCGTAGAGCGTGAGCGCCAGCGTTCTCGGTATCGGGGTCGCGGTCATGGATAAGAGGTGCGGGGTCGCTTCGGTTTTGTTAACCAGTTTTTGTCTTTGCGCCGTGCCGAAGCGGTGTTGTTCGTCGACGATGACCAGCGCCAGGTGTTTGAATTTCACAGATTTCTGAATCAGGGCATGAGTGCCGATGAGCATGCTGATTTCACCGCTCGCTACCCATTTCAAGAGTTGAGTGCGGGAAATATCGGTCCAGCCGTCCGGATTTAATTTGGAGGGGAACTTGCGACAGCCGCTGCCGGTAATGAGGGCGATATTAATCGGTAGATGTTTGAAGTATTTGATGAAGGATTCGAAATGCTGCTGGGCGAGAATCTCGGTCGGAGCCATGTAAGCGCTCTGGAGGGTGCCAAAATCCTGTCCTTTGGGCTTGGAAGTGCTGACTGCGTACGCGGCCACGGCGGCCACGGCCGTTTTACCGGAGCCGACATCGCCCTCGAGGAGCCGGCTCATCGGATGGCTTTTGCGGAAGTCATCGAGAATATGTGCCACCGCCTTTCTCTGTGCGCTGGTGGCGACAAACGGGAAGCGCTGGATGAAAGTTTCCACCTCTTCGGGCTTTTTCTCAATGACGAAAGCGGCCCGTTCGCGGAATTCCTGCCTCGTCTTTTGCCGTTCGAGTTGGATGAAGAAAATTTCTTCGAAGGCGAAACGTTTGCGCGCTGCCTGGGCATGCTCGAGTTTATGCGGCGTATGAATCCAGACGAGAGCGGTCTTTAGTTCGGGAAGATTATAACGTTTTAGTATTTCCGTCGGAATAGGGTCAACCAAGCTGTCAAGGGTGCCCCTTGGCATGATTTTCTTGACCGCGTAGTAAATCCAGTTGGAAGTGATGCCCCGCGTTTCCGGATAGATAGGGTAGAGGGTATGAGTCTTGGTGGGGGTGAAGAGGTCCGGCGCGGATTCTATTTTCGGATTGGAGAAATACAATTGCCCTTTGCGCTCCGAAACTTTGCCTTCGACCCGCACGTTTGTGCCTTCCTCAAGCATCTTGGCGAGATAGGCCTGATGAAACCAGATGATTTTAATCTTGCCGGTCTGGTCTTCGAGCCAGCCTTCGGCCATGGGAATTTTTTTCCTGAACGCCTTCGAAGTTTTAAGTCCCGAAAGCGTGCCCCGCACGACGGCCTGCTGACCTTTTTCCAAATTGGCGATAGTCGAGAATTCACCCGTGTCGCCGTAACGGGCGGGGAAGTGGTAGAGCAAATCCTCGACGGTCTCGATTCGCAGGCGTTTAAGCGCCTTTTTCTGCCCGTCTGTTATGCGGAAGATTTCTGTGAGGTTCGTGTTTAATGGCATTATTTCATCTTACTGGAAAAACGTTAAAGCCCCACTCCTGCCAGACAGCATTTCTACCTCTGGAGGGGTGGGGCTCTGTCACTGCGTGGCGCTGGCCATCGCGGAACAATCTACGTCCCCGCGCTGCTTTTCGTGAGTGAGAATTCCCAGGAATCGATACCTGATAGTAATTTCGAAGAAGGTCGGGAGCCATTCGCCGTTCCGCATGTTCTGTTTGAGCAGAATGCGAAAATCGTAAAGCCGGAAGATGAGGCCGAACGGGCCGTAAAAAAGCTCTTCCGGTAAGGCCGCCTCAAACTCCATCGAATCGCCGGCCTCTGAGATGAGCCACCGCCGCTCTTGGAGAGAGTTCAGCGCTCTCATATAGCCCTTATTGCCGCTCGCGAGTTTCTCCAAGACCTCTGAGTCGTCCTGCGACTCTTTCCATACCCCTTTCTCATTCCCGTCGTTGTCCAGAGCAATCTTCTCCGGTTTGTAGCTGCAGTGTCTTGCGTTCGCGGCAGCTTGAAACAGAACTTCTTTGGGCGTCTGAGCGCGGGAAATTCCGGCGCTCAGCAAGCTCACGCTCACGAGCACCAAGAATCTATTCATGAGCCCTCCGAATGGCTGGCGGATGTGCTTTCTGGGAACTACTTTAGCTTAAACATCGACTCTTCGCCACAAACATTTTTAATTACGGTATAATATATTCATGATGCGATATGGATTCGGCTACGGAGGGATGATGGACGGCGGGGCAGGCATTTTCATGAGCCTGGTATGGCTTGTGTTTATAATCGACCTCGTGCTCGTCGGCGTCTGGCTGTGGCAGCAAATCAAAAAATAAAAAATCGGAAATCACTTTCCGACTGAGAAAACCTTTCTTTTTGACGTGGCGCCGGAGATGAGGCGGACTTGGGAGCGGGGGACTTGGAAATATTCGGCCAAGAGTTTGGTACATGATCGGATTCCCACTCTGGCCCAAGCGACTGCCGACCATGGAATCATTCGAGCATGGAGAATTTCTCGTCTACGAATGGAGGTGGCTGCGAACAGTGAGATGGGCCCGCGTACCGGCGTTCAAGTCTGAGACAGAAACAGTGGTCCTGGAGGACGCCTTCTGGCTTGATTGAGGGCCCCTCATAACCTGCCCTGCCCGCCACTCACTGAGTGGCGGGCGTTGTTTGTAAATCCCTAAAATTTGTGGGAAAACTCTTCAAGGATTGATGAATGAAACTTCGATTGTGCTGAGAAATCGTAGCCATGTATCAATTTTTTGTATTTATTGAGAGCTTCGACCTGCGATTCGATCGTAGAGTTAGTGTGTACGGAATCAAAAAATTCCTTGTATCCTACCAATGCATTTTCAAGGTATCGTTTTTGAGGACCAGAAAATTCTTTCAAACCTCTTATTTTGGCAAGAATATTCTTGCCATGAGTATGGTTATTGTTGAGATTTTCTAGCCACTTTATGTCTGATGTCCTTATCATGATTTGAAGTGTTTTCTTTATTTCCCTGCTCTATTCTCTTCCTGGATACATTACAATATTTTGAGGAAATGTCTACTCCGATATACTTTCTTCCTGTTTCGGCTGCGCAAAGGGTAGTAGTCCCTACGCCGTTAAAGGGGTCTAATACAATATCTCCTTGGTAACTGAAAAGCTTCATCAATCTCGTCGCGAGTTCTTTGGGGAACATGGCCGGATGCCCATAATCTTTCATCTTTCTCTCTGGAGCGATAGACCATTTGGCGTAAACCCATTTTTTGAACTCATCTCCAGTAATATCAGCTTTAGAAGAATCCCCAGCTTTCTTATGTGTGTCTTTAGAAAAAATTTCCACGAATTCCCAAGTGTATTTAAGATAGGGCATGCTTGGACTCTTCCAGCTACCCCAAGCAGTGTATTTGCAGTTGTAGTTATTTTTCTCCCATAAGATTTCCCCTTTCCAGATGAGATTGTGGTTGAGTAATTGTTTCGACATTAGATGATGTGAGGGGATGTAGTCTGAGAAGAGCGGCTGGACATTTAAACAGAGACGTCCGCCGGGTTTCAGAACGCGAGCACATTCTTTCCAAATCGCATCAAGCTTTTTGAAATATTCGTCCCAATGAACGGTATCATTCTTTTTATCATCTTTGTAATCTAGGCCAAAGTTGTATGGTGGTGAGGTAATGATGATATCGACTGACCCAGTAGGGATTTTACGCAAGACTTCTTCGCTGTCCCCACAAATAATTTTGTTAATAAATTCTTCAATACCGTCTTTTTTTTCAACAAAAACAGCATCATTTTTAAATTTTGTTCCCCCCGTACTTTCTCTTTTGCTCCTCTATCTTTAACCTTTCGCTCTTTATTGAGAAGTTTTACGTCAGGATATGCTAGTTGCGAGATAACCATATTGTTATTGTAACTGACAATAAACTGAAAGCTACCCCCAGTCTTAGTTTAGACCAGGTTTAATAGGAAAATACAAGAAAATATGCTAAATTGACCTGGTCTTGGAGACGTGGCTGAGTGGATAAAAGCTGATGGGATTCAGGTTTTATCCGAAGGCGGACGACTTGTCGAGCACTCAGCCGTTTCCTGTATGATTGTGCGTAAGCACATATGGAGACGTGGCTGAGTGGTCGAAAGCGCCTCACTGCTAACGAGGTAGGGGTTACACCCTCGACGGTTCGAATCCGTCCGTCTCCGCCTTGACAACTTAGTATCGGTGTGACCTGATTACTAGCGAGAGTGGTGCGACCCGAGTATTTTTGAATATCTTGTCTTCTCTTGCATTTATATGCGTGTTTGGATAATATCTCGTTCTGTAAGTTGTCCTTCGCTAAGGAGGACGATTTTTATTTAAAGGCGGTTTGGTACCGGCGGTAAGGTTCGAGGTCCTTTGAGGCCCAAGCTCTTGCCGTCGGCACCAAGGTGCTTTTATCTAGCGTCAACCATGCGATAATTGGATCATGCTAGTTCTTATAGTTGAAGATGATCCGGAAACTCTTGATACGCTTGCTGGTTCGTTCCGACAGAACGAGTTCGTCGTTGATACCGCAAATGACGGCGTGACTGCGGTAAAGAAGATTACTCTAAACGAGTACGATCTTGTCGTGCTCGACATCGGCCTGCCGGAAAAGAATGGATGGGAAGTGTGTAAAGAGGTACGCGTGATCGGGAAAATGACCCCCGTTATTATACTTTCGGTGCAGGGAGAGATTGACGTTAAGGTGGGACTTTTAAACAGCGGGGCCGACGATTTTCTCACAAAACCTTTTTCGTTTGAAGAGTTATTAGCACGAGCGCGGGCGCTTCTCCGTAGGCCCGAAGGTCTTCAGGGGGATATCTTTCGTGTCTTTGATATAGTGCTTGATACTGCCGCCAGGCGAGTTTCATGTGGCGCGAAAGATGTCCATCTCACGCCGAAAGAGTTCGTGCTTTTGGAATACCTCATGCGTAATCAAGGAGTTGCGCTCTCGCGACAGATGCTCTTGGAGCATGTCTGGGATGTCAATGCAGATCCGTTTACCAACACGGTAGAAACTCATGTTTTAACTCTGCGAAAAAAGATAGGGGATAGGAAGGGCAGAGTTATCCACACCGTGCCGAATGTTGGTTATATGATTGATTAGGGCAATGCTATGCTTATTAGGCATTCAAGTTCCCATTATTAATATCTAAGTTTAACGAAATATGTCAAAACAAGAGAAAAAATCCGACGGGTTGAAAAAACTCGTCAAGAAAGTTCTCACGGACAAGATGATGCGAAACGTCGCGGCAATGAGTGCGTTTGTGGCGACTGTGGCGGATGTGGGGGTTTCGTGGGGTTGAGATGAATTTAATCAAAACGTTTTTTTCTAACGTAAAGCGGGTTTACGGGCACTTTTTTTCTGTTTTTATTCAACCTAAATCTGTTATTGAAGACGAGGCGCGTCGAGAATTCATTCTGAATATTTTTCTTTTAGTGTCCATTATTCTTCTTTTGGTGGCTCTCACTATAGCTGTTCGAAACGCAATAATCTTAGGAGCGGATCACCATGGTAGTTCGCCGTGGTATATCGGCATAATCTTTCTTTTATTTGTCGGACTTTTGGCATCTTCTCGATTTGGTTTTTATAAAGCAGCTTCTTACACTTTTGTTTTAATCTATCTCTTATCGGTTGTTAACGGTATTTATACTTTTGGCGTTAATGAGCCGCAAACTTTATTGGGTTTTGCCATGCTTATCGTGATGTCCGGAGTCTTAATCGGCTCACGTTTTGCCTTTTATATAATGTTGGTGGCAGCTCTTTCTATTATTACTCTTGGATACGCGCAGGTTAATCACTTGTATGCAGTGAAGGCATATTGGAAAAATCAAGCGATAATTATGGATGAGCCAATAATGTTCTCCATCACGCTAGGTATTATTGCTATAACTGCTTGGCTTTCTAATAGAGAGATTGAAAAATCTCTCGCGCGGGCGAGACGGTCGGAGGCGGATTTAAAGAAAGAACGGGATTCGCTGGAAATAGCGGTTGAAGAAAGAACAAAAGAGCTTAAAGAAACGCAGGCTGAGAAGATGACCCAATTATACAGATTTGCGGAGTTTGGTCGGCTCTCCTCCGGCCTTTTCCACGACCTTATCAATCCGCTTACTGCCGTATCGCTCAATATGGATAAGGCAACGAGTGCGGCAAAGAAGATGGAAAATATGGTAAACGCGGTTCGCAAGCAATTTGTTCGCGAGGATAAAAAAGCGCTTTTTTCTCTGAATACGGAGATTAAAGATGCGGTTGCCATGCTTGCACACCGAGCTCAAAAATCAAACGTAGTCGTGAAATTCTCCGACAGTGGAGATGTCAAATTTTACGGAGACGCAATAAAATTCAATCAGATAATATTGAATCTTGTCGCCAACGCGATAGATTCCTATATGCTTAAAACGGGAGGCCGGCGTGAAGTGCTGGTATCGCTCTCAAACGCCGGAGGCAGGGCGGAAATTTCTGTGCGCGATTATGGCGCCGGCATCTCAAAGGAGAATCTGCCGAAAATATTTGATCCATTTTTTACTACCAAAGGGCATGAGCGGGGCACCGGCATCGGGCTCTCTATCGTGAAGCGCATCGTGGAAAAAGATTTCGGAGGCAGTATTGAAGTGAAGTCAAAAGAAAACAAAGGCTCGGAGTTTGTAGTAAAGTTTCCCATTAAGACACATGATTAATGCTATCGAAAAGGCAATCAATGGAGGGATTAAATTTTTAGCTCGCGAGCAACTGCCAAACGGTAGCTTTTGGTGTCTGGTGTCCACAAAATTGGACGATTACTCTAAAGCCAAGCTGGTTCCGGCGATCGTGCCGACCAATTTTGTTTTATCGTCTCTTATTCATATAAAGTCGGCAGAGGCGGAAAGTATCAAGAGAAAAGTGGCAAATTTTTTGCTCAAAGAGAAAGGCAAGTACTGGTCGTTTAATTACTGGTTTCGGAAATCCGACTGGTACAAAAAAGAGCCGTATCCCGATGATACGGACGATACATTCGTGCCGCTTGCGGCTCTTTACGAATACAAACCGGAATTGTTTGACGGCGAAGTGATGGCCAAAATTACGACCATGCTGACCTCCGCCGAGAAGGACGAGGGCGGTCCATACGACATGTGGTTGGTCCCGCCGGAGGCGCGCGATAAATGGAACGACACTGATCTGGTGTGTAACGCGAACATTGCTTATTTTCTCTCGCTTCAAGATATTTATTTGCCCAAGGTCAATAAATTCATAGAACGGAAAATTATTTCAAACGGATACGAATTTCCATACAACAGGATATATCCCGCCGTCTATTTCATCTCACGTTCTTATAAAGGCGCCAAAGTTATAAATATGATTAATCTCTTGATAAAAAACCAGGAAAAAGACGGCAAATGGGAGAATCCATTGCGTACCGCTCTCGCGATATCCGCCCTGATTAATTTTTCCGGCGACAAATATAAAAGCCGTCTGCAAAAAGGAATTCGCTATCTCTTGAAAACACAAAAGAGCGATGGAAGTTGGAAACCGTATTCGTTTTATTTCCAGATGAGGAAAAAAGAGAAGATGTTGTATGCGGGCTCAAGCTCAATTACCAGTGCGCTTTGTTTGGAAGCAATAAATAAGTATTCAAAATCCCCCGACTTCGCCAAGGCTTCGCCGGGCAAGCAAATCTCAAATTCTCAAAAACAAATTTATACGCGGATAGTAAAAATGGTTAAAGAAAGATTTTCGGCTGCTGGCAAAGAATTGAAAAAAGAAGCAGAGCGCGTGATTTCAAAGACGCTCAAGGGGGATAAAGATGCGCAGGTCGTCCTTCTCCCGTATTTTTTTCGAAATTCATTTAAGGAATCGAACCAAAAGATTTCCGATGATGTAGTTATTCAACTGGGAGCCGCGAATATGTTTGGCTGGATGGCCTACACTATTTATGATGATTTTTTAGACTTGGAGGGTGAGCCAAAATTACTTTCTATCGCCAATGTGTGTCTACGCGAATCAGCGGAGATTTTCGGTTCAGCATTACCCACTCATACAGGATTTGCCGCTTTTGCTAAGAATATATTTGACACCATAGACAATGCCAATATATGGGAAGTGGGCCGCTGCTGGGACGTTTCCCTAGTCCCTAATTATGGTAATTATGTTCAGCTTGCGGATAAATCTATCGGGCACGCTTTAGGGCCGATGGCCATTCTTTTCGCGCTTGGATATAAAGAGCATTCCACGGAAGCAAGAAGGGTGATGAGTTTTTTCAAGAATTACATCATCGCCCGACAGCTAAACGATGACGCGCACGATTGGGAAGATGATTTGAAACGAGGGCAAATAAACGCGGTTGGCGCGCGCTTGCTCCGAGATGCAAAGGGCGGCAACAAAAGCCCTGAAAAGTTGCGGGAAATCTTTTGGCGCAAAACTATTATAAGCGCATGCAAAGATATCTCGCGTCATATCAAGCTTGCCAAGAGCGACCTCAAGAAACTTTCCATAATCCAAGATCCTGCGGTATTTGCCGAGATGCTTGCCACAATTGAACGCTCGGTGGAGAAAGCGTTAAAGGAGCGCCAAGAGACGATGAAATTCCTTAAAACATACACAAAATAACGATTTTATGGGATTATTCTGATATCCCGAGGGGAAAATTGACTAAATAAAATAGGTTATCCCCAGTTTTTCTGGTATCTGTATAAATAGTCGGGTATACTGTAAGTAATGAAAAATGTTACCACAGCGCGTCAAAAGGAGCTTTTAAGCGTTATTTACGACTTATTTTCAAATACCGGATATCCTCCAACATACGAAGAAATGAGAGAAAACCTCGGCGTTTCTTCTAATCAGTCAATTATGGACCTGTTGGGAAAACTTCGCCAGAACGGCCTTATCAAGAGAGAAAGTGGCGCTCGCAGTCTCACTATTCTTCCGCTTGGCTATGAAATTCTCGGCCGTCCTTCCCTTGTGCCAATGCTCGGCGTGACTACCGCGGGTCTGCCGGCTGAAGCTATAGCGATATCAGGTCAATGGCAAACAGTATCTCGCGATGTGGCCCGTCTGGATCAAGAAATGTTTATGCTCAAAGTATCCGGCGATTCTATGATTAATGCCGGTATTGATGATGGTGATGCGGTACTTGTCCAGACAAAGAAGGAATTCATAACCGGTGAGATCGTCTACGCGGAAATTAACGGAGAAGGCACTATCAAAAGATTTATTTCTGAAGATAAGCCTCCGTATGTGTATTTGAAACCGGAAAATCCGGAGTATGACAACATTGTTTTTACCGAAGATGTGGAGCTTAAAGGTAAGGTCATATCAATCCTTAAAAATAGTCAGTGGATGCCCGCGAAATAACTATGCCAACGAAGAAACCAAATCGCGTAGAGGAAGTTATCGGGAAAATTTTCCGTGACCCAGAGATAGTATTTGGCCTAAAAGAGTTTGAGGGTATAGATATATACAAAGTGCTGGAAATAATGGAGGAAGAACGCGACCGGTACTATATCAAAGACCTAAAATCCGGCAAATCGCGCTTTGTCTATGATGAAAAGAAAGGAACTGGCAAGCCGGAGGAAATCGTGCGACAACTATGGATTTACAAGTTGCAAACGCACTATAAATATCCGCTTGATCGGCTAGAAATAGAAAAAAGCGTGCATTTCGGACGTGAGATTCATGCCAAGGCAGCAGATATCGTGATATACAAAAAAGATAAAATTACCCCTTACATCATTCTGGAAATAAAAGCCCCAAGTGAGAAGAAGGGGTATGAACAACTCAAGGCATATTTAAGTGCAGAAGGGTCGGAAATTGGCGTGTGGTCAAATGGCAAAGAGCGTGTGATTCTTTATCGTCCGTATCCGAAAGAATTTGACGACTCTCTTTCCGAGATCCCTCGCGCTGATCAAACTATTGATGACCTCTTTGAAATTAAAAAGAAATGGTCAGATTTAAGTCCGCAATTTGATTTTGTGCACATTATTAAGCGTATAGAGGAACTCGCCCTTGCCGGTAGCGGCGCCAATGTCTTTGAAGAAATTTTTAAGATAATTTACGCAAAAATCTACGATGAAAAAATGGCGCGTGAGCATCGCGAAGGAGAAGAGGTGCTCTTCCGCAAATACCGTGATCCGGAGAGAACCTATGCCATTATCAACGATGAATTATTTAAAAAAGCGGTTAAAGAGTGGCCGGACACTTTTGAACCTACGGATCGTATTCGTCTCTCGCCTGACCGGCTAAATATCTGTGTTGGCTTCCTTGAGGGCGTGCGACTCTTTGAGACTGGTGTTACGGAATACGAGCTTATAGACCAAGCATTTGAACATCTCATCACTGAGGTTTCAAAAGGAAAGAAGGGGCAATATTTTACGCCACGGCATGCTATCAGAATGTGCGTAAGGATGCTTGATCCCAAGCCGGAAGAGTTTGTCATAGATCCAGCCGCCGGAAGCGGAGGTTTTCTCCTCGGCGCGATGTTCCATGTATGGGACAATCATCTCAAGTCGGATGCAGCGCGCAAGGAATATGCCGCTAAACGCATTTTCGGGTTTGATTTTGACGACAATATGCGCCGTATTTCGCAGGCCTTAATGCTTCTTGCCGGCGACGGCAAACATCACATATTCAAACGAGACTCGCTTGATTCGCGTGATTGGACGCGGCCGGAGAGCGAAGATGCGCGGGTGGAATTGAAGCGCTTGCTTGCCGACCTGGATAATCCAACCGAAGATCGCGAAAATCAAAAAACCTACCGCTATCTTAATTTTGACATACTC
>Ga0209210_1003057_pt1 | contig 11645 bp, 13 predicted proteins | sample RifGroA1_FD_183991 | JGI IMG/M metagenome (GOLD analysis project Ga0209210, IMG submission 183991) | Contaminated groundwater microbial communities from Rifle, Colorado, USA - Rifle Groundwater A1 (SPAdes) (version 2) | ecosystem: Environmental > Aquatic > Deep subsurface > Groundwater >...
TTACGCCGCGTTGCAGGCTTTGAGATATTTGGGAATAGATCCTAAGGGCGCGACGGCAGTGATTCAGGGATTTGGCAATGTCGGCTATTGGACGGCAAAACTTCTTCAGGAAGAGGGAGTAAAAATCATTGCCGTTTCCGACAGCGAGGGAGGAATATACAATCCTCAAGGACTTGACGCAATAGACGTTTTGAGATTCAAGAAAAATACGAAAAGTTCGGTTACTAACTATCCTAATGCCGCTAAAATGCGCAATGAAGATTTACTTCTAACGCCTTGCGATATTCTTGCGCCTTGCGCCCTGGAAAACTCCATCACCGTTGGCAACGCGCCGGAAATTATGGCAAAGATTATTGTGGAAGGCGCAAACGGCCCTACCACCCTTGAAGCAGACGACATCTTGCGCGATAACGGAATTTTTGTGATTCCCGATGTTTTGGCAAATGCCGGCGGGGTAACGGTTTCCTATTTTGAATGGTGTCAGAATATCCAAGAACTCTACTGGGATGAAGCCCGGGTTAATTCTATGTTGAAACAGACAATGGACAGGAGTTTCGCGGATTTTATTAATATTTACGAAAAATACGGAAAGAAAATCACTCCTCGTCTGGCCGCTTATCTTTTAGGCGTTAGCCGGGTGGCTGAAGCCGCTCAAGCAAGAGGGCTTTGGCCGTAAAAACAAGAAGAAAACAAAACCCCGCCGGTTATTAATCGGCGGGGTTTTGTTTTTATAATAATTTTCATTATAATTGTTGTCGGATAGCTCTTTGAATTCAGTAAAATTTTTCCGCAAGGGAGGTGGTAATCTTTGGCTAAGATAGGTTTTCTGGAAAAAAGCCTGATTCCCGGCATCAAGAAGATGGTTCTGGAAAACGGCATTGTTGTTTTTTTGGAAGAACTTCTTGAGCGCAGGAAGGTTGTTTTTTCGGTAGGAATCGGCGTTGGTTCGCGCGATGAAACCGGCGAACTTCAAGGAGAAAATTCTCTTTTGACGGCGATTGACAGCCATAAACTTCACGGCATAAGCCATTTTGTAGAGCATATTCAGTTTCATTCCAATCGTTTCCGGACCGCCGATGAAATAACGGAAAACGCGGAATACGGCGGAGCAAAGATAGGAGCCGGAACGGATTTTGATTCCACGGCTTTCTACGTAAAAGGATATCCTCGTTATCTTTCCCAAAACATCCGGATAATCTATGAAGCAATCACCAATTTTGATTACAAAGACGAAGAGATTGAAAGAGAGCGCCAGGAAATACTGACCGAATTGAGGAAATACATTGATTCTCCCGGCGTCCATTACTTGGATAATTTATTTGTCCCCGCTCTTTTGAGAAAAACCTGGGCAGAAAGACCGGTTCCCGGCATTCCCAAAACAATAAAGAACATAACTAAGGGGGAATTGATTGCTTTCAAAAAAAAGTTTTATGCGCCGGAAAATATGGCTATTTTTGTCTGTGGAAAATTTGACGCGGAATGCATTACAAAAGCGATTGAAAAAACTTTCGGCCGTCTCAAGCCGCGGAGTTTCAAGCCGAAAACAAAAATAATTGACCTGAAGAACCGGCGAAAGGAAATTTTCAGAAAAAGAAGCGGTTTGGAACTGGCGTATATGGCCATGGGATACAAAGTTTTTGGTTTCAACCACTCCGATGCTTTGAAATTGATGATTCTTGCGTCAGTTCTTTCCGCGGGAATGTCATCGCGGCTTTATAAAAAATTGCGGGGCGAATTGGGCATTGGCTACGATGAATTAGACGGAGTTTATGACGATTACGGCGGCATCGGCGCTTTCTATATCACCGTCGGAGGCTTTGACCCCGGAAGATTCAAGGAAACAAAAAGTTTTGTTCTCAAAGAACTTGAAGATCTGAAAACAAATCTTGTCAGCAAAGAAGAATTCATCAAGGCAAAAAATATGTTTCTTTCCGAAAACGACGATGAATTAGACGACCTGGAAAAAAGGAGCCAGCTTCTTTCAGACTTTTATTTTAGAAAAAGTATTTTTGACCCGCGCAATTTCAAAAAACACATCAGCAAAATTTCCCGCGAGGCGTTAAGACGAACCGCCCAAAAATATTTTAGCGACAAATACACCCTAACCGTTCTCGCGCCGAAAAATTTTTCTGATAAAAACTAAAGAACCCCGCCATGGCGGGGTTCTTTTGCTATTTGCGATTTCTTTATAATTCGGAGCGCCGGGATTCGAACCCGGATCACGCGCACCCGAAGCGCGCATACTGCCGTTGTACTACGCTCCGCTGTCTTTATTTCACATTATATCTTTCTTTGATTTTTTCAATTTCTTTTTCTTCCAGATTCTCCCTTTTTTCTTTTCCTGCTTCGCCGAAATTTTTGAGCTCTTTTTCGGGCAAAGCGGCCAGCCGTTTTGCGTTTTCGCTAAGCCATTCCGGCGTATTTGAAGAAGGGTCATCCAAGACCTGTTCCAGAAGCGCGTGGAGAATGTATCCCACTTTAGGACCGGGTTCAATTCCGGCTATTTTCATAATTTCATTGCCGTCAATTTTCAGCATTGAAACAGAAATAGGGTCCCTAAGGCATTGCTCAACCATTACTTCATATTTCCGCAGGCGAAACGGCTCTTCTTTCGGTCTGCCCATCCCCACCCTGTCGGTAAATCTGATTTTCATCAAATCCCAGATGTTTTCCGGACCTACGTTTCTGATAATTCTTCGTACCGCCGAAAGCGTGATTTTTTCAACATCGGAAAAAAACAAATGCCATCTCACAAGCTTAAAAACCTTTTCGCTGAATTTATTCGGAAATTTTAAACGGGCCAAAATTTGAGCGGTCATTTTCGCCCCGATAATTTCATGGCCGTAAAAAGTTGAATCAGGCCCTTCGCCGATTTTTGTTCGGGGTTTCCCTATGTCGTGGAGCAAAGAAGAAAGCCGGATTTCAAGCGGCCAGTTTTTGGAGACGGCGTGCATCAGGGCGCGGATATTATGTTCCCAAACAGTATAAATATGGTGCTTGTTCTGGCCTACGCCCCACCCTTCTTCCAACTCGGGCAAAACATAGCGTAAAATTCCCGTTTCCCTCATTTTTTCAAGGCCTTTGTCCGGATGTTTTGACATCAGTATTTTCACCAGTTCATCGCGAATTCTTTCTTTTGAGATTGCTTCCAGCAGCCCTTTTTTTTCTTTCAAGGCTTCCTCGGTTTTCTTCTCAATTTTCCAGCCCGAGGCCGGTTCGTTCGCCTCGCTATCGCTATGGCGAAGCCGGCCTTCGGCGTAAAAATCCATTTCCGCCAAAAAACGAATCGCTCGCATGATTCTTAAGGCGTCTTCGCCAAATCTTTTTTCGGGGTTTCCGACTGCCCGGATTAGCCTATTTTTTAAATCTTCTTGTCCCTTGAATAAATCAATTATTTCATAATTTTTTGATTTTGACTTTTGTTTTTTGACTTTTAACGCCAGAGCATTGATCGTAAAATCCCGTCGAGACAAATCTTCTTCTAAGGTCGCGGCGAAAGAAACGCCGTCCGGATGCCGCTTGTCCGAATATTTTGCCTCTTTGCGATAAGGGGTTATTTCAATTACTTTCAGAGTCGGGTTTTCGGATTGAGTGACGATGCCGACCGTGCCGAATTCGTTTTCATAAAAAGTTTCCGGAAAAATCTTTTGGATTTCTTCGGGTTTGGCGTTGGTGGTGATATCCCAATCCTTTGGCGTTTTATTGAGCAGTAAATCTCTCACGCACCCGCCCACCAGATAAGCGTTAAACTCCGCTTTTTCAAGCGTTTTTAAAGATTCCGAAACTTCCTCCGGAATTTCTTTGTTCAGATTTATTTCTTTTGAATTTTCGTTAGCCATAATCTCGCCTGATAATTTTTCTTTACGTCCTCGCCGGGATTCGAACCCGGAATTCGACGTCCGACCCGCCTGCCAGCGCCAATGCCCTTGAGAGGATTTGAACCTCTAATGCCAGTTCCGAAGACTGGCGTGATATCCGTTTCACTACAAGGGCGCATTCAAAATATGCCACAATTGACAAATCTTTTCAAATCCGTCGTTAATTCAATCTTTCAAAAAACCGCCCCTGATTCTAAAAAATCAGGGGCTTTTTATTGTCGAGGCATTTTTTTATTTCAGAACTTCAATTGTGAAATTATTGGAAGCGTTCCAAAGCATAAAGCCGTTTATGCCGAGGTCCCGAGCTGCTTGAATTTGAGCGAGAACCTTTTCGGGTCCGTAATAGGATTTTGGCCCGCAGCCGTAAATGCTTCTAATGCTGAAATCCTGAATCCACGGCCGGATAATAATATTTTTGTTGTCCAAAAACTCTAAACCTTTTTTCAGGGTAGCGTAATAAACTTTAAAGGGATGGCTATTCGGATCATCAACTCCAAATTCGCCGCACATATAATGCGAGGGATATGCCATAGGAGATATTACGTCAAAATATTCCGCGATATCGGAAAGAGATTGCCCGATTCCGCTCTCTTTGCCGCGAAGGAACACTTCGCCGAAAACATCAATGCCGATGAGCGTATTTGGCGAATATGCCTTTAGTTCGCGTTCCATTTTAGCGAAAAATTCTTTCATTACTTTCGCTTTGTTCATTGAGAGGGGATTAAAAACAGGGAATCGTATGTTTTTTATATTCCCGTCGGTTGGAAATCTAATGTAGTCAAATTGAATTTCATCAAATCCCGCGTCAATCGCGCGTTTGGCAATTTCAATATTATAGTTTTGAGCCAATGCTGAAGCCGGATCAAGCCAATATCTTTTCCATGCTTTTTTTCCGCTCCACCAAAATTCGCCGGAAGAAGTTTTGACGGCGACTTCGGGATGTTTTCTTGCAAAATAGGAATCTTGGAAAACGACGATGCGCGCGATTGCATGGACATTGTGTTTTTTGAAACGCTTCACTAAATTCGCCATATATTCTTGGGGCGGGGCATTGCCGTCTTTGAAATCAATGACAATTCCGTTGGCATTGGTTGTAGTAAGAATTTTTTCCAGCTCAGCGATTTTTTTCCGGTTGAAAACGTAATCGCTGCCGAGATAAATCGCGCGTATTTCGTCCGGCCGGGGAAAAGATTTTATTTCCGAAGCTTCCGTTATTTCGGGGAATTGTAAAAAATACACGGAAAATAAAACAACAATAATTCCGAATAATTTCCACCTCATTTTATTCGCCTTCCTTGCCATTCGCAGATTTACGCGAAGGAGGGTTTTCAAAAATCGTTCTTTACTCATTATATATTTTTTTGCCGATTGAGTTATTCACAGATTCGTTGCAAAACAAAAAAGCCGGCGGTGTCCAACTCTAAAGCCGGCGCCGCCCAACTCTTTAGTTTCAGTTTAGTTTTAGTCGTTTAGTTTAGTTTTAGTTGATACCCAGTTGATATTAATAGATATTGATAGCGTATTATCAAAGCCATGGCTTTGATAATACGCTGCTACCCAAACTCAATTCCAAATCCAAAATTCAAATTCAATATCAATCTAAATATATATTTAGATTGATGCGGCAAATTATGCAGTAAACAAAAAAGTCGGTGGTGTCCAATCCGTCAGACTGGTTCCACCGACTTTAGGTTTAATATTTTTCGTCAAGCCGAACGAATTTGTAGCCTTGGTTTTGGAAATAAGGGATGAGAGCTTTGAGCGCTTCAACCGTGATTGGCAGTTCGTGGAATACCAAAACATGATTATACAGTCCTTGTTTCTCCCTGGAGGCGATTTGCGATTTAACTCTTTTGACAAGCGCTTCCGGCGGATATTTTTTGGAATAATCGGAATAATCCATCGTGTTGATATCAGGGTCGGCTAATTTCATTATTTTATAGCCCTCGGCGGCGATAATTTTTTCTATTTTGTCATTGATTTCCCAAAATGGCGGGCGGAAAAATCGGGAATGCCTTCCGGCAGCTTTAAAAATCGCGTCATCTGCTTTGTTGAGATTGGATTTTACGGCTTCCGCGCCTTTCTCCCTGAATAATTTCTTGAAATTTTCATGCCCCCAGCCGTGGTTTTCAATTTCATGGCCGCTATCGTGAATTTTTTTAAGCCATTTTTCGTTTTGAGCGGCAACGCGGCCTATCACAAAAAAAGTTCCCGGTGTATTATATTTTTCCAAAACCGGCAGCAATTTTTGAAGAACCAGCGGCCGCGGGCCGTCGTCAAACGTCAGGGCGATAGTTTTGGTCTGCTCCGCGCCCAAGGCCGATTTGAATATAAGAATACGGCAAACAATCACGAACGAAAAAAAACAAAGAAACCAGAAAATTATTGGCCTATGTTTCATCTTCTGCTCCTTTCCGGCCGTTTTTCAAAGAGCACTTTGCTTCCTCCTCGTTTATAGTATAATCTTAACAGGTCGTAAATAGCCATAAAATAAATATATATATGGAAAAAGAAATAGGGCGCGTAACCCATTATTACGACAAAATCGGCGTAATGGTGCTTAAATTAAACGACAAAGTTTCTGTCGGCGACAAGATTAAGGTGAAGCGAGGCGACGAAGAGTTTGAGGAAACGATTGAATCCATGCAGGTGGAGCATGAGAATGTTGATAAGGCCAAGAAGGGAGACGAAATCGCCATCAAGATTTCCCGGCCGACCAAAGAGGGCGCGGTTGTGTGCAAAGCGGAATAAATTGGGAAGTAAAGCGCCGGAAATATAATTTTAATATCAAAACCGCCTCGAGCGCAATCGAAGGCGGAATATGGTGCCTATAGTTTAATGGCAAAACTCCAGGTTGTGGACCTGGTATCGAGGGTTCAATTCCCTCTAGGCACCCCCGATTAAGATTCTCAAATTTTAATTTTTATATTTTGGCTTCATAGTTACGCTATCGCGTTGATATGAAGCCAAGGCAAAATTCACGAATCCGCTTTGTCTTAAAAAACAAAAAGCCGCTGATGCGCATCAACGGCTTGCCGAATTCAATGCTTTTAAAGGGGTAAAACTTTCAATTCATTCAGTATCGCGCTGATATGCATAATTATGCCGCAAGTCAGGCTGTTGTTGCCGGTATCGCTTGCAACGTAAAAAGTATCATCGCTTAAATCAACGCCTATTTCTATGTCATATACCTCTTTCTCGTTTGGCTTTCTGTCGTCTTTTCCTTTTCCTATCTGATTACGCAGATAATCGTTGAGCAGGTCTCGCAGTCTTTCGGTTTTTACGTTTGTTCGGATAATTGATGTTTTCGGTTCATCTAAGCAATAAGAAATTTTGATTAAAAGGTCTACTTTTTGCTTTGACATGCTCGCCTCTCTTTTTTCAAGGAATTTTTTCCTTGATGAGTTATAACAATTTATCGCGCGCGAGTCAATGAAAAACAAATTCTTTCAGACTTGCTAAATCAATTGTTCAATCAGCAATTGTTTCAGCCGATTGAATTCGGCTTCGGGAAAAACAGCCGGAAAAGATTCCGGGCTGTTTAGAAATTCCGCAAGATCGCGACCGGCGTATTTTCCAAAACTTCGGCCAACGTGCGGCATTGCGATGGCGTTTAATTCTCGGCTGGACGTGGTCGTTCCTTCGGTGGAAGTTACGATTAATCCGATAAGTTTTCCGTCTCTTGCGTCAAAAACGCCGCCGCCCGATGAGCCGCCCTGCGCCACGATATTTCCTCCCAAAGAAAAAAGGTCAAGGCCAAGCGGTTCTGTTTTTGAAAAAGTGTAAAGCGATTTTATCGGAGCGAAAGTTGAAGCAAGCCCCAGATTTTTTGAGACAGATATTCCTCCCAAAAATCCGGCCGGATAACTTGCCAGAAGAGCGGAAAGATTATCAGGCAAATCATTAAAATCAAAATTCGGCTCGCTCGACATAAAATCAGAAGGTCCAAAAGATTTATTTATCAGCAGGAAGGCATAATCGTTTTCCCCTGTTCCTTTCGGTTCCTGCTGGATAATGGCTTTGGCGTTTTTTTCAACCCAAGCGCCGGGAATAAACAAAAGCTTCGCGTCATAAGCCAATTCGGCGATGTCTCCCGCGCGGATAAGGCAATTGAGATAATCCGCCGCCGGCTCGTTTTCCAGCAGAAAATATTGGCCGATGTGGGCATTGGTTAAAATTATTCCTTTCGGGCTGACAATCACTCCGCTTCCGGTAATCGGCTGGAGTAAGCCGCGGCTTTCCGTGGAGCAAATAATATTGACGATTGTTTGTCTGGCTTTTTGGTTGAGCTCAATTGGCGATATGGCCGGCGCAGCCGGTATGGTTTTTTCCGGCGCCGGTTCTATCGGAGAGAATACGGACGGAGTTTGCGTTTTTGGGGCGGAGAATTTTGGCGCAGGTGTTTTTGCTTTTTCTTTTCGCGCAATCGCGCTCAATGGCGCAGACGGCGATATTTCTTTCACTGATATTTCTTCGGCCGGATTTTGACGTTTGGGCCGTTCGTAATCAAGCTCTTTCGGCATTTCCACTATTCCGGCGGCCAGGATAAAAAAAGCGACAATTGAGATAATTTTTTCAATTATATCGCGGGAAAAATCAAGCATATCTCAATCATATCATAGGCCAATCTTTGCTTAAACAAAAATATTTGATAAAATATATTTGCAAAGGTCGAGAAAATTAAACGTTAACTTTATTAATTCTATGGAAACAGAACAAACGCAGGGGATTCAAACGCCGCCCATTGCGGGAAAGAACGGCAAAAAACTTTACATTTATATCGGAGTCGGAGTTTTGGCGGCGATTTTAATCGCGGCGGGAATTTATTGGTACGCGCAAAAAGAGCAAATTGTTCCGATTCTGGAGGATTTAGCCATAGACAACGAAGAGGAGGCATTGAACCAGGATTTGCTGGATTTAGAACTTTTTGCGGGCGACAATTCTTTGGAAGGCCTTGATAATGATTTGACTCGCGTCGCCGGAGAAAATATAGTTGTTGAAACGGCGTCGGCTGAAAAGATGGAAAGCGAATTTTCGGAAGAGTTAAGCGGCTTATCTTCGGATTTGGCCGACCTTGAAGGAATCGGCAACGATACCTCCTTAGACACCCTGGAAAGCGGATTATCAAATATTTAACCGTTAAAGTCATATGAAAAAAATGGAGAAAAAAATAATTTGTTTGGCTGTCGCGATGTTTTTGGCCGGCGCTATCGGCGCGGATGCCGCTTATCAAAATCAAACCCTCAAGGAAAAAGACGAGGCGGCAAAGGCAAAATACCAGGAAGCGTGGGGTCAGTACCAGAAAGAAGTAAATTTCTTCAAGGCTGCCCGGGAAAACTTTTCAAGCGCGAGAACCAAACTTCAGAAAGTGAAAAACGCCGACAACACGAAGGATTTGGGAGAAAAGGCCAAAAGTTTTCTGGGTAAATCCATAAGCGCTTTAATCAAAAAACTGGAGGCGCTGAAAAGTTGGGTCTTGAACAAACGGGCGCTTGAAGAAAGCGACAGACAGGCGATTGCGTCCGAGATAGACAAAGACATTGCCTGGCTTAATGATAAGGCGCTAAAAGCCAGTACTGCCACGCCGGAGGAGATAAAAGAACAAGCGAGAACAATCAGGCAGTATTGGAAAAAGCACCGGATCTGGATGAAAAAAATTACCGGCCAGATTTGGGCGGCTCGGGTAAATTTTACGATTAAGAAGGCGGAAGACTTCGCGGCAAAATTAAGCGCGAAAGCCCAAGAATTGAAAGCGGCCGGCAAAGAAACGGCCCAGCTTGAAGCGTGGCTTTTGGAATTCAGCGGGAAAATCTCCCTGGCAAAAGAAAAATACGAGGCGGCAAAAGCAAAATTCGCCGAGATAAAAGCCGAGCCAGGGCCGGATTTTGAAAATGAACTAAGGGCGGCCGATGAATTGTTCAAAGCCGGCCACAATTTTATCAAAGAGGCCAACCGGTATATCAAAAAAGCGCATGCCAAGCTGCGCCAGATTGTAAATGAGATGAAAAAAGCGGGAAAGGCAGAGGAAGCGCCGGCGGAATAATGATTTTGCGAAAAAGCCCCGCCATGGCGGGGCTTTTTGTTTTTACTTCGGGCTCTTTTTTAAAGAAATTTTAAAAAGAATATTTTTTTCCAGGATAATCGGGGTGATTTGGGCGCTTTGATAGCATTTGCACATAATTTTTATAATCTTGCCCGCTTTGTCGCTCGGAATATCTTTAAGAGATATCAGCGCTTCCGCGATTTTTCCGTTGTCTGAAACGCGCGCCATAATGCCGGGATAAGCCCAATTTTTAAGGATGATTTTCTCAATTTCACAAAAGTCGCGGGCACAGCCGAAAATTTCTTGCCAGGCGGTTAAATCTTCTTGCTTCTCCCTGGCGGGACCGGCTTTTTTAGCGGGCGCTTTCAGGCAAGAAATAATTTCCGCAGGAGATTCCTTGCCTTCATCAAAAGATTTTTTAATCTTTGAGATTATTTCTTCGGCGAAAAGATTTAAAAAAAGATTATGCCAAAGGTCGTGTTTTGGAATTTGCGCTTTTCTGGTTAGTGGATGGAGAAGCGGCTTAAAAACGCCCAGATCTCCGTTTTTTGCCCTGCTTGTCGGATAGGGATGATGGAAATTATAATGTTTTTTTATCTTTTTACGAGCCGACTTCAATTATCATCCTCCTTCCGTCATTTTAAATTTTTTTTTGAAAGGACCGGTTTTTATTTCCTCTTTATTTATTCTTAATATAGAATCATGAAAATTGCAATTGGACTTGAAATATTTCAAAACATCATTAGTATTAAGAAATGGTTAAAAATTATCATGCTCTATCCTAAAAAAGTAAAATTCAGAAAGTGGCAGAGAATGAGGACAAACCGCAAAAAGCCGGGAGTGGCAACTCGCGGCGCGACCTTGGCTTTCGGTTCTTTCGGATTAAAGGCAGAGCAAGAAAAATGGATTACCAGCCAGCAGATTGAGTCCTGCCGCAAGGTTTTAAGCCGCTATGTGCAAAAAAGCGGGAGAGTTTGGATTAGGATATTTCCGGATAAGCCCGTAACCCAGAGGCCGCCGGAAGTGACAATGGGCGGCGGAAAAGGCGACCCCAGCGGTTTTGTTGTTCCGGTAAAGCCCGGCAGAATTCTTTTTGAGATAGACGGAATTTCCGGAGTCTTGGCGGCCGAAGCGATGAAAAAAGCCGGCGCAAAACTTCCGATTAAAACCAGGATAGTGAGCAGGGAATAACATGAAAATCAAAAATTTAAGAGAAAAAACAGAAATTGAACTTAAGGCGCTTTTGGAGGAAAAACGCGAAGCGTTGCGGAAATTCCGTTTTGATGCCGCCAGCGGGAAAAACAAAAACACGAAAGAAGGACGGGAAATCAAAAAAGACATCGCAAAAATCCATACATTAATACATTAAAATAATTTATTCTTAATAAATTTAGCAATTCTAAGCATGAGGAAATTAAAAGGCATAGTGATTTCGGATAAAATGGCGAAAACGGTAGTTGTTAAAGTGGAACGCTACAAAAAGCACCCGCTTTATAAAAAATACGTCAAAAAAAGCAAAAACTACAAAGCTCACGATGAAAAGAATGAATATAAAATCGGAGACAAGGTGATTATTGAAGAATCCAGGCCTCTTTCCAGGGATAAGCATTTTGTCGTTGCGGGAAAAGTATGATTCAAACAAGAACAATGTTAAATGTCGCCGACAATAGCGGAGCAAAACTGATCCAGGTTATTAAGGTTTTAGGAGGAAGCAGAAGAAGGTA
>Ga0209210_1003060_pt1 | contig 11629 bp, 14 predicted proteins | sample RifGroA1_FD_183991 | JGI IMG/M metagenome (GOLD analysis project Ga0209210, IMG submission 183991) | Contaminated groundwater microbial communities from Rifle, Colorado, USA - Rifle Groundwater A1 (SPAdes) (version 2) | ecosystem: Environmental > Aquatic > Deep subsurface > Groundwater >...
ACCTTCCCCATTGTGTTATGTATCGGGAACATGATCCGCCCCCGGAAGCGGTCTATCTGCAATCCCCGCTCGCTTTTGAACGTGAGCCCAGCGCGGACAATATCTTCGGGATAAAATCCTTTATTAATAAGATGGACGTAAAGCGAATCCGGCGCGTTCGGAGACCACCCCAGCTCGAACTCTTCCATTGTCTCTTTCAATATCCCGCGCCCCGCAAGATATTTTTTTGCCTCATCGCTTTTTTGAAGCTCTTCCGCAAAATATCGCGCTGCGGCCTGATTTATATCGTACAAAAGGCCGGAAATTTTATAATCCGCAGAATTGAGCCGCTGGAGTTCCACGCCGGTCCTCTCGGCAAGCACGCGGAGCGCTTCGCCGAACTCCAGATTTTCGTAGCGCATAAGGAACGTAAACGCATCACCCCCCAGAGAACAGCCAAAACAATGCCATGTCTGCCGCTCGGGCGAGATCATGAATGAAGGGGTTTTTTCGTTATGGAACGGGCAGAGCGCTTTGAAATTTTTCCCCGCCGGCCGGAGCTCGAGGTACCCCTTCAGAAACTCGGCGATATCGAGTTTTTCCTTGATCAATTCCACGGGAGAGCCAGCCATGATGTAAAGATTCTACGCCAAAAACACCGCGCAGGCAAAAATTGACCACGTTAGAAACATGATTTCTGGCGGGATTGACGGGACAGAGAAAAAGAGATATCAAAGAAGAAGCATTCGGTGGCATCTTCTCTATAAGGGAGGCTCCAGTGTTCCTAAATCTTGCCGCAATATCCCCGCCCGAAGAACTGCTCGAAAGCTTCAAGGCATGGATCACCATTCAGGCAAACAACTGCTCGCAGAACAAGTTCCGTCTTCCTGTCGCCAACGTTCCGCATGCATTACTCACGGTAGTTGACGTGAACCAAGCGCCACGATTCTCGAGGTACTATCTTGGAATCGTCATCCGCGGCCTCGCGAACACACCAGAGCTATCAACAAGGCTTTACTTCGTAGGCCAGCTATACGAGAACACTATACCCAAAGCTGTCTTGTGTGGTAAACCATGTCGGTACGTTCGCGGGTTCTGGAGCTTCAGGCACAACAACGGCCTCGTCCAGCTCTCGAACGACTCGAGCGTGCCGAACGCCAAGACCTTCGGATAGAGTGCGCGCTCCGCACATTTCCCACGTCATCCACTCTCACACCCCGCATCACCACGCGGGGCTTTTTCTTGTAAGAGAAATTATCCCGGGAAAATCGAGCTGATACCCCAGATGGCAAACACGCCGAGCGCAATGCCGAGAAGGTGCAGGAGTTCGCTTCCCTCATGCTCGTGCTTCAGTTCGGGAAGCAAGTCGGAAATCGCGATATAGAGAAACGTTCCGACGATGAACGCGAGAAAATATCCAAGGTACGGCAAAAGAATGGGCAAGAAAAAATATCCGATGAGCGCCCCCAAAATAGCGATGGCTCCGGAAAGAAAATTGTAAAGAAACACTTTCGCCTTGGGATATCCCGCGTGTATCATCACTCCAAAGTCCCCTATCTCCTGCGGGATCTCGTGGAAAAAAACCGCTATCGTCGTGGCGATCCCAAGCCCCGTGCTCACGCTAAAACTCAGCGCGATCGTAATGCCGTCAATAAAATTATGAAGCGAATCGGCAATAAGGATGGACTGGACAAATACGGGAGAGCCGTCTGCGCGTTCGTCGTGGGCATGATACCGGTGAAATATCTTTTCGAAGAGAAAGAGAAAGAAAATTCCAAAAATAACAAAAGGCGCAACTGCCGTATAGGGAAGCTCATGAAACGCCTCCGGCAAAAGTTCCAAAAATGCGGCGCCGAGAAGCCCTCCGACGGCGAAACTTACTAACGATAAAGAAAATTTTTTCGCTAACGCCTCTTTCCATAAAAGCACCGCTCCGCCTATAAGAGAAAGAATACTCCCCAGAATGGTCGCAATAAGAATATTAAAAAGCATCTCATGAATATTATAGGGGAAACTGCCAATTTGGTCGAGAAATAGAAAGGCCCGATCCGTAGTTCCAGGATCGGGCCCTTGTCGTTTTGTGCCGCTCACTTCTTGATCGCATCGGTTCGCCGCTCGGCTTCCTCTTTTGCGAGAAACGCGGTTACGAAGTTCAGGAACCAGTTGAAGTCCTGATACGTAACCGGCCCGGAAAAATCGAGTGCCGCCAAGAACTCCCTGTCCTTGCTATCGAGGATTTTTGGCGCACGCTCCGAGCCCACGATCGCATTCGAAAGATACGCGCTGATCATCATGGGCGCGGGATTCAAGAGCGCCCCAACCGGTTCGCGCTCTACTTCTTCGCGGGGCTTGACGAACAAGGCGTCCCCCGCGGAAAGCTCACGAAGCAATCCGAGGAGAAGGCGCGCGAGTTCCGGGTCGAACCCTCCGGGAGAGTTCTCGAGCTTAAGAAGCGCTTCCCTCTGGCGATCAATGATACTGCTCACGGTATTCACGGCTAGCTCCTTCAGCGAATAAGCGGGTAAATTTACCCCGTTACCACGGCTTTATAACCGTTGTAATGGGGTGAAGCGGACCCTAGTCGGATATTACTGCGAAGACCTTATCACAAAAAACACACGCTCGCAAAGCGGAGATAAATTTGTCAGCAAGCAGATAGGATTGGTGCGGCGGGGCCTCAAATTAGGTGGTGGGTGGGGTTTTGATTTTTCAAATACTCCTTGATTCGCTCGCGATCTTCGTTCTCTTTTTCACCTTTGAAGTATATCTCAATAAATTCAACTTTCGAAGCGGCAACGTGGTATGCGTAAATTACACGGATACCACTCATCACACCTCGCCCCTTGAGGGACCTACAGGCGAACTTCTTAATTTTGCACACTAATATCGTTTCGTTGCAAAAGTCAGGAATAGGGAAAACGCTCCGATTGTTTATATTTTTGAGATGATAAAGCTCTATCGCGTTGCGTTTCGCGGTTTCTAAATCTTCCTCAAGCGTTTGAAATTTCCTGAGGAGTCGTTTGAGGTCTTTTTGAAAGACGTCAGTCGCGTCATATTCAATCTTCCTCGGTGTTGCCATAGTCGCGTACTGATGTTTCGGGCGTGCGGTAGAAAACCGATTCATAGTCAAGCGGTTTACTGTTCTCTGCGCTTACCCACGGCACATCTTTATGTGATAAATCAGAAAGCTGGCTCGCCGTCATGTCGGAAAGCCTTTGCAATTCCCAGTCAATATGTTCCTGCTCTTTTCCGTTCAGGATGCTTAAATCCGGCTCAACTTCGGGGTTCACCAAATACTTCGTCTGGGGGTACTGATAAAATTTGCTCTTTATTATCTCCACTTCGCCATTTTTCACCATATCGCCGATGAGATTTTCAAACAAAAGCGGCGTTGGTCCCCTATGGTTTTTGAGATATACCAAACCCATTAGTTGATCTTCATACTTTTCGTAGTAATCAAAATCAATAAAGTAAAGTAATTTATACAACACCGTCATGCCGACATTCGGCTTGCCGCCCACTTTCTTCAAAATATAAAGTAAAACCTGCCGGAACTTATCGGCTTTCTCTTGCGGGACGCTGATGCGAATTTCGTCCTCGGCTTCTTGTTTTTGTTTCTTTTTACCCTCAATCTTTACAACTGTTTTCGTATCTTCTTTCCCCTCTAAAAAATTTTCAAATGGAATATCAAAAGCCTTTGCCAATTTCTTGGCTTCGGTAATAGTTAAATCTCGTTCACCCTGCTCAATCTGCATATAAGTTGGGCGGGAGATTTTGAGCGCGGACGCCAAATACTCCTGCGTCAGATTGCGCTTTTTGCGTTGTTCTTGAATAAATTTAGCAAGCATGATTAAGCTTGATTTGATGGCGGATCGAATTTCTTGATCTCTTTACGCTCTAAGCGTTCGGCTGCTTCCTTGCTTGAAGTGGTGCGGTACTGAAATTGTGTGCCGCCTTCGAATTCACCCTTATGTTCGGCAATACGATCGTCCAAGCGTCCACCTTTCGCTTTACCGACGTAAAGGACATCTCCATCTGCATTTTTAATGCGATACACGCCCGGTTTATCACCAGGAACGTTCTCAAGGTTTGGATTGGAAATCCGCATCGTTTTACTGAATTTCTGCATGACCATAGTGGTTGTAAAAATTATAGTTAATACGACTATATCGTTAATATAGGCGGTGCAGGATTTCTTGTCAAGAGCAATGTAAAGAAGTTATACACAGCCCCAAAACAGCTTCCCCGCTTCGCCTACTATAGTTTTTCAACAATCCTAATCTCCTCCGGTGTGAGGCCGTAGAGTTTATAAATGAGAACGTCGAGCTCGGCGTCAATCTTGTCAAATTCACGGCGCTTTTCTTCAACTTCTTCTTTGCAGAGAATCGGATCGAGTTTAATAATTTCTGACATTCGTTTTTTTAAATTATCAACATATCGAATAATCATTTTCTGAATATCTGTCGAGGCAATAGGGACGGGAACTTGAAGAAGTGGCCCTTTATCTATCTGAAGAAGGTCGCCCAAGCGCTTACCCTCATGCAGAAACCAAAAATACAATACTCGCGAATTAAGTATAGCTGTCAAATACTTGAGATTAATGCGATCTGTCTTTATAAAATTCAAAGCACGTGATCCATAATATTCATCCTCGGTGTAATAAAAACTTGGCCGCTGCACTCGTATCCCACAAACTATCTTTGGTCCTTTCTTGAAAAACTTCTCATCGCGCGGCCAATGAAGCTGGAACCAGTTAATTCTTTCCGATTTAACTTCTCGCCGATTCTCTAAGTCATCCTTATATTTTTCTAACTGTGACTGAATTCGAGGCAACGCAGAAATCGAACTTTGTTTTTTATCTAGATAAGCGATGAGCCCTCTTTGATTTCCCATGGCATAACGACTAGTTGACGTAAAATATTTCTTCAAAACATCTTTTTCGTTGTCGTTAAAATCGCTTCCATCAAAAGTGAACGCTTTATCTGGATCTCCTACAATCCCCTGTGCGACTTCATCTTCACCAAGTTGAAACTCTGCTTTGTGGCGTATCTTTTCAAGGGGTCCTTGTTTTTCAACAGATGAAAATGTAATTGATTTTCCTATATATTCTTCTGCACTAAAATTAGTGATGAATGATTCAATATCCGACGATTTCGAATTTTCGCTCATTAAAAACTCTGCGACGGCAGATTCTAAAATTTCACTGTTCAAAACTCGCGCATATTTAATGGGGTATATTTTTCTCGGTTTCCCCTTACGAAACACGAAAATCATTGTCTGGATACCGGCATCCTTAAATACCTTAAAGTCGCCAAAGTCGATAAGAAAAATAATCTCTCCTTCTTTTAAGATTTTGTCCCTGAACACACTCGCGCCTGCGTTTGTAAGCCAGTTATTTGGCGCGATGAAGCTAAAATAGCCACCTTCTTTCAAGTGATCAATCGCTTGGCAGGCGAAAAGTGTCCAGATGTCCATTTTGCCTTGATAGTATGGGCTTTCGTGTAGGCCATCAAAAGCGGACTTATCAACGTATTCCTTGATATATGGCGGATTGCCGATAATTGCATCAAATCCACCTTCTTGAAACACCTCCATAAATCGCTCTTGCCAATTGAATGATTTCTTATCTTTCCATCTCGCTCCGAACTTTTTTTTCAATTCCGTTTCAGTGCCGGAAATCAAGGAATTGCCGCACTCAATGTTGTGGGTAAGATTTGGCAACCGCTCGCGCTGATACACCATTCTTAATAGAAGATTAAGTTGGGCAATCTCGACAGCTTCGTCATCTAAATCAACACCGTAAACGGACTGCGGGATGACGGTAAGACGAGTTCCCGGATTATCCCAGTTTTGCTTGCGCAATGACTGGTTGATTGTCTCGAATGTTCGTGTCAAGAATGATCCTGAGCCACAGGCGGGGTCTAAAATTTTTATCTTCGTGATTTCATGCGCGAGCTTCTTTTTTGTAAGTTCTCCGACAGTATTCCGCACGATAAAATCTACAATATAGCGCGGCGTATAATATATACCCTGCTGTTTACGCTTACTGTTCTTTATGTCGCTTTGTTGAATTTGCCCCAAGTATTGCTCATAGATACTCCCTAAAACATCGGCGTTGATCTCCGCAAAATTGTAGCGTATGCCCTTCGTATTTTTATAAAGCTCACTAACAACGGTTTTTAAAAAACTGTTTTCATACTCCAATTCGTCGCACAATTGTTTTTCAAATAACCTGCTATCGTACCACTTGTCATAATTTTTAAATAAATCTTTAAGTTCTTTTTCTAAATCATATTTACCCTCCTTATTTTCTTCATAGTTTCGCAACAATTCTCGCAAATGCTCATTTTCGATACCACGATCTTCTGTAGTACGCATAAAAATAAGGCGGTCCAAGAGAGCCTGCACGGCTTTCGCGAGTTGTTTACTGTCAATCTTTTTATCACTATTCCATGACTTCAAATTCCCAAAAAGGACGTTGCGCCAACGGAGAAGATCTTTCGCAAGTTGCGTATCAACGTTTTCGCGCTTCGGCTTTCTAAACTCCTGCTCTGCCCATCTATCTAATTCTCCATTTTCAATCGCTTCGCGAGATAACAACCAAAGTTTTTTATCCGTCAGGTAATCGGCATATCTTATCTCAAAAACCAAACTTCGTTCGGGGTTTACTTCGTCCCATTCCGCGTTAAAAACTTTTAATGTCTCAAAATTGGTAAGAATAGCCCACGAAACGCTTTTATGCCACGCATAAGATATCGCTTGCTCAGCGAAATCTTCCCGCCTGAGGTCTATGCTTGGCTTCTTGGCCTCGAGAAAGAATTTAGCAACTCCATTTAGTCGAAATGTATAATCAGCTCGTTTGCCGCCTATATTTTCTTCAGATGAAACTTCGTCTGAGTATACATCCCAGTCTAGAATCTTAAAAAGCGGTAAAATAAAATTCTTACAATTTTGGGCTTCGTTTAAGTTCTTTCGTTGTTGAGGCGTAAGTCTCTCCCATTTATCAATCAGTACCTGGATACGAGTATTGATTTCTAATTCATTCATTTATTCTTCCAATCCTCAATAATAAGCCGTTTGCCAACCTTTTTAACTGTTACCTTCTGACGCTCGCGCCAACCGAGGGCGCGGATTACCTCTATCGGAATAGTAAGCCCCAAACTATGTCCACCTAAGCGCGTTAGCTTTCGTATGTGCCGTTCGTTGGATTTTGTTCTCGCCATAAAATTACGTATGGATTTACGTAAATCTTATCGCGTGCGCATCAAAAAATCAATGACAGAATCGCCCTAGGAAGTCCCTCACCTTTTCTGGAGCGAGATACCGGAATCGGACCGGCGCTTTCACCTTGGGAAGGTGACGTACTACCACTATACTAATCTCGCATAAAAATTTTAAAAGGTGAGGGATACTGCCACCCTGCCCCGTAGTGAAGCTTCGCTTCTACTACTGGGGTGTATGCCGACGTTTCAGTCGGCACCCCGACTTTCTTATTTTATTTTTTAAAATAGTACGTCGGGGCTAATCCCCCATCCGGCACACTAATCTCTAATGGCTAACACCTAATCACTAATCAAAGGTACAAACCGAAACCCTTCGTACTCTTTTTTGACGAACACGTCGTCGGCTTTTTTGTCGAGGACGACGATACGGCTCCCGACCGGTGCGACGATCCGCCCCCCCACCGCAAGCTGGCGTTTCCACGCGAGGGGCACCTCCCGCTCGGCGCTCGCCGCCGCGATAATCTTATTAAACCCGTAGACCGGAAGCAAATCCGGCGGGACACCTTCCGTGGCATCGCCCGTAATAATGTTAACCCATCCTTTTTCCCGAAACCCGTATTTGTCGATGTTCCGCTCCGCCATCGCCGTGAGCTCGGGGGTTCTTTCTATCCCTATCACTATGGGTTCCTTCGTTTCGTCTCTTTCCGCGTCCCGAAACGCAATGTACGCAAGAAGCGCCGCTTGCCAGCCGGAACCCACTCCGATATCCAACATTCTTTCTCCCGGCTTCGGCTCAAGCAATTCAAGCATGAATGCGACGGTCAGAGGCTGGGAAATTGTCTGGCCATGCCCGATAGGAAGCGGCTTGTTCTCGTACGCAGAATCGGCGAGATCCGGCGGCACAAAGTCCAAGCGGTCAATGGCGCGGAGCGCTTCAAGTACGAGCGGCGTTTTTAAATACCCGTCCGCCTTGAGGTCTTGAATAAGGGACTCTTTGGTCGGCTTTTTACTCATGGATTTTTACTTTCCCGTCTTCCCAATGGAATGTCTTCGAAAAGATCCTCACCGTGCTTTTTTTCTTTGCTTCGAGAAGCCACGTTTCGAGCGTTTCCCCGCGCATAAAGAGCCGCCCGCTCAACAGGTCCTGCTCCGCCTGCGGAACCAGTATCTCCTGCTTGATATCGGAAAATGCCAGCCCATAAAGAGCAAGGGATTTCGCCTGGAGCTCCGCATCGCCGTCGAACTTATCCACCTTATTCGCCAAAAGCCGGTCAAAGTCGTCCCCCAGCTCATCCTTGACTGCCGCGCGCACCAAGATCGTCTCTATCAAGCGATCCAAAACCGCCGCCTGAACGTCAGTGGACTTCGGCATCGCTTGCTCGTTCCCCGATTCCGGCTGATAGAGCTTAACCGTATTCCAATATGAGAGAGAAATTGCCCGATAGTCCTTCCGGAACTGCCTGCTCATGATGAACGTCCGATCCACCATGCCGATGGGATAATATCCTCCCGAAACTACGGCGAAAAGTAAAATTCCCGCGGCAACGATCGAGAGAAAAACAATAAATATGTGGCGATTGGTGAACATTATTCGCGTATTCCGGTTGAGGACGGCGAGGAAGTCGCCGCTTGAGGAACAATAATGATCATGGTCTCTTTCGGGTCGCGAAAGTTAAACCGGGCCCGAAGTTCTTTTTCCAGGTTCGCTGGATTCACAAAATACCGGAGGTCGGCTTGAAGTTTCTCCCCGTCCGCCTTCGCCTTCGTAAGTTCCGCCTTTATCTCGCCAAACTCCCTTGTAAGCTCCCTCTGCCGGCCGAGAGAGGAGTACACCTGCGCCCCGAGGAGCACGATAAGCCCGGAGAAAATAATAAGGCCGAGAAGCCGCATATACGGTAAGGGTAACGCGACCGCGCGGGAAAATCAAAAAAATTACTTCTTCAATATCTCGCGGAATACTTCGACCGGCAAATTAACCCGTCCCGTCTCCTTAAGCCGTTCCTTGCCGCGCTTCTGTTTTTTCCAAAGTTTCATTTTCCGGCTTCGGTCTCCGCCATAAAGGTAACCGGTAACGTCCTTCCGGAGCGCGGGGATCGTCTCGCGGGCAATGATCCGCCCGCGCGCTCGCGCCTGTATCGCCTGCGCGAACTGCATCCGAGGAAGGAGTTTCTTGAGCTTTTCCACGCTTGTGCGGGCTTCTCGTTCCAGGTCTTTCTCCGGAACGATGCGGGTGAGCGCTTCGACCACGTCGGCCGCCACGATGATCTCAAGTTTTTCGACTTCCGCGGGCGCCTCTCCCGCAAGTTCATAACTGAATGACGCAAATCCCGCAGTGAGCGACTTTAGCTGGTCGTCAAAATCCCGGAGAAGTTCCGCGAGCGGCATCTCTCCGACGAGCAAAAAGTTCTCTCCCAAATTTTTTATCTCGGCGACAGTCAAGCTATAAAGCGTCTTCAATCCCACGATCGAGCTTACATACCGTTCGGGCGAAAGGATCTCGAGCCGGATCATGGGCTGGAACACGCGGTCGGGGCTTGCCGGAAAATCCTTCGCCTGCTTTATTACATATTCTTTGTCCTGTTCGCGGATCCGATACGCGACCGAGGGGAAGCTTGTCAAAAAATCGAGGTCAAATTCATCCCTAAGGCGGCTCGCGGTGATCTCAAAATGAAGCTGGCCCAAAAAACCCACCTTGAGGCCGCGGCCCAGCGCCTCGTTCGCCTCCGGCTCGAAGTAGAGCGCGGGGTCGTTCAATTTGAGTTTTTCAAGGGATGATTTCAAGTCGTCAAACTCGGTGGCGCCGTCCGGATAAAACGATATAAAGACCACGGGCGCCGGCTCGCGGTATCCCTGGAGAGGCTCCGTGTCGCGCCCTTGTGCGACGGTGTCTCCAATTCTTACAAGATCCGTTTCCTTAAGCCCCGTCGCTATGTATCCTATTTCTCCCGAGGACAATGAATCCACGGCTTTCAAGTGCGGGAGGAACGCACCGACTTCTTTTATCTTGAACCTGGCTCCACTCGCAAGAAGAAAAATTTCTTCGCCCGGCACTATTCTTCCTCCGAACAAACGAACGAACGCCAAAATTCCCTTGTGCTCGTCATAGAGCGAATCGAAGATCAACGCCTTGGTTTCCGTCCCTTCGCCTGCGGGCGGCGGAACTTTTTCTATCACGGCGCGCAAAAGATCGGGGACCCCTTCGCCGGTCTTCCCGGAGATCCGGAATATCTCGCCTGGGGAAACGCCCAAGAGTTCGGCGAGCGATTTTATCACCTTCTCGACCTGGGGAACGCCGAGATCGATCTTATTCACCGCTCCGATGATCTTGAGTCCCGCCTTCTCCGCCAAATGCAGATTCGAGAGCGTCTGCGCCTGGATCCCTTTGGTCACATCCACCAAAAGAATCGCTCCCTCGACGGCATGAAGCGCACGCGAAACTTCATATGCAAAATCCGAGTGGCCCGGTGTATCTATTAAGTTCAAAACAAATTCTTGTTTTGAAAAACCCAAGCTCCAAGCATCAAGTTCCAAATTTTTTGGGTTTTCGTTTTGGTTATTGGAATTTATGGCCTTGTTTGATATTTGTGATTTGGTACTTGAAATTTCCGGATGGTACACCATCCGGACGGGCGCCATTTTGATCGTAATCCCCCGCTCTCGTTCGAGTTCCAGCTGATCCAGATACTGCGGCCGCATCCGCCGCGCCTCGACGGTGCCCGTCACCTCCAAAAGCCGGTCCGCGAGCGTGGACTTGCCGTGATCGATATGGGCAATAATCACAAAATTCCGAATGTTCTCCGTCGTTTTTTCTCTCATGAGCACGCCTAACTATACCCAAATATCGCGCTATTAGCTAACAATTTTTTTATTACTCTCTACTTACTACTACATATCCCGACGCCGCAAGGTCGGGACTCCGACTGAAACGTCAGAGCTTTCTACTTACTATTTATAGGTACTGCTTGTTCGGCGCGCGATGTCATAAATAAAAAGAACTTTCTCTTTCGGAAAAAGTTCGAAGATAATGCGATAATTCCCCACGCGCAGGCGCCACGCATTCCCCTTGCCCGCGAGTTTCACGACATCACCGCCGAACGGATTGGATCCTAACACATCAATCGCGCTCGCAACCCTGCTTCTCTCCGTGAGTGGCAAACGGCGTAACTGCTTCTCTGCGGACTTAGCGAGAACGACGCGCCAACTCATTCTTTATTGCCTTCCAATCCGCATATTTCCCGGCGCGCATTTCTTTCCTGCCGCGGGAAATCGTGCGCTCTTCGCTCCCCGATGGCCGCGCGACACGGACTATTTTTCTAATCTTGAGAAACTCCTCATACTCGCTCCGGGGAATAGCGACAAGAAATTCGCCTCCTTTTGATTTTTTGGGAATTGTTATGGTGGTCATAAAACAACAATAACATGAGAAA
>Ga0209210_1003065_pt1 | contig 11620 bp, 15 predicted proteins | sample RifGroA1_FD_183991 | JGI IMG/M metagenome (GOLD analysis project Ga0209210, IMG submission 183991) | Contaminated groundwater microbial communities from Rifle, Colorado, USA - Rifle Groundwater A1 (SPAdes) (version 2) | ecosystem: Environmental > Aquatic > Deep subsurface > Groundwater >...
CAGAGCAATTCCTGTATTTTCTCTCTTTCCTCAACCGACAAATGTTTGTATTTCATACACTCCTATTTTACTAGAAGTGTTGCACTTACTTGTTGAACTTAATGTATTCTTAAAATAGTTCAAATGCATTTCGTCCCGACTGCTGTCGCGGGCGAGCCTGTCTGCGCAGGCAGGGAAAGCCCCCCACGAAACAATCTTGTAAATATTGATCTGTCGTCTCTTGGTTTACCCGCTCTCTTTATTCATCGGTGAAACCGCGTGAATACTTGTCTATAGCAACACCATAATCATTCGCTGATGTGTCTGCGTAGAGTTCGACTGTAATACTATCGGTTTCGTAAGTACGAAACCAACCATCGGCAAGCGGTTTCTCCACGAGCACATCCAGCGTGCGACTCTGTTTATCTCGTATCACGATAAAATCACCGGAGACGTAGTTGTTGTCGAGAATCTCTTGTGGTGTAAATTGTTTCTTTTCCTGAACAAGTCCGCATTGCTTTGGGGTCATGAGTTGTCCGACAGAAACCTCCCCTGGCTTTTGCTCTACTGGTTGTTTATTTTGAGAAGTTGGCTCGCACGGACCATAATCAACTGTCTGAAAAATAGTCGGCGTCTTAATTTCTCCTTTTACTTCCAATCTTGCAAAGTGAAGATGTAAAAAAGTAGCTCCGGCATGGGTAACTGTCTGAGACCACACAAGAGATTTTATGCCACTGCCATTTGGATACGGATGAGGCGATTGAACATCTACATCCTCCACAGCCCCGATCTTTAACGATTTTTCTTCAAATGTTTGACCACGAAATTCACACCAAACACGATTCGTATGCCACACTCTGCCCTTGGCTTCTTTACACTCTTCAAAACTTGTTGGACTTTGCGTCCAATATCTCAACGGAGGAATAAAATAATAAACTATGGCACCAACTACCACGACAAGTACCAAAATTATAATACTAAAAATTAATTTCTTATATTGCATATGATTAAAAAATTTTCTTCTCCCACTTCGACTTCGCTCAGGACTACGGACGGGCAGGCGAGCCGATGTGATAATGCGCAGGGCAGGATTCGAACCTGCGTAGCCCGAAGGCGCCTGATTTACAGTCAGGTGCAATTGACCGCTCTGCCACCTGCGCGTATTTAAAAACAAAAGAACCAGAGCCAACGCGCGGAATCGAACCGCGGACCTACTCCTTACCATGGAGTTGCTCTACCAGCTGAGCTACGTTGGCGTTATTTTTGGGATTTTTTAATTTTTAAAGTTTTTTTAGCGGGTTGAATATCAAAAAATTTTTCTATTTGTTTGTCTTTTTCGGTTGCAAATTCAATTTTGACTTCCGATACCGGTTTTGGAGTGATTTCTTCTTTTTTATCTTCTTGACGTTGTTTATTGTTTGAAAAATCTTGCCAAAAATCCGAACTGTTAGGCGTTTTATTCTTTTCCGCAATTTTCCCGATTAATTTCATTAAACGATTATCGGTTTTAAGAAGAAGGAGCCGTGTTTTATGAAGCAATTTTTGGGTTAAAGAAAGGGACTGGCTTTTAACGCTGTCAAGCGGCAATTGATTAATCCAATAAGTAAAACGCGCTTTCAAACTAAAATTGAAATCACCATTGTTTTCATTGTCGCCATTAAATTCCGACAAATGATTGGAAACAATATATACTATCCCTCCTATGGCCGTTATTAATAGCGAAACCGGGATAAGATTAAACATAATGTTCAGATTTCCGATCTATAAAAATCGCTAATTTTAATATTCTCCCCTATTTTGGCGATATAATTTTTTACTAAAGCATCAACGGTTAAATCTTGATCGCGAACATATGGTTGGGCCAATAGTTCTTCAATATTATGAGGATTCATGGCAGCAACATGCAAAGACAATTCATGCCCCAGTTCTTTAAATTGCTCGTTGCGGGCGACAAAATCCGTTTCGCACAGAAGCTTTAATAAAACTCCGATTTTTCCGTTGGAATGAATGTAAGAAAAAATCATACCTTGTCCGGTTTCTCTTTCGAATTTTTTTGCCGCCACTTCAATTCCCCGCTTTTTCAATACTTCCAGCGCTTCTTCAATTTTACCGCCGGCGCTTTCCAACGCCTTGCGTACCGCCTCAACTGAAATTCCGGTTATCTCGCGAATTTTTTTTATATCGTTAATATTTATCATAATCTTAATTATTTATCAGATGGTATTGTTTCCGATTTAACATTGATAAGAGCGTCTTTCACTGAATTTAAAATGAAACTAACTGAATTCAAAGCAGTATCATTGGCCGGAATCGGATAATTAAATAAAGCGGGATCAGAATTGGTATTAACTATTCCTGCAACCGGTATGGATTTTTTAATTGCTTCAACTGCGGCAATTTTATCATAGTTTCCCGAACTTACCCAAACAGCATCCGGTAATCTATTTAAGTTTAAAAGACCGCTTAAATATTTTTTTAATTTAATTATTTTTTCTTCAAGCTTTGAGACCTCGTATTTGGTATATTTTTCAAATTCTCCGGATTGTTTTTGATTTTCAAGATTTTTAAGATAATCTATCCGCCGACTGATTGTTGGGAAATTAGTTAATGTGCCGCCAAGCCAGCGTTCAACGACATAAGGCATATTAAGCTCTTCGGCAACGTTCTTAACAATATCCTTGGCGGCAAGACCCGTTCCAACAAATAAAATCATTCCACCCTTCTTTTTAACCGAGGTCAGAAAATTAATGGCCTCCACGAGCATCTCTTTTGATTTTTGGAGATCAATAATTTGGAAAACGTTTTTACCAGACCAAACATAAGGCTTCATTTTAGGATGACTATAATGCCTTAAGCTGCCCAAATGAACACCGCTTGAAGCCATGTTTTCTAAATCCGATTCTAAAATATTATTTTTTACTGAATTTTTATTAGTTATCATAGACCTCACAGATAATAACAAAATACGCATCAATTGACAAGTAAGTGCTAAAATTATAAACTTACCCACATGAAACAAGACATTCACCCCAAATATTATCCGAAATCTAAAATCAAATGCATTTGCGGCCATGCTTTTACCATTGGCTCAACAAAACCGGAAATTAACATTGAAATATGTTCAAACTGCCACCCATTTTATACGGGCAAAGATAAGATTATTGATACTGCCGGCCGTGTTGAACGTTTCAGAAAACGACTTGAGAAAACTGCCACTAAAAGAAAAAAATAAGGGCTATGGAAAAAATAATTTTGGAAATTAGAGCCGGCGCCGGCGGCGATGAAGCCGGTCTTTTTGCGTTTGAACTATGGCGTATGTACCGCCGTTTTTCAGAAGCGCGGGGTTTTAAAATTGAAATAATCGACTCTTCGGAAAGCCAGGCCGAAGGCATTAAAAACTTGACAGCCCAGATAACGGGACCAGAAGTTTACGATTTGTTAAAATATGAAGCCGGCGTCCATCGCGTTCAAAGAATTCCCCGGACAGAAAAAAGCGGCCGCATCCACACTTCTACCGTATCGGTCGCGGTGTTAAAAACTGTTTCAGAAGTAGAAGTAAAAATTGAGCCGAAAGATCTGCGTATAGATACTTTCCGCTCTTCCGGCGCCGGCGGCCAAAATGTAAATAAAGTGGAAACCGCCATAAGAATCACCCACTTGCCGACCGGTATCGTTGTGGCCTGCCAATCCCAAAGGTCTCAATCGCAAAATCGTGAAGTGGCAATGAATATTTTGCGTGCTAAATTAGCCGAAATGCAAAAAGAAAAAATCACCGGAGAAACTTCGGCCGAACGCCGCGCTCAAATCGGCATGGCCGAGAGAGCAGAAAAAATGAGAACTTATAATTTTCCTCAAGATAGAATTACCGATCATCGTATTGGAAAATCATGGCATAACATGGAAAAAATCTTGGACGGAAATATGAAACCGATGATCGAAGCGTTGATAAAAGAACAAAATAAGACAAAATAAAATTCTAGGTGGGGGCGAGCCGAATTTGCGAAGCAAATTTGGGGCTAAGTAATTTTATTTTGTCTTATTTTGTTCTTATTAAATTATTTACTTTGATTCAATATATCAATATCTTTTTGAATCCGCGACGCTTCGGCCATTACATTATTAGAATAAATTCGAGCGGTTAAAGAGCGATTCCAACGGCCTCCGGCAATATAAATTTTAGCTGCTTTGCTTTCTGCCGCGTATGTTTGTTTGTCAGCGCCGGACTCAGCCAGCATCAGCCCGGAAGCTGTAAATGCATCTTCAATATTCCAAGGCGATGGCGGCCGGTGGCCGGTTAATTTAGCAACGGCTTCTTCATATAAAATCCAAGTTGTAGGTATAAACTGCGCCGGTCCCATTGCCCCTCCCCAGCCGTAAGATGGTTTTTTTGATACGGGCGTAGAATCGGGATTTAGTCCTAAGGCGCTTGTAATAGCTGCAAAAGCATTAAAATCGCGAGGATGCATATCGGTTCGCCACGTTCCCTTGCCTACATTGCCTCCCCAATCAGATTCAATTTTTAAAATTGCCATAAGAAAAGCAGGGCGAACGCCGGTATATTGCGATGCTTTAAGGGCATGAGTGAGCGCCTCTTCAAAAGTCATTTTAAACCCCATAGCAAGATTATATGGCTGGTTTTTAATGACTTCTATATCGGCTCGAGTTTTGGCGATTAATTGCTGGTAAATTTTTTCCTGGCCCTTTGTTTGATCAAGCAGTTTTTGTTTATCTTTTTTTGCCGATTCAAGCGCGGTTTTTTGCTTGTTTTGAATGCGCTTTAGTTGTTCTTGTTCAGCTTTGTCGCTCTCCAAATCATCTTTTTCTTTTACAAGTTTTTCTTTAAGATCTTTTATTTTTAATAAGGTATCATGGATTTGATTCTGAATGTTGCTGATGGAATTAAGGTCATTGAAAAAATCGGAAAATCTCTTATTTTTAAGCAAGAATTCCAAAAGTGATCCTTGGTCGCTTCTTTGAACTTGCTTTAAATATCGGGCTAACAAAACATTTTGATTTCCTATTTCTTTTTCTTTTTGGAAAATATTTTTTTCTTTTTGATTGATAGCCGAGATTAATTGTTTTATAGATAAGTTAGTGGCATCAATTTCCGCCTGCGCTTGCTTTACCTGCAGTTCAAATATGGAAATCTGATTTGCTAAATTTTGAGCCTCTGTCTGTTTTTTGGCGATTTCCTGATTGTATTGTTCTATTAAGTTTTCAAGTTGTCTGATTTTAGCATCTCTATCATCGGTTTGAGAAAAAACAGGCATTACAAAAGTTAAAAAGGACAACAAAAAAACAAATGAATAAATCTTTTTAAACATATTTTATTTACATATAAACCGTGTTGCCTGCCTGTGGGCAAGTTTATTCAGTCGCTTCAATCTTTTTTTCTTGAATTCTTTCAGCGGTTTTTTCTTCTGTTTCAACTTTTACGTTTTCAATTTTTTCTTCTATTTGACCGCTAAGGGCTTCAATTTCGGCTTCAGACCGGGGCGGCACTACCGATGCCACTGAAGCGGAAATATTGTCCAATATCTCAACATTTTTAGGCATTTTAATATCTTTTATAAGGATATTGTCATCAAAAGTTTTGAGCGATGAAATGTCAATTTCAACTTCATGAGGCAAATCTGCAGGCAGGGCTCTAATTTCGAGCTCCTGCATAGCTTTAACCAAGATTCCTCCGAGGTCTGATGTTGCCGGAGCATTTCCAATAAAAACTAACGGTATTTTAGCTATGATTTTTTCATCCATTTTAACTTCATAAAAATCAACATGTTTTATTTCATCGGTTATAGGATCGCGATAGTTATCATGAATTAAAACGTTTTTCCAGCCAGAGGCTGGTCCGCCTTTGGCGGAAAATTTTGCGTCATCTATGAATAATTTAACCAAGGTAGTCTCTCCGGCATGTTTAAAAACTCTTTTAAACTCCTTAAGCTCTAAAACCAAAGGAATACTGTCTCCACTGCCGCCGTAAACCACAGCCGGAATTAACCCCTGATTTCTTAAGGTATTTACTTTTTTTCCAAAAATTTCCCTTTTTTTACTTTTTATTTCTAAAGTTGTCATTTTTGTTATCGCTGTTACTGTCAAAATGTAAAACATCACTAATTGTAATCATGGGCATATCCCTGAAACGGGAAAAATCGTCTTTATATAAATCGGTTAGAACGCCGATATTAGTGACAATGCCGGTGTTACTTTTAATTAACGTAACAAGCAAAGAACTTTCGCACTCACGGCAATCAACATGAAGCAGCAAAGTTGCTTCCCGGCTTTTTAGGGCTTTAATATTTTGAGGAGCAAAACTTGATTTACAAACCGGACAGGGGCCAATAAATTTTAAATCTTTTTTGTCAAACTCTAACATATTTACAATTTAAATCAATAAAATATTAACATAATATTTAATTTATATCAAGTTAGAATATTTGGCGGAATCCGACCCTCAAGCGCTTCAATAATATTAGTTGCCGCGAGTACTGACATTTTAGAACGAGTTTCTTCAGTGGCCGAAGCAATATGAGGAGTTAAAATTACGTTATCAATCGATAAAAGCTCCGGCGTTATTTTCGGCTCAAATTCAAAAACGTCTAAAGCAGCGCCTTTTATCGTTTTATCCGCCAATGCCATTGCCAGCGCCGCTTCGTCAATAATTGGCCCGCGGGAAGTGTTTATTAAATAAGACGTCGGTTTCATTAATTTTAATTTTTCGGCATTTATTAAGTGTTGGGTCGCTGGCAGAAGAGGCACATGAATTGATACAAAATCTGATTGTTTTAATAAGTCGTCTAAAGAAACGAAAACCGCCCCAAATTCTTTCTCAAATTCCTCATTGCGATTAACATCATAATACAAAACTTTCATTTCAAAACCTTTTACGCCGTGGTGGGCAACGCGGGAACCGATTCGTCCCAAGCCAACAATCCCTAAAGTTTTACGGGACAAATCATTGCCAAGCATAAGCATTGGCGCCCATCCTATATATTGTCCCGATCTTGTAAATTTATCCGCTTCTGATATCCTGTGGGCTATAGCAAGCATAAGAGCAAAAGTATGTTCAGCTACCGTGTCGGTTAAAACTCCTGGAGTGTTGGTTATCATAATCCCCCGCTTTTTTGCTTCTCGTGCGTCAATATTATCAAAACCCACTGCCATATTGGCAACAATTTTAAGCTGCGGCCCAAATGAGTCCATCACTTCACTATCAATTTTGTCCGTTAAAAGGCAAAATAAAGCATTATAATTCTGATCTTTAAGCGCAGTTATTAATTCTTCTTTGGTTAAAACTCTATCTTCCTGATTTACAGCAATTTCATACCCTTTATCTTTTAACATTTTAATTCCCGCCTCGGGAACAATTCTTGTTACAAAAATTTTCATGATTTTATATTTTATTTATACTTCCGAAAATTCTTAATTTTTTTTCTATGACTTTTTTCATTGCTTCAACTCCAGGCGTTAAAATTTTATAAGGCGTGGTTTCTTCCGGCATTTCGGCAATGGTTTTTTTAACCGCTTCCGTAAAGGCAACTCTGATTTCAGTATTGATGTGAATCATTGAAATGCCATTAACAATTGAATTTTTAAAATCGGTTTCGCTCATTCCCGAACCGCCATGTAAAACAAGATAAATATTATCGCCGACCGCTTTTTTTATATTGGCAATCCTTTGAAAATCCAATTTCGGCGCATTGGCGACAATGCCATGGATATTTCCCACCGCTGGCGCTAACATATCAACGCCGGTTTCTCTGACAAATTTCTCCGCTTCTTCCGGCTCGGTTAAATCTTCTGTTTTTATTTTTATAATTTCTTTTTGAATTTTTGACTCTCCCCTGACATATCCTAACTCGCCTTCCACAATTATATTTGGATTTTTTGATTTGGCATATTCAACGCTTTGTTTGGTTAACTTTATATTTTCTTCAAATGGTAAAGCGGAAAAATCCGCCAAAATTGCATCGTATCCGGCATCAACAGCCGCAACAACATCCTCAAAACTTTTGGTGTGATCGGCATTTAAAAAAATAGGAATGCCGAACTCTTCTCGAAATGCACTGACTAAATTTACTGCCTGCTTTAAACCAATATGTTTTCTTTCTCCTTCTGAAGTGCCAATAAAAATCGGCGTTTTTAATAGAGCAGCCGATTCAACGATGGCTCTTAACGCTTCGTTTTCCGAAAAATTAAAATGCCCAATCGCCCATTTTTCTTCAGTTGCCTTTTTAAAATAATCTTTTATTGTCATTTTATTCTATTACTCTCGGTTCATAATCTGTCGGAGCTTTTTTGAGATATTCTTCCAACTCCCCACGTGTCAGAAGACCTGCCCTAGCCCCAATTTGTTGGACTACCGACATTGGGTTAACCGGCGCCCACGTTATCGCTTCCCTCACTGTTTTTCCTAACGCCAAAGCAGCGGTAAAAGTTGAAGAAAACGCATCGCCGGCGCCGGTACGTTCCAATGGCGGCGCCGGATCAGGATATGGCGGCATAAATAGCATTTCCTTGCCGTCATAAGAGTAAGCGCCTTTAGGTCCATCGGTAATAACAACAATTTTCGGACCAAGCGTTGAAATCATTTTTAAAAGATTTTTTATATCATTTTCTTCTGAATTCAAAATTCTTTGCGATTCTTCTTTATTGCAGAAAAAAACATCGCTTTTTTTATAAATCCCTTTTAAGGCATCTTTACCGAATTTCATCTGAAAAGTTCCCGGCTGAAACGCTAATTTTATTTCCGGATGATCATTTAGGTATTTTTCAAATTCATAGTGAAATTCCAAAGAATTTTCTCCCAATGAAGAAAGATAAACCCACTTTGGTTTATTAAAGTCATAAAGCTTGCGATCATAATTTTCATGTTTTATTAAAATAGTGCGATCGTCTTCAAACCATAAGACATAATGATAATTTGTTTTGTGATTTTTACAGATGGCAATAAATTGCGTCCCAACACTTTCTTCTTGCAATGCTTCAATGCACTCAACGCCGTTTTTATCATCTCCTATATTTGTCATCAAAGCGCTTCTTAATCCCAAACGCGAGGCGGCTACCGCCGCGTTTGGCGCGTTACCTACCGCTGGTACGACAAAAATATCTTCATAAGGAATTTTATCTGCGAAACGCATGCAAATTTCACGGGCACCTTTATCAATATCAATATGGGCCGAAGGATCTTTTAATTTGATAAAAGCGTCAGTCGTGATATCGCCGATTCCTAAAAAATCATAATTATGTTCCATAAAATTTTAACTTTTTCTTTTTACAACTCTTAAAACCGCGGCCTTTATGTCTTTAACTCCCATCCCAAATGCTTCAATCAATTCATCTGGCTCGCCGGATTCGCCGAAGCGGTCATGAACACCAATAAATTCTTGCGGCGCCGGAAAGTGCTGACTAAGAATTTCGGCTACAGCCGAACCGAGACCGCCCGCGACTTGATGTTCCTCAACTGTAACAACTGCTTTAGTTTCTTTTACGGAATTTAATATTGTTGCAATGTCAAGCGGTTTTATCGTATGGCTGTTTATTACGGTCGCTTCAATACCTTCTTTTGATAATTCTTCAGCCGCTAAAAGCGCGTTATATAAAAGCGCGCCGCAGCCAATAATAGTTAAATCTTTTCCTTCTCGTAACACAATTGCTTTTCCGATTTCAAATGGTGTTTTTTCAGTGGTAAAAACCGGAGATTTTTCCCGCCCAAAACGAAGATAAACCGGACCATCACAATTAATAACCGAAGCTTTAGTTGCTTTATACGCCTCAATAGCGTCGCACGGAACTATCACTGTCATTCTTGGCTGAACCCGCATCAAGGCGATGTCTTCAAGGGCCTGATGAGTAGCGCCATCCGGCCCCACGGAAATTCCGGCATGGGCGCCGGCTATTTTGACCGGCAGGTTATTCAAGCTGATGGTAGTTCTTATTTGTTCATTATTGCGGCCGGGAGAAAAAACTGCGTAGGAAGAAATAAAAGGAATTTTTCCATAATTGGCAAGCCCAGCGGCTACGGTTGCCATATTTTGTTCGGCTACGCCAAGTTCAATATATCTTTCAGGGAATTTTTCTTTAAACCAATGGGAACGAGTTGATTCGGCAAGATCGGCACACAAAACAACAACGCGGTCGTCTTTTCCACCGAGTTCAACCAACCCCTTGCCATACCCATCGCGAGTCGGCACTTGTTCCGCTTTTAATAAATCTTCAATTAAATAAGCTTCTTTATTCATGTTCTGATTTTATTTTTCCTCCTAAAGTTCTTAATTCATTTAAAAATTTTGCGCCTTCTTCCGGCTTCGGCGGCTTGCCATGCCAGTTAAAATCAAATTCAATTTCGGGAATTCCTTTTCCCGGAATAGTATGGGCAATAATTACTGTTGGTTTTTCATAAATAGCTTTTGCCTCCTCAACCGCGTCAACAAATTCTTCAATATTATGGCCGTCAACTTCTAAAACGTGCCAGTTGAACGCTTCGTATTTCGCTTTTAACGGCTCAAGCGGCATAACGTTTTCGGTCATGCCGTTTATTTGAATATTATTGCGGTCAATAATACCGGTCAAATTATTTAATTTATTATTTCCGGCAAACATCGCCGATTCCCATAAATTTCCTGCCTGATGTTCGGCATCCGACATCGCGCAGTAAACGCGGAATTTTTTCCCGTCCATCCTGGCGCCGTAAGCAATACCCGCCGCCTGCCCCAGCCCCGAACCCAAAGGTCCCGAAGTTGTTTCAATGCCAGGCAATCTTTCTCTTTCCGGATGCCCCTGAAGCCGTGTGCCGTATTTTCTTAAGGTCTTTAATTCTTCAATCGGAAAATAACCGGCATGAGCCATCACCGCATAGCGAATGGGGCAAATATGGCCATTTGAAAGAATAAGGCGGTCGCGATCGGGCCAGTTGGGATTTTTAGGATCATGGTTTAAAATATGAAAATAAAGCGCGGTAAAAATATCGGCCATGCCCAAAGGCCCGGCCGTATGTCCGGATTTTGCTTCAACAAGTTCTTCAATCAAACTCTGCCTTATCTGATTGGCCTTTTCTTCCAATTCTTTTACTTTTTCATCGTGGATATAATGGGACATATTTATTTAATTATAACTCCTCAAACTCTTTATTGGAAATATTGATATCAACAATTATTCTTTTGATGATTTTTAAACCAATGCCTTTTCCATGAGGATTAGGAATGAAAATTTTCAGTTTACCATTCAGCATAAACTGGTGTTTTGTACCAGAAAAAGGACCGGAGAAACCGGCCCTCTTCAATTTTCTAATGAGTTCCCTGCGATTAACGGGTTTTAGCATACAACTTTTTAGAAAGTTCAAATCCGGGAATAAGTTTTCTTTCGCTGATGCTGATTAGAATATGTTCTTCTAAAGTTGAAGCTAATTCTTGGCGCGCCTCTTCAATTTTCTGGCCTTGAGCATAAACTCCCGGTAGTCCCTCGATCCAAGCAGCCCATTGTTTTACCGAATCGTCATATTCATATTTAGCGCGATTAAGCAATTTTTCTATATATTTAGATAAAGCTAGTTCCATAATATATTTACTAATATAACATTGAAATAAAAAACACGCAAATCATTTATTTCTTTTGAGCAACAACAAACATAAATCCTTGTTAT
>Ga0209210_1003067_pt1 | contig 11618 bp, 10 predicted proteins | sample RifGroA1_FD_183991 | JGI IMG/M metagenome (GOLD analysis project Ga0209210, IMG submission 183991) | Contaminated groundwater microbial communities from Rifle, Colorado, USA - Rifle Groundwater A1 (SPAdes) (version 2) | ecosystem: Environmental > Aquatic > Deep subsurface > Groundwater >...
TTAAATCGAGTAGTTTGTATGCTTCGGTTATCAATTTGTCGAGCCCGGTACCAAAGATAGGGTCAACCTCGAGATACGGTCCAGGAAAAGGTTCGACCTTAGAATCCAATTCCAAAGGTCGGACCTTGGGAGCCGCTTCGGAAAAATTCAAGACGTAGAGGGTCGGTTTCTTGATGCCCGCGGCTTCAAGTTCCAGATTGATAATTTCAATGTCAAAGAGCGGGTCAACTTTCTCATGCACATGGATAATATTGGGGTCTTCAAAAGTCCGCACCATCTCGATAATGGCATCGACTTCACGAATATGGGAAAGAAATTTGTTGCCCAGTCCTTCGCCTTCCGAAGCGCCTTTAACCAGTCCGGCGATATCAACAAATTCGACTACCGCCGGAATAGTTTTTTTTGATTTAGACAGGGCCGAGAGTTTCTCCAATCGCTCGTCTGGCACAGGCACAATCCCGACCGATGGGTCAATGGTGCAGAAAGGATAATTCTCTGCCGGCACGCTCTGCTTAGTTAGCGCGTTGAAGAGCGTTGACTTCCCCACATTTGGCAGACCCACGATACCGACAGAAAGTTTAGACATAAAGCTCAAGAATAACTTAAAAAAGAGATAACTTCTTGGCTAGACCAATGTAGGTCCTGGGGGAAATTTTTCTCAACTCCTTTTTTATTTTCTCACTAACTTTTAGTTTATCGATAAATTTCTGGAAATCTTTTCGTGTCACTTTTTTCCCTCTCGTCAGATTTTTCAAAGCTTCGTAGGGCATGGCCACATTTTCCCTTCTTAAAATAGTCTGTATGCCCTCTGCAATAACCTCATAATGATTTTCTAAATCCTCAAGAATTTTTGTTCGATTGGGACTTATCTTACTTAATCCTTTTTGAATAGCTTGATAGGCGATAAGACTATGAGCAAGGGCGATGCCGAAGTTTCTTTCGACAGTAGAGTCAGATAGATCCCTTTGCAAACGTGAAATTGGGAGCTTTGAACTAAAGTAAGTAAAAAGCGCATTTGCCATGCCAAGGTTTCCTTCACTGTTTTCAAAATCAATTGGATTAATTTTGTGCGGCATAGTTGATGACCCTATTTCAACTTCTTTTGGTTTCTGACTAAACCAACCATCACTTATGTATCGCCACACATCTTGGTCAAAATCGATGAGAATTGTATTTATTCTACGCATAATATCGAATAGTTCAGCATATGTATCGTGTGGTTCTATCTGAGTAGTCACCAAATTGGCCTCGAGCCTTATTTTTCTTTCTGTATTTAGAGTCATGATAAAATTCTGAGTAAATTTCGGCCAATCTATCTTTGGATAGGCGGTAAGGTGAGCATTATAGTTTCCTGCCGCTCCATTCAACTTGACCAAAATCCTGTATTTTTTCAGTTGATTTATCTGTCTTTTAAGTCGAGAAGAAAAAACTTTAAATTCCTTACCTAATGTTGTTGGTGAAGCGCTTTGTCCATGTGTTCGTGCAAGCATAGGGATATTCTTAGTCGATTGCGCAAAATGATCTATTGAAACGAGAACAAAATTGAGATACGGAATTATTTCACTTCTTAAAGACTCTGAGAGCATCAAGGCATATGATAAGTTGTTTACATCTTCTGAAGTCAGAGCGAAATGAATCCACTCTAAAACATCCACCAAGGAAGTATTCTTTAAGCGTTCCTTAATAAAATACTCGATGGCCTTTACATCATGATTAGTTGTTGCTTCAAAACTTTTTACTTCTTCAGCGTCTTTTATTTCAATACTATAGAGGCCACGAATAATTGATTTTTCTGCTTTACTAAACTTTCGAAGTCTTGTCTTCTTTTCTTCTGATAGTGCGATTAAATATTCTCCCTCCACAATAATTCGGTATTTGATAAGAGCCACTTCACTAAAATATCTGGACAGGGGCAAGGTGGTTTTATGATACCTTCCGTCAATCGGCGAAATAGCTTTAAGTGGTGACATCTTAATCTTTTTTATAAATTATCTCTTTTCCTCCACGTTCACACCATCATTTGAATACTTACCTTTTACTTTCTTCATGAAAACATTTTAGCATTTTGGAAAAGAAAAACCCCGCACCAGAGCTTGCGCTCGGTGCGGGGGGAGCAATTCTGCGTTGCTATTTTTGCCGAGACAACAGGTACGTGATGCACTCTGCCGCGGTATAAGAATCGTTCTCATCGCGCATGAGGTGACGCAAGAAACTCACGTCATCCCCCATCGTGAAGATGGGAAGCTCCTTCGGGTCGCCGAGTCCGGCGGCCGAGAAGAGTCCGTTGCAGAGACATCGTGCGCCGACCGTGTCCTCGAGTCGGCCACCCTTTTTCAGAAAATCGTCGACGGGTTCAGCCCCACATCGAAATATAATCTTGCCGTCTGCCCGCTCCGCCGGAAACTGCAAGGCTCTGCGACTACAGTTCCGCTCTCTCGCGGCGTATACTTCTGGTTCAGACATCGTGCCAGCGAGTTGCGGGACTTTGAACGGAAACCCGGTTGGTGACGCGTTTGAGTCTGTGCGCACGACGAGTTCGCCTCGATAGCCGAGGCGTCTCATCCTTACGCGGTAGGAGGGGTCCAAGCCAGAGTCTTCCGAAAGAGCGAAGATGGAGCCGGCTTGGATGCCGACTGCGCCGAGTTCCTGCACCCTCGCGAGACCTTCGGGTGAAGCGAATGAACCACCGATCCAGAACGGGATACCTAGGTCACGAAGTACATTGAAGGATACTTCGTCCTTCTCTCCGTAGACGGGCTGGCCGGTTTCGTCGAACACGCCCTTTCTGCGAGGAGGCGCGTTGTGGCCACCGGCAGTCGGCAGTTCAATGACGAAACCTTGAATACTTCCCGGAGACAACTTCGCGACCATGAGTTTCGCCAGTACGTCTGTGGAGACAATCGGCAGAAAGCCGGGCCGTTTGAGTTCTCGGGGAAATTTCTTCCCGAGAAATTCGCGCGGATTGAAACTGATCGTTTCATTCCCCTTTGTGCTTCCTTCCACATACACCCGATATGAAGGATTTCCTCCCGATGCTATCGCGTCGAGTACTCCCGGGATTTGAAGTGTAAGCCCGGCCCCCATCGTTACGAAGTCGACTTCTGCGAGCATTGCCCCCGTAAGATGGTAGATGTGCCCGATCTGGAGTTTCTCCAGATAGTTGACGCTTATCGGACCATCATGCCCTTCTTTGGCAAGCCAGACGAGAACGAAGCTAGCTGCGATGGCAAGCTCAACCAAGTCACGGCGTGGCCGCATAGAAAACAGCGGCACCTCTTTGAAATCTTGATCGACGGGCTTGCCACCTTCGATGAAGTACTTTGCCAAGATCCGCTCCGTGATTTCCGGAAACGGAAAATGTGAAAGTGCCCGCCGATAGTGGCCACCCACGTCTCCCTTCTGAAGCAGATGCGCCAGAACACGCTCAGCCCCGGTGCACGACACAGTGCCGAGAACACCGGCCCGAGAGCACGTGTTGGCAAGATGAGGGCTCGATATATAGATCCCCATTCCGCCTTGAATAATGGATCGATTCATGAGACCCTCCTCTCTTTGAAAAAGAACTGGTTAAAGAACTGGTTGATGTTTGGGTAGATACTCTACCTCTCACTAAATCATAATGAGATTTAACGAAAATAGCGAATCCTTGTTATTTTATTTTGCCTTCCGACCGAGATTATAGACTTTGCGCTTCATACGTTCACGACGCCATATACCGAAGTGTTTAAGATAGCCGAATTTGTAGACACGGACAGGAGAGAAACCGGCAAACCATAGGATTCCTTTTCTTAACTCATTGGTCGTATCGCCAAAGACAATGCGCTGGATAAGCGGAGCCGTATCAGAGGTGATAATCATAGCGGCGCTCTTACCTTTCAACAATTTACTCCAAAAGTTACCTCCGTGAGTGAACTTGTAGGCGAAATCCGGTAACCACGTGCGGTCAATGAGACCCTTTAAGAGCGCCGGCATAGTGGACCACCATGACGGATAAAATATTACAAAATGCTCGCACCATCTAACATTCTCCTGGAACGCGACTAGATCCGGTTCGAGTTCTTGAGTTTGTTTGTACCCAAAGTGAAGAATCGGGTCGAAAGTCATGTCGCCTATATTCATTCGCCGCACTTCGTGTAGAGCTTCTTCCGCTCCTCGCTCATATTCGCCGGCTAAAGTGCCATTAAGGGTGTCCTTATCGGGATGCCCCAATAATATTAAAATCTTTTTAGACATTTTACTCTAATATTGAGGCTTTGTATCCGATTTCTTCCATAGACTTAAAAATCTGATCCTTGCTAATTTTCCCTGGATCAAATTCTAATACCCCTTTCTTACTGTTATAATCTACTGAAATGGACTTGACTCCGTCCATATTGGAAACAAGCATTTCAATGCCCATGGCACAAGCACCGCAGTGCATACCAGAAATATCTAAATTAATTTTTTCCATACTCAACACTTTAACATATTAAAGCTACATCCGATTTGCTTGTTTCTCTATCGGAGGCACATAGCGGCGGAGAAGAAGGGAGTTAAGAACTACTGAAATAGAGCTGAAGGCCATGGCGAAACCAGCAATCTCGGGACGCAAAGTCGCTTGGGAAAACGAGAAGAAAGCGCTGCCGAAACTACCTAGTTTCTTGGATAGAGTGATGACCCAAGCCGAGGGAACACCAAACGATGTTTGAGTAATAAGCAGATGGGCTCCGGCAGCAATTGGTATCGCAACAATATTGTAAATAAAAGCCCAGAAAAGATTCTGCCAAATTTTCTTGATAGTTTTGCTTGACAATTGAATAGCCGTAACCACGTCCCGAAGATCATCTTTAACCAGTACAACCTCGCCTGTAGCTATAGCTACGTCGGATCCCGAACCAATAGCAATACCAACATTAGCTTGAGCGAGAGCTGGCGAATCATTAATGCCATCCCCGACCATGGCGACCTTCTTACCTTCATCTTGGAGTTTCTTTACTTGTAAGGCCTTATCTTGCGGCAAAACTTCTGCCATGACTCTATCGATACCAACCACGCGAGCTATGGCGTTTGCCGTCTTCTCATTATCACCGGTAATCATGACAATATATTTACCCATTCTTTTGAGCTCAGTAATAGCTTCCTTAGCAAACGGCTTCAAGGTATCTGCCATAGCAATTAAAGCTGCTGGCTTCTTATCAATAAGCATGAAGACGACCGTCTTGGCTTCGTCCTGCAGTTTTCCCAATTGACTCATGAAGGATTCCGTGGAAACCCCTAGATTTTTCATGAGAGCGGTATTGCCTATATGAACCATTTTATCTTTTACTTTGGCCTCAAGTCCCATGCCAGAGATCGCTTGAAAATCTTTTATTTCTTCCAAATTGCTGTTACCTTCCTTCGCTTTTTCGATAATGGCCCTAGCCAGAGGATGTTCCGAACCTTGTTCGGCAACCCCCGCCATATAGATCGCGTCTTTAATGTCGATGTTCTGATCCAGCGCAAGAAAATCGGTGACGACAGGCTTGCCAATGGTCAGTGTACCAGTCTTGTCAAAAATGATTGCGTCAATGCGGTAAGCGTTCTCTAGAGCTTCACCGCCTTTCAAAATAATTCCAAACTTAGCGGCTCGGCCTATGCCGACCACTAGTGCTGTAGGAGTAGCAAGACCCATGGCGCATGGACAAGAAATAACCAATACCGCAATCATCTTGAGCAGACCCGCTCTGAAAGGGAGCCCTGCGACGAAATACCAGCCAGCAAAGACAATAAAAGAGAGCACTACCACGGCTGGCACGAAGTACTCGCTGATCTTGTCCACTAAATCTTGAATTGGAGCTCGGCTGGCTTGCGCTTCTTCGACCATCTTCACAATCTGGGATAAAAGAGTGTCTTTACCAACTCTAGTAACTTTGAATTTTATAAGCCCTTCTTGGTTCAAGGTGGCTCCAATTACCTCCTCGTTAACTGTCTTGCCGACTGGGAATGATTCCCCAGTAACCACCTTTTCATCTATATGAGTTTTGCCTTCTGTAATTACTCCATCGACAGGAATCTTCTCTCCCGGCTTCACTATGACTATATCGTCAATTTTGATCTCATCCATCGGTATTGTCATTTCCTGTCCGTCTCGAACCACATGAGCTTCTTTAGCTTCAAGCTTCAATAATTCTTTGATCGCATTCGAGGCTCGACCTTTAGCCACGATTTCAATATACCTACCGAGTAAAATGAAGACCAAGAGAGCTGCCGAGCTTTCCCAAAATGGATGATCGATGTTAAAAAAGAGAAAGCCAATAGTACTGTAAAAATATGCGGCTGAAGTACCGAGTACTACCAAGACATCCATGTTCGCAGACCCGACACGGATGGCAGTGAAGGCGTTCCGGTAGAACGACCAACCGATTACGAATTGGATGGGAGTGGAGAGAATCCAATAGAGGTAATTGAGATCAATATCCCAGAGTTGGTGCACATGCTGGAGATTGAACATATGTATCAACATGTAATAGACGATGATGGGCGTAGCCAAAATAGCCGCGAGTACCACCCGTCTTTTAGCCTGTTTGATGAGTAGAGCTTCTTTTTGCTCTTCCTCTTCTACACTAGCCGACTCCTCCTCTGGCCTTATAAGATCGTAGCCGAGTTTGTTTAAAAATTGGTCAATTTGAACAAGAGAAATTTTTGATTCATCAAATTCAATAGAAGTTTTCTCGGCTCCATAACTTGTGTTTACACTCACAATGCCATTCTGTTTGCCAAGCAATTTATTAATTAAAACAGAACATGAAGCGCAATGCATCCCTTTAACTTTTAATACTACTTTTGCCATAGATTTTTATTGCGTCTGGCTAATGAGACTCTTTACACGAATGGTGCCAACTTGGTCAAAGTGTCCCCTTTTTACTCCTTCTACTTCTCCCTCACCGCATGGCACAGAACAATAATAAGGAAATTCCCCTGGCTGGGTGACTACAAATTCGACAACAATCCTCCCATTGGCCGGTATCCTTTGAGAGACACCGAAGGCGTCTATGGCTATACCGTGGTCGTAATCATCCTCGTTTATGACAGTCAGAATAATCTTGTCACCTTGAATAGCTTCAAAACTTTCTGGCTCCCACGTCCAGTTATTTTTCAGGGCTCGAATGGTAACTTCCCTGACCTTGCCCGTTGTTTGCGGACGGTCTGATTCTTTAACACCAAATATCTTGTAAGAGACTCCACCACCTATAAGTAAGACTCCAATTATAAGAATGATAAGATATTTATTCATTCCTACTTTTTAATCTGTATGAATTTATAAACGGCTCTGCCAAGAAATGCCATTATCACCAGAGACAGAAATACTAAGACCGGCTTAGATAAAGGAGGATCTTCGGAATGGTCATCTTCCTCCACGCTAGCCAGACTAGGATAGGCAGGACCGCTTTTAAAGACACTGACATATACCTCGCCGACTAAAGACTGGTCTTTGGGCAGTTCAATTCCTTCTGGCCGAAACTGGAGAAACATTTTGTATATTCCAGCTTTAGGAAAATTAACGTTAAAGGATATCTGCGAGGCAGGAATGATAGGAGTGCCTTCTTCCATGCCGTGAGCCAGAGCTTGGGGAATAAATCGAAGGCTCTCATGAAGATAGTTGGTTTCCTCCATCAGACCTCCGTGCTCCTCCGGATGGGTGTGAAGGTAGACTGTCAAATCATCTTTTATAACAGCCAGATGAGCCGTAGCGCCAAGATAAGGTTCAAGAATAACCCCTTGTCCGATAACATCTTTTACAGCAAAATCAATATTAGTATCGCGTCCAACAACAATTGGTTCCGGGTAACTTATGGCTACTTGATAGTCGCCTAAAACAATATTTTTGGCAAAGCTTATAGATAAAGGTGTAGAAGATGCAGATGATGTTGAGCTAGATACAGCGAAAACTGGATGGCCAAAAGAATGAGCGATGCCACCCTGCGTCACATCAGACCATACTTTATAGACACCCGATTCTGTAAAAATATGATCTACTTCCCACAATCCAGGTGAGATTTTATCTGGATGAATGTGGAAAAATTGACTAAGGTCGTCGCGTACTCCAATTATGTGAATATATTTCCCTCGCTCTAATTCTAAATCATCTACAGCCATCCCAGCCGGTTTTTCGTTTACAAAAAACTGCAGACTTGAAGTAGCTCCGACTACTCTCGAAGCGTCAGCTAGAAGATTGACCACTAGACCATCTGTTACTTCATTTTCTTCATGGTATGGAGATGAGTGGGCTTGACCGCCATCCATCATATCCTCATCGTGGGGGTGCTCGACTGGGGTGCCCGGTGCATGCTCGTGAGGAGACACGGTTTGCTCATACACAAAATTGCGAGGTAGAACATATAAGAAAACGAGGGCTAGAAGTGCTGTTATCGCAAGGAGAAGATACTTGTTTGATGACAAAACTTGTTCCTCTGCCCCTTTTTCCGGTATCACACTTGAGTCGTTGATAATTTTGATATCTTTTTTCTTTCTGAACCACCACCACCATATTGGAATAATCCACACTGTGACCATAAACCAATTGCCAAGCCATAAAGGCAGACCGAAAAGGCCCGTGCCAATTTCAATGCCGTGAGCGTGAGTGACCGTGCTGTTTAAGTTCTCACGCACAATATTTAGTAGTGTTTCTTCTTGGGTTATTTTCTCCAGTTGAGTGTGTATGCCGGAGTTTACCCACCACTTATGACTGAAGAGTCCTAGTGTCAAAATAAATCCCGCTACAAAGACCATGGCCCAGCCGGTGGCCCTTTCAACCTTATCTTTGCGAGTGACCAGCCATGAGAGGCCATTTACTCCTAAGATTCCCAAAATAGCCAGGAAGATTAAAGGTAAAACTCTGCCAATAGCATGAACAAAGAATAAGAGCCAGCCGTAAAGAACATCACCACTCGAGGCAATTTCTATAAGAATCAGCGGGGTGGCCGGATGCGGACAACCAACACCGATATTCCCCAAAAAAAGCCCTAAAAAAAATGCTTTCAGAAAGTCTTGCTGTCTTTGGATAAATGCTGGAACAGCTCCGGTATATGAAGGCATTCTAAATTTTAAAAGACCAACTTCCCCAAGAGCGAAGAGAAGTGCAAAAACGCCCGCAACAAAGTAAACCCAATTTTTAATTGTTTCAAGTGGCACCGCCAAACTATCTATAGCAAACCTGCCAACTAAGGCCGCAATGATTCCATAAAGACTCAGAGTCAGAGTAATACCAAGCGCGAATGAGACGGCTATGCCCAAACCCTTTTTTATTCCCTTACCCATAGATAAAGGCACGATTACAAAGGCCAAGGGTAGGGTGCAAGGCAAAACAATCATTGAAAGGCCTGCGGCAAAACTGAAAAGGAACCACCCTAATCCGGAAGGGTTTGACGGGGAGAGGAAAAAAAGCCAGAGCAAACCGAAGACAATAATAGCCAGGATAAGAAAGAGGCCTATGACCATCCAATGCTTGAGACTAGACCGGTTGTTTACACCTTCCATGAATATTTTATAGCATCAGAAATAGAGCCAGACCCGGACCTATAAGGCCAATATCTCTAAAAGTTATGGCATCAACTCCGACCAAGAGCGCTATGGCGGCCATTTCAATAGCAGAGAAGAGCCCTATATATTTTATAATTTTTTTCGGCATAAACCAACCAAGCAACAAAACCGCGAAGATAATCTCGCTAACTCCTTGAATATACAGAAATTTTTCAACACCCAGGTTAGTTACTATCTGGTTAGCGAAACCCGGCAGACTTCGAACAGCCCAGGTCCAGGAGTTTGGACTGCGCACTATATCAATGCCAGAATACAAATACATGGCCCCAAGCGAGAGTCGTAATGCCCATTCTACATTGAGTTTTTTTAGGGTTGTTATGATTTTGAGTTAGGTGCTAAGTTCTTTGATTTTTTGAATAAATTTATCCCTATTTACTCCACCGGTAAAAAAAAGCTCCCCATTTATAACAATACCGGGTGAGGCAAATATGCCGTATTTGCTCGCCATCTTCATACCCTCTGGGGTCATCACACTGATATTTCTATATTTTACATTCGGATATCCTGATTCAACAGAATGCCAGAATTCTTCAAAGACTTTACAGTTGTGACACCCGGGGGACGATAGAGATTCTACGACTACTTCTTTCACAAACAAACTATACCATAATGCTTACCAAAGCACTGTGGATTAATTGAAGGCTATTTCAAAAGTTTCTGCAGTTCCGCCTGGTGCTCGCGCATCACCACCATCGTGGCGGCCATTTCGCTTTGACCCGCTTTCACCCTTTTTTGCACCTCCTCACCGATCTTTTTGAAAAAATCTGGATTCTTTTCCATAAGCGCAAGCAGTCTTTCCCGCTCCGCTTCCGGCAGATCTTTCATTTTTGCCTTCAGCGCCTGTTTGAGCAGAAAATTTTTGAATATTCCCATTTCTTTCTCTACTATTTCTTTTTATCTTTCTTCGGTTTTTTCTTTTCTTTCCTTTGAGGGTTATTACCTTTCGCCATATGTTTTTTACTGATTTATAATATCTTCAGTATACCCTCACACCTATATTTCTCCGAATATAGGTGTGAGGGTATACCAATAAAACCTATTTTACTCTACAAAGCGTCCGCAGCGCGGCGAGGTCTGCCTCCGATAAAACTCCAGCATCACCCTCATTTAAACGGTACATCATGGCTCCTCGATCATCGAGATGCTCCAGAGAAAGAGCGTGACCAAGTTCGTGTGCCAGAATGCGCACTAATTTACCCCGACTACTAAACTCGTAGATATTGATTTCTTGGACTCCTTCAGTGCTACGGTAGACTCCTCCGGTGAATGTCTCACCGCGTGAGGCACCGATGGTGTTATAGGTTTCTACATTTAGATTAAGTGATTTAGCCAGACGGTTGAGCGTACTCACTAGGGTATTGATTTCTCGCGCCATCTCATTGAGTTCGGCCTCCCGGAGCTGTAATTCTACTATTGCTGCCTCAAGTATCTTTCTGTCCGCCTCCAGCCGTTCGAATTGTTCTTTAGAATTTCTTTTACCCTTATTCCAAGACTCGACTTGTCTCTGGTAGAGAGCATTCTGTTCATTAAATTCCAGAACACGCGCATCGTAAATACCCTTTGCGCTGTTATATTCTGGTTTCAGACCGACATATTTAGCTCTAAGCGCTTGGTATGTAGCCTCGTCTTCTTCCACAACACCCTCGAGACCGGAGAGGGTGCTTGTCACTTCCTGGCGATAGTCATAGATCAGATTAACTGCTACTCCCCCACTTTCTGGCGCGTAGACGAAGAGTTCCATGCTCAAGGGTTCTTCCCAGATGGCCTCTGCTTCGCCGAGAGCGTCCAGAAAATATTTTTGTGAAATACCAAATCTTCTGTCGAAAGCGCCTACTACGTAAGTAATCGGTTCTTCGCACGCGAGAGGAGTCTTGGCAAATCTCTCTTGATTCCAAGCGAAAAAACTAGCCGTAACAATAACAAGAGTAATGGCCGTCTTTTTTAAATTCATCCCGTATTTTTTAGCTCTTGATAGCGAAAGCAGGTCTGGATGTGATCATTGACCATCCCAACTGCCTGCATATGCGCGTAGACAACAGTGGGGCCGAGGAATTTGAAGC
>Ga0209210_1003072_pt1 | contig 11604 bp, 11 predicted proteins | sample RifGroA1_FD_183991 | JGI IMG/M metagenome (GOLD analysis project Ga0209210, IMG submission 183991) | Contaminated groundwater microbial communities from Rifle, Colorado, USA - Rifle Groundwater A1 (SPAdes) (version 2) | ecosystem: Environmental > Aquatic > Deep subsurface > Groundwater >...
TAAAGAATGAACGCGATCCTTAATTTGTCTCATATACCCACAATTATGTCATACGGTGCGCGTTTGCATAGAGGAAGTGATAGAACTACAAAAAATAAATAAAAAAGAGGCGGCCCGGGAGTAAACTCCCGAACCGCCCCTGTTGAAAAACCCGAGCCCGTTCAGACCCGGGCCGGCGTCAGGCCGACGGAGCCGTCACGATGTAGCCAGCATTCTCGGCCCCGACGCGGGCGAGCACTTCGAACTCGGCGGCCGGCAGCGAAAGGAACCCCTTGCCATCGCCCGAACGAATGACGACATCGTCGCCGATGTGCAGGATGCGGGCACTGTTGACCGTTTCGCCCTTGATCGTCTTGCCGTGGGCCGAGGTCCAGGCACTCACCGGAACAGTGTCGACCGGCAGAAGTGCCGCGATACCATCGACAGTGAAGGGAATCATCTTGTTTTCGCTGCGACGGGTATTCTGCGAAAAACGACTCATGAGAAAGAACTCCTTGGTTTTGTGTGTATTCGCTCCCCTGCCCTGCAAAAAGGGCCCTAGGGACAGCGAAATCGGCCACCATTGGCCGACCAAAGGAGATTAGCATAGGCCAATTTTGGTGTCAAGGCCTTCCAAGCCATTGGCAATTAATCTTATCAAGGCCTTGCCTTGCTATCCAAATCTGGCTCCGCGGGTAGGACTCGAACCTACAACCAACTCCTTAACAGGGAGCTGCTCTACCATTGAGCTACCGCGGAATATGTCGAACAGAAAAACTATACCTAATTTTATGGATTTTGTCATATCAAGAATGCGGCCGGAGTCACAAAGCTCTAGATCGAGTCTTACCCGCGGAGCCCAGAGTTGGAGAGAGCCCGAAGAATCGCTATTTTGGCCCGCTTGTGCTGAGGCTTCGGCGGGCAGGTCGGGCAATACTGGTTGCTAGTTGACAACCTGTATCTGATAGTATAGCATGCTGGAATGGCAATAAAAGGTCATATTTTAGTCACCGATATAGCCCGCACCCTAGGGGTTACCCGACAGGCCGTCCAAAAGATGCTCAAGGGCAAGGAGGGACTCCGTACGAAAAAGCTCGGTGCGGGCTATCTCTATGAAATAGAGTCTCTCCCCGAGGAGATACGAAACCGCATTGAGTCAGCTCAGAAAGAGGCCGTTGAGGAGGCGGTGCAGGTCGGCACCAAACGCCACAAGGACATCAATTTTGAAAAAGAGCTTTGGAATGCGGCCGACCGTCTCCGCGGAAATATTGATGCCGGAGAGTATAAGCACGTAGTCCTTGGGCTTCTTTTTTTGAAATACGTTTCAGACGCGTTTTATATGCGTCATGCAGAATTGGAAAAACGCCTCGCTGATCCGCAGGACAAAGAGCAATATATCGCCGACGAGAAAAGTCGTTCGGTCATCCTCGAAAACCGCGACTCATACCGAAGTGCTGGCGTCTTCTACATTCCAGAAAAAGCGCGGTGGGAACACCTGCGCGAGCGTTCCGCACATGCTGATATCGGTAAGTATATAGACGAAGCTATGGTCGCCGTGGAGAACGAAAACCAGAAGCAACTCAAGGGTGTGCTTCCTAAGATCTTCACGCGTACGCCGCTCGAGAGCCATGTACTTGGCGAGCTGGTGAATATCTTTTCCCGCATCAAGTTCAATCACGATATTGATCACGAAAAAGACATGCTCGGACGAGTGTATGAATATTTCCTCGGACAGTTCGCTTCCGCCGAAGGCAAGCGCGGAGGTGAGTTTTTCACGCCACGCTCTATTGTTCGTCTGCTCGTAGAAGTGCTTGAGCCGTATGAGAATGCGCGCGTCTTTGATCCGGCGGCTGGAAGCGGCGGGATGTTTGTGCAGATGAGTACCTATCTAAAGACACACAAAAAAGATCCCTCTCGTCTCGCTGTCTTTGGGCAAGAAAGCAATACAACGACCTGGCGGCTTTGCAAAATGAACCTTGCCATCAGGGGTATCTTCGGGCAGATAGAAGTCGGCAATTCCTATTACGACGACAAGTTCCCCGATCTGCGCGCCGACTTCGTGCTCGCGAATCCACCTTTCAATGCCGAGTGGGAGCCACACCGCTTGAGTGAGGGCGACCCCCGCCTCAAACATGGCACACCGCCGTCATCCAACGCCAACTTCATGTGGATTCAGCACTTTATTCATCACTTGGCTCCGAACGGTATGGCAGGTTTTGTGATGGCAAACGGAGCGCTCGCCGTCTCCGGCCGCGAGGGAGAAATCCGCAAAAAAATCATAGAGAGTGACCTTGTAGACATCATAATTGCCTGCCCGCCGAAGCTTTTCTATAACGTCGCTTTGCCGGTCTCTCTCTGGTTTGTTGCAAAAAACAAGAAGGGTGATCGCTTCCGCAATCGCTCCGGCGAGACGCTCTTCATAGACGCGCGCGAACAGTTTGAACAGATCTCTCGCAAGCAGGTCGTTTTCAACGATGAGCATATCAAGAAAATCACCAATACCGTCCGCGCGTGGCGTGGTGAGTCCTCCTCCGCTAAAGCTACGAACGAACAAGGAAAGACAGCGAAATATGAGGACGTAGCGGGCTTTTGCAAAGCAGTGAAGGCGGAAGACATTGCCAAAGCGGGATTCGTACTTACACCTGGTCGGTATGTTGGACTTGCAGATGAAGTTGACGATGGTGTCCCGTTCAAGGAGAAAATGCAGAAGCTCTCGGCAGAACTTAAAGATGCGTTCAAAAAGGGTGACGAACTTGAGGACCGGATTATCAATAACTTCAAAAAACTAGGCGTATGAATCCGGAAGAAGGCACAGTGGCATACATAGACGGCGCAAACCTCCACCGTGGGGTTAAGTCACTTGGGTGGGAGCTTGATTATGCACGGTTCCGTGTTTGGTTGTCCGATAAGTATGGAGTGAGCCGGGCGTACATTTTTATCGGTCTAATTCCGAAATACAAAGACCTCTACACACGGCTTCAAGAGGTCGGATACACCTTGGTGTTCAAGGAAGTGATATATGACGGCAACGGCAAGGCAAAAGGCAATTGTGATGCCGATCTAGTTACTCAAGCTATGAGGGATTCCTACGAGGGTGTTGCAACGAAGGCGATTTTAGTGGCCAGCGATGGGGACTACACCCCGCTCGTGAAATTCTGGCTGGAGAGAGGACAATTGGAGGTGATTTTGTCCCCGGCTCCAGAGGATAAATGCTCGATTTTGCTCAAGCGCACGGGTGCCAAGATTGCCTATATAAACGACCAAAAGAGCATTTTAGAGCCCCAGAATGAAAAAGCCCCCGGCAGGGACGAGCCCGGCAGGGGTCTTCTTCGTGGTGATAGGTGAATTCTATACACCCTAGATTGAATGTCAAGTGAAAAAAGACAACCGTGTGGATACTAAAATATGACCAAAAATCAAAGGAAAATATGAGAAAAGCAGAATTACAAAATAGAATAGAGGAATTGCTCGGTCTCATGGGCGCATACCGGGCGCTTCTTGTTGAATCCAGAGATCTTGTGATGCCGCGCATAGTTCGAAATGGTCAGCGGTTAGAGAAAATGCGCAACGACCTCAATCGAGGTTACGGATCAGTTTCCGAACATATTTCCAAGTTAGGGGGTGATGGGCGGCAATTTCAAATCGCCCTTTCCGCGACAGAACTTCCACGTCGCGGTCCGCATATAGACGTCGCATTACAGATCCTGGAGCAGATATTGGGTCGCCTTGAGCATACGTCAGACGATGAATTTGATTCCATTTTCGCCTTGCAACAACCGGAAACTCGCGCCCCAGGAATTATTGCCGCGAGTGGTGGGGGTGGAGGAGGGGGTGGAGGTCCAGGCGGTGGGCGCGGTGGTGACGGTGGAGGCGTAGTTATCGGCATTCCGCCTGAACAGATTGGTATTCAACATGTCAGAGATCCGCATAAGCAGTACTGGCGAAAGGTCGCTATAGATCTTTGGGGCTGGTTTCAACAGCACATTCTAACCGCCGTTATCGTCGGGCTGATTATCGCGGGCCTTGTTTATTGGCTCGGTTGGAATTGATATGATCACGAAAACCAAAACAACCTGGCGTACGATAAAGTTAGGAGAGGTGGTTGAGATTATTGACGGTGATCGTGGCAAGAATTATCCTGGAAGCGGTGAACTCGTAGCGAGTGGTTACTCTGTATTTCTGAATACTAAAAATGTATCTGGGACTAAATTTGACTTCAGTAATGTGCAATTTATTTCAGAAGAAAAGGATCGTTTATTGCGGAAGGGTGAGTTAGAACGTGGCGATTTCGTATTAACTACGCGGGGAACTATTGGAAACGTGGCTTATTACGGGAAAGATACTCCGTACGACCATATACGTATAAATTCGGGAATGGTTATTTTGAGACCAAGACAGAATATTGATGTGAGATTTCTGAATCTTTTTCTTGTTGGGCAGGTATTTAATAATCAGGTGGTATCTCTTCAAAGTGGCAGTGCTCAGCCGCAACTGCCAATTCGCGATCTCCAACGATTCGAAATAAAACTGCCACCCCTCACGGAACAAGCGAAGATTTCTGATACCTTGTGGCCGTTTGACGAGAAGATTGAGAACAACAACCGCATCATCAAGGCACTTGAAGAAATGGCCCAGGCGATTTTCAAGAAGCAATTCACTGTTCCAGTCGATGGCCTGCCAGAAGGATGGGAGGTGAAAACACTTGGAGATCTTGGGAAAATTATTACAGGGAAAACCCCCAGTACAAAAGATAGAGAGAACTTCGGTATAGACTACCCTTTTATTACCATTCCCGATTTACAGAATGGTATGTATGTCATAAAGACGGAGAGATTTTTGTCTGATCGCGGTGCGGATACTATGCGTGCCTCAAAGCTCCCCGCAGGCGCAATCTGTGTGAGTTGCATCGCAACTATTGGGTTGATTGGAATCGTTACGCGAGAGAGTTTTACCAACCAGCAAATTAACAGCATTATTCCGCATACAAAAATTCTTCGGCCTTTCATTTTCTTGCTATTGCAAAAAATGAAAGGCAGTTTGCAATCCCATGCTTCTGGGGGCACAGCCGCTCCAATCATAAGCAAAAGTGCCTTTGAGAAAATTGAAGTAGTAATGCCGCCAGAAAAAATCTTGGTGGATTTTTATGAAGTGACAAATTCGATGTTTGACAAAGTGTTGGCAGTACTAGAAGAAAACCAAAAGCTTGCCGCCATGCGCGACCTCCTTTTGCCGCGCTTAATGAGTGGAGAAATACAAGTATGAATCCTCAACAAAGCGAACAATTCGATAAACTGCTGAAGTATCTTATTGATGCGGGCGAAAGAAATATCACGGAAAAACGTAAGAACTTTGAGCACCTGACATTACTAACCGGTACAATTTTGGGGTTTTCTGTTGGTCTAGCTACTGCGTCGAGTGGCGAGGCGAATTGTTACCTTATTATTTCATGGGTCATGCAAGTTCTTACCATTATTGTTGGTAGTTTCTTTTTGATTCTAGAAACGGAGAGTAGGTATTCCCGAATTATAGCCTCGGCGGGTAAACAAGCCGAATTAATTAATGTAAAAACCGAAGAAGAATTGAAACAAAAGGCAAGGGACCTATTCGCCGAGGCTCAGAAACTGTTTCTGGTCTCTACCGGTAAAAATTTAAAGGAAAAAATCTTCATAACTTTCACGAAGTACCAGCGTCACATCGAGTTCATCTTTTATCTGTTGTTTATTCTTTCGTTGGCATTTCTAGTTTTGAGCTTCATTTGATTTTATGACCAATAAACTCAACGAAGATTCGCTTGCGGAACAGCCAGTCATTGAGTGGCTCAAGGAGCTTGGCTATGACTATGAATTCGGGCCAGACTTGGCGCCCGGGCAAATAACTGGTGAGCGGGAGAACTTCCGCGATGTTGTGCTTCTGCCACGTCTTAAGCGCTCGCTCATCCGTATCAATCCATGGATTGCGGAAACGGAAGACGAGGCAGTACAGCAACTTTCGCACATTGAGCACCCGAACGTGGAAGAACGAAATCGGCAAGCGTACAAACTGCTCACCGAGGGAGCGCGGATTACGCGTCGCGAGGCTGACTGCGACGAGGAAACGAAGATCGCACATTTTTTTGATTTTGAGAATCCGCACAATAACGAATTCCTCGTCGTGAATCAGCTCGCTGTGCAGGGGGCAGATTCGGTGCGCCGCCCCGATGTGGTGGTGTATGTAAACGGCATCCCGCTCGCGGTCTTTGAGCTCAAAAGTCCGACGAGCGAGTCGGGCACTATCCGTTCCGCGTACCTCCAGCTTGAAGCATATAAAAATGAAATCCCCGAGCTTTTCAAATACAACCAACTTCTCGTGATAAGTGACCTGGTGCAGGCGCGCTACGGAACAATAGGGAGCGCGTGGGATCGCTTCGCGATATGGAAAGGCATTGAGAGTGAAAATGACAACTTGAAGGGTATGTCGGAGCTTGAGGTATTGGTAAAAGGTATTTTCAATAAAGAGCGGCTCATGGATATCTTCCGCTACTTTACCGTTTATGGGGCGGATAGCGACGGCGAATCGGCAAAGTATACGAAGATGGTCGCGCAGTATCACCAATATTATGGGGTGAATAAGGCAGTGGAGGCAACGCGCAAGGCCGTGAAGCCAAAGGGCGACGGCAAAATCGGCGTTTTTTGGCATACACAGGGTTCCGGCAAATCGCTCTCCATGGTGTTTTATGTGAACAAGGCAAAAGTATTACCCGAGTTTAAGAGCCCAACCTTTGTTTTTCTCACCGACCGCAATGACTTAGACGGCCAGCTTCACAAAACATTCGCCCGCACCGGCTACCCGACCGCGTGGCAGGCGCCGAGCGTTCCCGCGCTTCGTGAACAACTAAAAACGCCGAGTGGCGTTGTGTTCACAACCATACAGAAGTTTGAGGACGAAGAAGATGAGCTTGCGGGTGGGTTATCACTTGCAGAAAATGTCATCGTCATCGCGGATGAAGCGCACCGCTCGCAGTATGCGAAATTTGCTGGGAATGTGCGTGAAGCCTTGCCGAACGCATCATTTATGGGTATTACCGGTACACCGATTAGCACGGAATCAAGAGACACGGAACTCGTATTCGGGAAATACATTAGTACCTACAAGATAAACCAAGCGGTTGAGGATGGCGCGACAGTGCCTATTTTCTACGAAGGTCGGCTCGTGCCGCTCCACCTGACGAACAACTTTATTGACGAAGAGTTTGAGACGATAGCTGACGAATACGCATTACCGGAGAGCGAAGTATTGAAACGCAAGTTTGCGAAGCTGGCAGAACTCGTTGGCACGCCAGAGCGTGTGAAGCAAGTCGCCGCCGACATCGTGAGCCACTTCAATAGTCGAGGACTTGAGGGTAAGGCGATGATTGTGACGATGACGCGGAAGATCGCCGCAGATATGTACCAGGCCATTCGTGCGATACCGAATGCACCGGAAGTCGCCGTAGTTATATCCAAGCCGGAAGATTTTGAAGATATCATCCAGTCGGAAACCGATGCGAAACAACTTGAACGACGGTTTAAGAATGTAAATGATCCGTTGAAGCTCGTTATCGTCTGCGATATGTGGCTCACCGGCTTTGATGTGCCCCACCTCCACACGCTATACATGGACAAGCCCTTGAAGAATCACACACTCATGCAAGCAATTGCACGCGTGAATCGTATCTTTCGAGACAAACCGGCCGGTCTTGTGGTGGACTACATCGGTATTGCAGACAATCTCAAGAAGGCGCTTTCCATCTACAGTGCCGAAGACCGGCGCGACACGATGTACCCGATCGAGGATATCGTCGCAAAGATGCGGGAGAAATATGACATCGTGTCGGCAATGCTCGCTCATATGTCATTTTCAGGATACCGAAAAATGCCCGCCGGAGAAGCCGCAAAGGTATTTTATGCGGCTATGGATTCACTACTCACCGACCCGAAAACGGGCGGGCTTGATGAGGAGAAAAAAATGCGCTTCTTGCGCGAGACAGAAGCCCTTTCGAAACTTTTCGGATTCGCAATGCCGCACCCAGAGGCAAACAAGATTCGTGACGATGTGGAATTCTTCCGCGCGCTCAAACGCGCCATCAACAAACTGTCGGATACCGGTGTGATGCTCCCTGACTCTAACGGGCGAATTGAGACGGCCATACGGGAGCTGATATCAGAAAGTGTAGCTGCGGAAGGGGTGATTGATATTCTCAAGATGCAAAACGGTGGCAAGCCTGATATTTCTATTTTTGATGAGAAATTTCTGGAAGAAGTAAAGAACCTAAAATACAAGAATCTTGCCGTTGAGGTACTTAAAAAACTCCTGAATGACGAACTGCGCATGCGGACGAAGAAGAATGTAACGCGATACGAAACACTCATGCGACTTCTGGAGCAGATCATCGAGGAGTATGAAAATAACATCATTAATTCCGGCAAAGTTATAGAGCGGCTCGTAGAGCTTGCAAGAGAAATCAAGAAAACGGAACTTGCAATGCGAGATACCGGCCTCACCGAAGAAGAGGCGGCGTTCTATGACTTGGTGTCAAAAGGCAAGCACCGTATTGCACGAAACGGAGAAATGAAAGAATTTGTGAGGGAGCTGGTTTCTATCATCAAACGCGATTTAGCGGTGGATTGGTCTAACAGTGAAGTCATTAAGTCGCGTATACGCGCGAATGTACGGCTGATGCTTTTGCGAAAACAGGTTCCGGCGGAAGAAGCAGAGGTGCTTGTTGAGTCTATTTACGATCAAACCCTAGCACTATTTAGGGATTTCATTCCCGCAAGCGTTAGGATTTAAATACATGGACGAAGAAACAAAGCGGCTGATGGAAGAATACGATGTGGATGAGGATGTTGCCGAGAAGGCACAGGAGTTGATTGGCGAAGGATTGGACGAAGACGAGGCAATTGAGATTGCCGACGAGATTTGATACATTGAAAACACGATGCAACGCTTGAGAGCAAGAGCATAGCCACCCGAGAACTGCACCGAGTGCAGTGTTTTGTGGTGGCTTTTCTCTTTTGCCCTCGTAGCACAATGGATAGTGCATACCGGTTCTAACGGGAAGGTTGGAGGTTCGACCCCTCCCGAGGGCGCAATATGCTATACTACTTTTTGTCATTGCGTCCTAAAACCCCCTCGGAACCGCCTCGTGCGGGGGGCGCACTAAGAAAGTCCTTTGGACCCAGGGGAGTCCCATCGGGCGCTATTAAGTCACCTCGGCCAAGGTGGCTTTTTAGTTTGAGGTTGGAGGCTCGCCCCCTCCCGAGGGCATAATATGTTATAGTGCGGGTGTAAATATCTGACGCCAGAAAGGCTCGCTGGCACACGTGAGTACTTACGATGGATGAGGGGTGCCGGACAAGTAAGCCGGAATGCCGTCCCTCCAGAGACAGACAAGCCGCCCTCTCGGGCGGTTTGTCTGTTATATAATTTTGAGCCCCGGCATCGCAACTATAAGCTACTGCATTTCCCGCTCAAGTGCCTTCCAATCTACCGTTCCAAACATGTCCAACGAGTGGAGCCCAGAGTTTACTAGATGTGTTTCTTTGCTCCTTCATAAAGTGGGGGTATAATTCGGGACATGAAAAAATTTTACGCGATTTATAAAGCGCCGGTTTCTGTCATTCAAGATTGGATGAAGAATCCCGAGGCGGAACGCAAGGCCATGGAGGCAAAGATGAAGGGGGAATGGGATACCTGGCTAGCCAAAAATAGCGAGATGGTCAAAGAGACGGCGGGCTTGGGCAAAAACAAGCAGGTTACCGGTGCTGGTATAACCGACACAAGCAACGACCTTATGATGTATTCGCTCGTCGAGGCCGACTCAGCCGACGCGGTAGCCAAAATATTTGAGGATCACCCACACTTGCAGATTCCACAATCCTCAATTGATATCATGGAGGCCAACATCCTTCCCAGAATGCAGCGGAGCTAAAAAGTCGGATTGTTGCTAGCGGTCTGAAAGAACGTCCCCCGCGAGCTTGAAGTGGCTTTGCACAGGGCTATGCGCCTTAGCTCAACAAATCAAAGATACGCTTAACCCTAAATCAACACCATCATTATGATCAAAGAATATATTGCTTATCTAAAAGACAATCCGCAGGGTTATTGGTTTAAAGCGCGGCTCTACGGCTGGGGCTGGGCGCCGGCTAAAAAAGAGGGCTGGATCGTGCTTTTTGCGTATTTGCTCGTTATTATCGTGCCGGGACTATTCGCTGAAAGGTATATTGAGACCGGCGAGGACTTCTTACTGTGGTTTTTACCTCTGATTATTATTGCCACGGCAGTGCTTATTTGGATTTGTTATAAAAAAGGCGAGAAACCCCGATGGATGTGGGGACCTCCGGACAAATACAAAACAAAGTGTTAAAATATGAATATGGAAAAATATAAATTTACCAGTCTTGCGATATTTATAATCTTTTTTGGGACAGCGCTTTTCAATGCGTTTCAAAAACAGAATTGGATAGAGGTGGCACTCTTTTTAGCCTTGGGTATATTGTCGCTTTGGGCTGATTCTAAGAGGAAATAAGGATGAAAATCAACAACACATTCAAACTCATCATCGCCATCGTAGTTTCCGAGGCGGCGGGGGTGATCGGCTCGGTGTTTACGACTCCGTCCATCGCCGGCTGGTACGCCGGGATCGTCAAACCGGCTTTAAATCCCCCGGCATGGGTATTCGGACCCGTCTGGACGACACTATTTGCGCTTATGGGCATCGCGGCCTTCTTGATTTGGCGTGAGTACAACAAATTAACCCTGAGCGAAGTCGAAGGGCTGGTCATACAACGTAAAAAGCAAATCAAAATCGCCCTCGGCATATTTCTCAGCCAGCTGGTCTTGAATACCCTTTGGTCGATTATCTTTTTTGGTCTACATAGCCCCGGTGGTGCGCTTATTGAGATCACATTCCTTTGGCTTGCTATTCTCGCCACAATCATTGCATTTTATAAAATCTCCAAACCAGCCGCGTGGCTCTTGGTGCCATATATCCTTTGGGTCAGCTTCGCCGCTTATTTAAACTACGTCATTTGGTCGCTGAATTAGATCCAGTTAGGAAGCGGATAGCAGGGCAAGGCCTTGATAGGGTGGCCAACACTTTTTGAGTGTATAATTTTGGTATATGAAAACTAAATGGATATGGGCTCTTATAATCGTGACTGCTTTGTTCATTCTCTATCCTAAGGCTTTTGATAGAGAAGGGCCTACTCTATCTGGATACTCCCTACGCGATAATACAAAGAGTTGTTTAGGATTAACATACTATTATCCTCCAAAAGGAAAAATCGCCGACTCTCCTTCTACATTCTACTGCATCGGTATTCCTGTTTCAAAAAAGTAGACAAGGCAGTGGTTTACACTTAAAAAATACTTAATAGTAGTCTATCCTGAACAGCTAACTCATAGTTTGGATGATGATCGGTAAATAAATCGGCTCCCTGAAATTTAGCGAGTACTGACCAGTTTTTTGTATAGGCAGCGACCTACAGTTGCAAATCACGTTCTTTTTCCTGCGCGTCGAGTTTTAGATTTTCCGCGTGCCACCCCACCGCGTTAGCGACGACCTGGAAGAGCGACCCAGCTCCCGCAAGCGCAAGGAAAAAGATA